>OIYQ01000769.1_pt1 | contig 12862 bp, 10 predicted proteins | sample 1588311 | NCBI WGS metagenome assembly OIYQ01 (sample SAMN03283244) | human gut metagenome | biome: human-associated habitat; material: feces | host: Homo sapiens | place: Peru | collected 2012
TCCTTTTGGCCATTAAAAAAATCCCCCTAAAGCAGTTTGGTTATTTACCTTGTCTGCTTTAGGGGGATCATATCAAATATTCTATGGAGGAGTTTTTTGATTATGCAGTGGTGACATAGATAGGAGAGTAAAATCTAAATGATGATCACTCATTAAATAATGTCTTTAGGCATTATTTAAAACGAAAGATAGATAATAAAAAATAACAAGCTCTAAAGTGATAAGAGCTTGTTATTTTTTTATGTCTAGTATGGTTTGAATGATCAGTGAAATTTTTTGAATGGTGTCTGTAGGTTGCAATCGAAGTTGTTGCGTTATCTGTTGCAATAGCATGTTATCTTCTAAAGAAATCTTGTCAGGACCGATAAAAAGCTCATATAGATTGATATGTAAAGCACAGGCTATTTTCTCTAATGTTTTGACTGTAGGACTCTTTTTTCCTCGTTCCAGTTCACCTAAAAAAGCTGGATTGATCCCAGCATCCCAAGCTAATTTTTCTTGGCTCATACCATTTCTAGTACGGAAGTATTTAATTCGTGCTCCAATATCCATCACTAAATCCCCCTTTTAAAAATAAATTATCATGTCTTTAGACATTGAACAACATGCTATAAACATGTATAATGCCTATAGGCATTACTAAGAGGTGAAAGTATTATTTTTAAAAACGAATCACTTTACCGTTTTGAAATACTTCTAATGAGAAGAAGTGAATCGTAGATAAGAAAAATCTCTTTTGTGCTAAAATCTCTTTATTTTCTTTCTCGTCATGTGTTGATATGTTTGAGCAGAAAGGAAGGATTATGAGGAAATGGAAGAAAACGGCAGCAGCTTTGGTTTGTGTCATGGCACTTGGCGGAGTAGGTGGCATGGTATCTGCTGAATCAACAGGTATTTCCCTGATGGCTGCATCCGATATGGTCCGTGATGATGTAGAAATGGTGACGGCCGATGGTTTTGGCACGCTGCCCGTAGGGAGACCGGCTGCACAAGCCAAATTAATGGCACGAAGAGCTGCTGTGGTGGATGGGCAAAGAAATTTATTGGAAACCATTTATCATCTGTCAGTGGATTCCAATACCACTGTAGAAAATAGTGTGCTGACTAGCGATGTGATTCAGACCAAAGTGAGCGGAATTTTGAGTGGGGCTCGTGTGGTTTCCGAAGAATTTGATGGTGGGATTTATCACGTAGTGATGGCTGTACCGAAGTATGGGGCTGGTAGCGTTGCTGATGTGGTTTATCGTGATGTGTTAAAGAACACCAGTGCTGAACCGATGGATACGCCTAGTGCAGATTATGAAGAGGATACGTCTGAGGTGACTAGTTCTACTGGTTACACTGGATTGATTATCAATGCAAAGGGACTTCCTTTAGAGCGAACTTTTTGCCCTGGCATTTTTGATACCAATGGCAGAGCCATTTATGGTGTACGAAATGTAGATCCTGATTATGCGGTCGCTCATGGAGTTGCTGCCTATGCAGAAGGGGAAGAAGCGTGGGAAAAAGCAGAAATTGGAAATGGAAGAGCTGGAACGAATCCTTTGATTATACAGGCCGTTGGACTTAGAGAACGGACGAAGCATCAATGCGATGTGGTCGTTTCTGTAGAAGATGGGGATCGGATTCTGGCAGAAAATCAGAAGAGTGGCTTTGGCGCCAGATATGCCGTTGTGTTGGAATATTGAGTGTGAGATAGGATTTCACACTCCTATTTTTCCTGAAAGGACATGAACATGAAAAAGGCATGGGGCATACTTTTAGCTGCTCTTCTTTTTTTACCTGGAAATAGTATGGCAACTACCGTTATAGCCGATGGACAGGGAACGACATTGCAAGAAGCTGAAAAAGTAGCGATGCGAAATGCGGTGGAGAAGGCCGTAGGGAGTTTGATTCGTTCTAAGACAACAGTCAGTATGAATGAGGTGTTGACGGATGAAATATATGCCATATCAGAAGGGTATGTCAAAAATTATACATTGCTAAACAAAAAGATTGTGTCGGACGGAATATACGTCAGAGCATCGGTTGAGGTGGATACATCACCAGATTCCAAATTGATGAGCACTTTAACGCGGCTCAAAATTACGGACGTCAATATGCGAAATGCCCGAATTGCGGTATCTATTCCCCTTGTGTATGAGTATGAGACACAAAACAATTCCTTGGCTGAAACAGAAGTCTTAAAGAAATTATCTGCTGCTGGTTTTCAAAATATCATTACCTCTAAAGATATGGAGAGTAGCGGATACCAAAACTACGATACTACGGATGATTCCAGTGAACAGATGAAAGAAATAGCAGATTCTGTGCAGGCAGATATTTTAGTTGTGGGGGAAGCGGTTTGTGAAAATGTAGGAGATGTAGGCCAATTCATCGATGGTGAGAACGTTGGATTACTTTCTGGACGAGTAACAATACAAGCCAAAGTTTACATGGCAGATACGGGGCAGCTGATTGCAGTGAATGATATATCAGGTTCTGGCATGGATATCACGGAAAAGGGGGCTATGCAAAAGGCACTTCGTCAAGCTGGTAGCGAGATGGGGGAATATTTGAGTAATCACATGTTGGAGTATTTCAGTGGAAATCGCCAGCAAATGCGAATGATCATCAGAACAGATCACATGGCACAAATCCAGGAAATACAACAGGCTTTGAGTAGAGTGCCTGGTGTGCAGAGCGTGAATTGCAATGAATATAGGCAAGGACAAGGTGTGATCAGCCTGATTTATGATGGCTCTGTATCTAGTTTATGGATGCAATTACAAGGGGAGACTCATTTACGATTACAGTTAATAGTAAATACGCTGAATACCATGACTGTTTCCATCAAAGACAAGGAGGAGAAGGAATGAAAAAGGCATTGAGTGCATTGGTTTTAGGAATCGCATTATCTGCAGGTTGTGTTGCTCAAGCAGGGAGTATTCCTAGTCATATGGTTCCATTAAAGACCTATGCGGTTAGATATATGGATTGTTATCTGACACCAGGGGGAGACAAAAAAGGATATATAGATGCAGGGGATTACGTCATTGTAGAAAAAATTGAAAATGGTTGGGCCTATGGTTCTTATCCCGTAGGAAGCAAACGTATTTCTCGCTGGTTCAAAGCAGACGATTTGGTGAATAATGTAGGTTTTGTAAATCAGGATAGAACCTCACCAAAGCAAACTACGAATACATACAAGTCAGCAAATTATAAGGAGGTCTTTGGATCCTTTGATAACTATGAACCGATTGTGGTTGTAGCCGATTCAGGCGAATTTCGGCAGGTAATTTATAAGTTAAATAATGGGGGTTATAAGATGGCTTGGGTGCCCTATTGGGATTGTTGGCTCAATGGGCAATCGGGGAGAAATGAAAAAGAAGAACGGAAAGTGAATAATAACACAATCAATAAAAATCCCGTGATTCAACCTATTAAACGAGAAGAAAAGAAGACAGAGCAGACAACAACATCGGCTACAGAAAAAGGTTCGATTAAGTATACGTCAGATACGTTTGGCAATGCATCACTATCAGGAAGACGGCTGGGCTATGTGACGGCGGGTTCTGATATTGATATTTTGGCAGATGCGGGAAGTTCTTACTATATCCGCTATTGGACAGACAGCGGACAGGCTCGTGAGCGATATGTCAAAAAGGATGCGGTGGCTAGAGCAGGTACATCCCAAGAACAGCCTTCTAAATCTACTACAGAAAAAGGAACTATCCGGTATACGGCCAATACTTATGGAAATGCGTCTTTGTCGGGAAAACGGCTGGGCTATGTGACGGCAGGTTCAGATATTGATATTTTGGCTGATTCGGGAAATTCTTATTATATTCGCTACTGGACTGATAGCGGACAGGCCAGAGAACGGTATGTCAATAAAGGGGCGGTCAGAAAAGCGGGAGAAAAGGATGAACCGGTTAATAACAATGATGCAGTTGATGAACAAGTAAAGAATAAAATCTTCTGGATGAAAGACAATTTAAGTGGTTATAAAGCTGGAACAAAATATAGCGATCCTAGGGGAAGCCTCTGTAGAGGTTTTGCAAATGATATCTATACGCGACTATTTCCTAATGTAAGTCCTTTGGGCGGCTATACCAATGACAATTTTGGGGCAACGACTTATACCGGATCTTATAAAGTAGGGCGATTGACTGGGTTTGGGACAAATGAGGCAGAAAAAGTAAAGGCTTTTTTTGCTAGTGCTAAACCAGGATATTTTATTCAGATGGGGGCACGAGAAAGAACAAAAAAAGGTGATCCAAAACCACATTCAGCTATTTTTGCGGGATTCTATCAGGGCGGTTGTTATTTTTATGAAGCTAATGTGCCAAGCGGAAATATTATTGGGCTTAACCCATACACTTGGGAAAAGTTGGCAATGAGAAAATTGGGGTTTACTATGTATGCACCTAATAACTATTCGTTGAAATAGGAACTAAGTTTATTGATTTGAGTAGGGTAAAAATGAAAATAAAGAAACTTCTAGGAAGCGCTGTATTGATAGGCAGTATGTTACTTAGTGCAACGGTCTCTGCTACTGGTATCAAAGATTTTCCCCGTGTAGCAGTCATGAACTTCGGTAACAAAGCCATTACCAGCGAAGGTCTTCGTGATACAGATATGAGCTCTGCTACAGAATACGCTATCTATCAACTTTCCGCTAGTGGATGGTTCGATTTGATTGATTATGAACAGCTCAGCACAGTTGCTAAAATGCACAAAATCAACATGACCGGCCTAGTAGATCCGTCTACCACAGTGGCAATGGGAAAATTTCTTGGAGCAGAATACATGATTATCGGTTATGTGACGGGACTGACGGTGAAAGAAAGTGAGACCTCCGTGCAATGGGACAGGGCCAAAGCGGGGAATGCTAAGCACAATGTGACTGCCAATGTGATGGTTCGTATCGTGGACATTGAGACTGGGCGGATTGTGGCAGCTGGTATAGGAAAAGGAAGCTCTGCTAGTACGTCTACGGAAATCAGTTACCAGAAATATAGGAATAAAAAATATAGGAATACAACAGCCGATTCTATTGCAAATAGCATTGGTACGGGAGCAACCTATCTTCCGAGTGAATCAGAAACAAATGAAGGTGGTACATTAGATACCACTACAGATACGACTACCAATACGGATACAGGAAATGGTGTTTTGGAAACGGTACCCAATGTGGGGAACGATATCAGTTTGTATGGCGGTGGTGATTACACTGATGAGGATGCCGCGAATACTGATGATACCAGTACAGGTGATAGCGGTGATTACATCGAGAACGGGAACGATGGCACCTATGATAGTCCGGTTACCGGTGGTTACGATGATTCCAGTGATAGCAGTGGTAGTGATAATGACACGGATACCACAGGATATGATTATCAAGAAACGAAAGATTATCGTATCACCATCGGTAGCACCACTGTATCGGATGTGCAAGTACGCAATGCCATTAGTAAGGCAGTCAAAGATGCCATTTATGGAAATATGGGACTTTTGACGACCTTGAACGATGGGAAGAAACTCAAAATAAAGACCGGTGTTTAGGAAATGAGGGAATTTTATGAAGAAAATCGCAGCGTTGGCAATGGCTTTGAGCCTGATGACGGCAACTGCTTGGGCAGAACAACCAAAAGCAGAAGAATACAAGCAAATCATGTCTTCTGGTACATATTACGTGGAATATGAAATGGATGATATCATCAAAGGCTTGGCTGTCAGTGAAGGAAAGCGAGAAGATTATACAGCCTATAAAAATGAATTCAATCCATTTATGCTGCTAAGTCCTATAGGTGCGCTTGTCTCTTTATTTGGGGGAGGCGACAAGAAAGTTCCAACTGCATTGTACATGGATGGAAAATATTATCAGTTTCAAGGAAAGAAAAAGATTTATGTGGCTGGGGAAAATCAGCTCAATGATGAAAATTTAGATCCCAATCAAAGCTGGAGCAGCGTTCCGTATCGATTGGCACTTCCAGAAGAATTGGTCGTTTTTGCTCCTGATGATCCATTTAATAAAGTGACGAATTATGTAGCGCCCCAATTTGTAGAAAGTGGAGAAAATGAAGAGGGGACATATGATAAGTATTCACTCACCGAAAAAAATAAAGCCGGTGGCGTGTTATATGAAAAAATATTCTATTTCTATTATAAGGAAGGCGAATTGTATCGGATAAAGACATTCCTCAAAGAAGAAAATAATTCGGAAACACTCATAAATAAGATGAAAGTCAAGAAAATTACACAGACTTTGCCCAAGAATTCATTGTGTGTTCCTAATGGGTATAAGGTATATGCCGCTGGAATTGGAGATATGGATGATTTGTTAGATAAAGATGTGTTGGTAGAAGACCATAGCAAAGGAGAATAGATATGAAAAGCTGGAGAAAAATAGTACTGACCACATGTCTCGCTATGGGATTAACCGGTATGTATACAGCACAAGCTGACAATTTGGATACCTATCGCAATTTATTAATAAAAAAAACATACACCATTAAATATGAAAATGTGACACCCCAGGCAAGACAAACCAATAAGGACAAGTTGACACTGACTGGAAAAAATACAATGAATACAGAGGGGGTGAGTCAGTATTTATATAAACCTATGGAATGTACCGTGGTAGCAGATGGAACTAAGCGGTATGAAGAAGTAGGTACTGGCGGAATGAAAACTTGTCGTTTGCAAAATGAAAAGGGGACATATGTATTTACCCTTTTTAAAGTGAACGATCTCGTTCGTATTTATGGCTCAAAACTGGGAGAAGTAGCAGCACTTCCTACCAATCGAATTGCATATTTGAGATATGGAGATTCCTTTGGCGGAGACGATGTGACAAGAGTACTCAATGCTATGCTACCGGATGAGAAAAGAAGTATGGAGTCGAATAGCTATCATTACGTCGATGAAGGCTGGCTAGACAATGGTCAAAATTATGTAGATTATCGTTGGGATGGGCCCAATGGGGATATGGAAGTGATTCGGTATTATTTCGATGGCTATACGTTGGTCAAAATTTCTTCTGCCCAATTCAATCATGATGAAAATGGAGCGTTACAGGCAAGACGTACGATTATCAAAATCAATGAATTTTCGCCGACTCCAGATCAAAAACTGCTTACGTTGCCAAGTGGGGTAAAAGATGTGACCAAGGTAGAGAAGGCTACAGAACGTGCGGGAGTTAAAAAATAAGGCAGGGGGAAAATCATGAAAAAGAAAATTAAAATAGGCATAGCGGCGGTACTATTAGCTTTGCAGGCGACCGTAAGTATGGCAGCAGAAGGAAATCCTTCTTGTGTATTGATGAAATTCACCGACGATACTAGATTTGACCGCATAGAATCAGGGGCTACGTTATCTGATTTAGTAATGGAAAAACTTCTCAATAGTGGAAAATTCAATTTCAAAGAAACAAAGGTCATTGATCAAAACATGGAAGACTTGTTATATGATGAGAAAAAGGCCTTTTTTCAGAGTTCCAGACAAGCCATGAATTATGGGGATTATGATGCTCTTTTTGAAGGACAGGGATTTAGTGATAAATGGGCTGAAACGATTGCCAGTGCACAGCTTGGACAGATCGTCAATCCAGAGGTTGTGGGGCGTATTGGAGAGCAGCATCAAGCAGATTATTTGATACAAGGAACCATTTTGAATTTAGGTACTGGGAATTGGATGAATGACAAAATAGAAAAAACGATGCAATATGCAACCATAGCGACTAGTTTGACTGGAGGAGCAGGTGCGGCCAATATGATGGGAGCATTAGGACCATTAGGCTCTTTGGTAGGTGCTGTCAATGTCAAAGAAACAGGAGTTGGTGTGCAGGCTGATTTAAAAGTGATTAAGGCATCTACTGGAGAAGTGGTTTGGAAAAAATCGGTTATAGGTAAAGATATTCAGAAAAAATATTCCGTAGGATTCATTAAAGTAGGCAGTGATAAGCTCAATAATGAGATGTATTTCAATGCCATGGATGAAACGGCCCAGCTTATTGCTGATGCTTTAATTGCTGATGCGGAATCTGGAAAGCTATTTGTTAAATAGGAGAGCCTATGATACGACAGATGGTAGGAGCGATATGTCTTTCCGTGTTACTTCCTTGCTATGGCTATGCGTCAGCATTAACGAAGGATGATGTGGTGGCGGTCATGGATTTTGGGACTCGGCCGGGAGCCTCTACATATGAAATCAATTTGAACAATGCGGAATATGCTTCCAGTGAATGTATGATTGCGAGCTTAGTGAATAAGCACTGTTTTCAAGTCATGGATAAAGACTTGGTCATGAACCAGCTGAAAGCGGAGCAATTAAATACCACAGGTCTGATTGATCCTGATACAGCGAAGCGAATTGGTGAGATTCTCCATACCCACTATATTATCTATGGCAATGTGGCGAATGTCAGCGTCAGTGATACTGGTGCGGAAGTAATGGGCGGATTTGGTGCAGGTCTAAAAATCAATGTTTGTACAGTACGGGCTCATATCATTGCACGGGTCATGGATGTAGAAACGGGAGATATTCTGATGGCCGTCCGCGGAGAAGGGGCATCAAAGAGCAGTTTTATCAATATCAAAGCGGGGCATACCAAAGAAAATGTAAAAGTGCTACAGCTAGGGACGCAAAATGTCACTATGGATAGCGTGTATAATGCCATCGCCAAAGCGGCAGATGATATTGCGGGAAAGATGGAAAAGCAAGCATAGCTGGTTGATAGTTATTGCAGAGAGTGGAGTGTGGAATGATGCAAATTTCTAATAGAAAAATCTTAGCTTTACTCATGATTATGCTCATGAGTAGTTCTGGCAGTGTCTATGCGGCTAATGCAGGCAATAGATCTGTTAGAGTACTTAGGCCGAATACGACGCAGAATGTGCGTATTTCTAGGCCGGTGCAAGTTGGTAATACCAGTGCTCAAAGTTCAAGTACGGCTGCCAGAACTGTCCAACCGAAAGAAGTATTGAGTGTAATGATTGGCAATCCTATTAAAAATCAAATCCCCGTCTATACCTCACTAACTTCTGGAAAAATAGCCCGTTATTTTAATGTGAACGAGGTGGGGCATTGCGAAAGCAATGCCTATTTTCTGGATGTAACTATTTATAATAATGGATATGCAGAGGTTACTTATTTTAACAAGCAATACAAGGATATAAAGATTTACGTGAAGGCATCCGATTTGAGTACTGGTTCTCGTATGTATCGTGTCAATAGTTTACCGGTAAAGATGATTTCAGGTTCTACTCCTTTATATACTGATGCTTATAAAAGTAAGGTTATGTACACCATGGAGCCGGGCCGCAACTATAAAGTCCTGGCGCAGCAAGGTAATATGCAACAGGTGTATTCCTATGGGAAAGGACAATATAGCGCTATCGGTTGGATAGGTATAGCCTCTAGTTCCGGTACGATTTCTAATGGTTCTCGTATTTCCAGTACAGGATTAAGAGGAGACATCAATGGCGATGGGCAAGTGAATAGCTATGATTTGGCACTACTGAAACAATATTTGAATAACAGCACTGTGGTAATCAATAAGACCGATGCGGATATGAATAATGATGGCGTTGTAGATAGTGTGGATTACAACTACTTGATTTATTTCCTGAATCCACGCCAGCCTGTCTTGAAGGGCGATGCGAATGGAGATGGAAAGGTAGATGAAACAGACTATAAGCTGCTGAACCAGTTCATTAGTGGACAAAAGGTATCCAATTTCTATCATTATAATGCGGACCTGAACAATGATAAAAAATTTACGACTACGGATCTATCCCAACTGCGTTCCAAAATTCAGGTGACACCTCCTCAAACAGATAAGTATACAGTATTTACGATTCCCAATGGCTGGTATGAGATTGCTCCTTTGGCGAATGAAAATATGCGCTTGGATGTTGATGATGGTAAAGAAGGTAATGGGGTTAATATCAAGTTATTTACTCGAAATGGACATACAGCGCAACGATTTTATGTAAGAAATCTTGGTAATGGCTATTTCACAATGCAAACAGGGTGTAATGGGTATGTGGACTTGAAGTATGGTGAAACAGGCAATGGGACGAATATTTGGCAATATGAAAAAGAAGCAGCTAATGGGAAATGTCAAAAGTTCAGAGCTATACGGCGAAATAATGAATCAGGCGTATATATTGAACCTATGATAAAACAGGGGCTTGCCATTACTTGTGTGAATCATAGTGCGGCTCCACAGACAAATATCGTGATATGGACTAGAGAAAATAGCAATTATCAAAAATGGAAGTTTATCCAGACAGGAGCCGTTATGCTTCCTGTTAATGTAAAGGAAGGTTTGTATTCCATACAGCCCATGTGTGCGCCGAATACAGAATTGACCGTTTCCGGTGCCAGCAAAAATCTGAGTACACCAGTTATCATCTATAGCCAAAACTCAGCCAATCAAACAACGAAGAGTCATCAAAAATGGTATGTGACGAGTGTAGGAAATGGATACTACAAAATTACGGCAGAAAACTCGGGTTTAGCTTTGAACAATCACAACGGGGCTAATGTCAATGGAAATCCTATAAGCATATACACCTATAGTGGCTATTGCCAGGAATTTAGATTCTATGATGCCGGAAATGGATACTATATTATTCAACCTAAGAATGTAAGCGGTGTGCTCGACGTGGTAGGTGGCGGTAATGCGAATACTACACGAGTGCAGCTGTATCAATACAATGGTTCGGCAGCACAGAAATGGAAATTGGTACCAAGAAATCGTGGTATAGACCCTGACCCATATAAACAATGGGATGCATATCCTAAACGAACTTGCAACGTGTATACCGATTCAGCATTGACAAAGAGAACGCCTGGAGTTAATGAATATGTAGATACCAGTGACCCAGTAACGGTGCTTGGGGAAACAGGTAATGCATACTACATTCGTTACAAGGCTAAATCTGGATATAAAGATCGTTGGGTAACGAAGGATATCTTTAAAGAAGATGGACCTATTCCTCCTATTCCTAATGATCTAACTGCTAAGGTTAGAAGATTACAAGGGAAATATCCAGCAGGAACTAAATATCTGGAAAACTATTGCAGTGATGGATATAAGGCGAAAGAGTGCCATGGATATGCATTACAGTTGCGAATTGATCTTACTGGAAACAATCCGATGAAAACTTGTAGAAAAATCAAGGATAAAAATGCAATCAACAACTTAAAAGCAGGGGACTTGATTAGATATAGAGATGATGGACATACCATTCTTGTAACAGCAGTCAATGGAGAAGACGTTACGTATACAGATTGTAACTGGTACCATGATAAGGTAATCAGATGGAATGTACATATTACAAAGCAGGAGCTAAAGAAGAATTTCCATGTATATTCTGGAAGCAATGATTATGTGATGAAATATAATGGCTGATAAAGTACAGGTAAATGACCATGAAAAAATGAGCCACTTGGCCGTGAATTTTTGAGCCAATGAAAAAGCACATCTCTGAAATAGGTCAGCGGTGTGCTTTTTTCAATATCTAGTCCCTCGTTGTAGGATGTGCTATACTTTTCCTATCGTTTGAAATGGAATATACTGCAGGTTTAAGGTTTATGTTCCCGAGTCCATCATCCACAAATGATAGATTTTGAAAACGTCATTGGTTTAAGGGAATCTCTAAAAACACCCTTACAAATTCCCCATATTCGCAATATTGAATTTTTTCAAGAGTCTGTGTATAAATATTCTCATCATTGACCTCAATTCTTGTCAAAATGCTAAAAAACTCCCAATTTTAGGGGATTTTTCTTGCTTTTGGGCATGCTAAATCAAGCAGCCGCATGTCGCGTGCTACACAAAAACTCATATCGGCATAAATTGTATACCAAATTCGTTAAGCCGCTATTAAAGCAAGCTCTAGCAAATCCAATACATCTCAGGGTAATGCCGTGCATGCTATTGGTCATAAATCCAAATACATGCTCAATTCTTACACGAGTACTGGATTTGATACGATTGGATGCTTTCTGCTCGTCTGTGAGGGGGGGTGGTTCTTATAGCCCTTTTCATGAATCTGGCAATCTAAACTAGCAGGTAACTTATCTTGAACTGGCTTGCCAGAATACGCACTATCTGCATAAAGAACTCTATCCTTTTCATCAATGAGATTTGGAAGGGGCTGGCTGTCATGAACATTGGCCGGTGTTGTTATAGTACCTGTAATCATTTTGCTCTCAGCGTCAATTTTTACATGATTTTTATAGCCATAATGGGTTTCATTATTTTTCTTGGTCCAACGAGCTTCTGTGTCTTTTTGAGCTAACTTGTTTTTATTCTTTGGGTCTTTCCATTCTTCTGGTATTTCACCATTTTTTATCTTGGCATTATCTTCGCGACTGTTACGTTGTCTAGGCGCGTCTACAAAAGTAGCATCTACGATGGTTCCTTTGTGGGTAATGATCCCCTGGTCTTCGAGCATCTGTCCAAAAAGATGGAAGCATTCATCAATAGCCTTTGCTTTTACCAGTTGTTCTCTAAAATGCCAGATTGTTTTAGCATCAGGAACAGTATCACCGAGGGAAAGGCCTAAAAAGGGTCCAAAGCTCATTCTATCATTAATCTGGTATTCGGTCTGGTCGTCACTCAGATTATAGAAGCGCTGCAAAACAAGTATTTTGAACATCAGAATGATGTCATAAGGAGGTCTACCACCATTGGGATTAACAGTGCGATTTAGGGCAGTAGAAAGCGTGGGACGGAACATCTCCCAAGGAATAACCTTATCCAAGCGTTCCAATGGATCACCTAATCTAGTTAGCAACCCCCATTTCAAATGGGGGTTTATTTGGAACCCCTCCGGGGTTTTGTACTGACACCTGCCTATGGCAG
>OIYQ01000771.1_pt1 | contig 12857 bp, 10 predicted proteins | sample 1588311 | NCBI WGS metagenome assembly OIYQ01 (sample SAMN03283244) | human gut metagenome | biome: human-associated habitat; material: feces | host: Homo sapiens | place: Peru | collected 2012
GTCAAAACCAAATGAGGCCAGCCTATAAACAAAAAAATCCAACGATTTCTAACGTGAAATCGTTGGATTTATGGTCCAGCAGAGCCGGACAAATCCGAACTTTTTCCTTCCACCCCATCGGCGGTCAAAGTGTCCTCAAACCGGACAGTTTGGGTGCCATCCTTGTAGTTGAACGTGATCAGCATCCGGTCATCGTACAGGAAAATGGCATTTACAAAAATTTCAATCAGCGTTTTTCGCTGCTTTTTCTGCGAAATATCGAACTTTCTAAATTTCATCAGCCAGAATCGGATGAAATCCTCATTGAAGCTGGGCTTCTTCAATTTTTCATCTGCGATTTTTGCAGTCAGTTCATCTTTCTGGATTTCCAGCGCTTCCAGACGCTCTTTCGTTGTCCGGGTGTACAAGCCGTCCTCGATTGCCTTCATCAGGTTGTCCAGCTTTTTGTTAACCTCTCGCAGTTGCTTTTCCAACAGCGGGATCGTTGTGTTTTCCTGATTCTGGACATCCATGACCAGTTGAACGATCTTGTCGATCACCGCATCGTCCTGAATCAGCTTCATGGTCTCCCGGACGACCAGATCTTCCAGCCATTCTTTCTGCACGGTCTTTTTGTTGCAGCCCTTGCGCCGCTTGACGTTGGCGCATTTATAATAATAGTAGGTGCGCCCGGTGGCACTGGTTCCGCTTTCGCCGAACATCAGCGCACCGCATTTGCCGCAGAACAGCTTGGTGGTCAGCAGATATTCCTCGTCTGCCTTGCCACAGGCAGGGGCACGCTTGTTCTTATCCAGACGCTTCTGCACCCGGTCAAACAGGTCTTTCGGAACAATAACCGGAATTGCATCCGGCACAACGATATCCCGGAAAGACAGTTCGCCAATGTACCGGCGGTTCTTCAGCATGGTGTTCACGCTGCTGTGGGTCATTTTGCCGCCCAGCATATTACGGACACCCTTATCGTTGAGAAAGTTTACGATCTCCACCATCTTATCGCCGTTGTCATACCGCTGAAATGCTTCCAACACCAGCGGAGCGGTCAGCGGGTCAAGATGATAAAACTTGTCCTCGTCGATTTTATAGCCGATAGTTCCCGTACCGCCGGTGCACTTCCCTTTCAGAGCGTTCTCAGTTTGACCACGGATCACCTTTTCGGACAACTCAGCGGAATAGTATTCCGCCATACCCTCCAGCAACGTTTCCACCAGAATGCCCTGTGAACCCTCAGCAATGGGTTCCATAACGGAAATCAGGTGGACGCCGTTCTTTTTCAGAATCATCTTATAGTTTGCGCTATCAAAACGATTCCGGGCAAAGCGGTCAAATTTCCAGACGAGAACAACATCAAACAGCTTCTTGCCGCTGTCTTTGATCATCTGCTGGAACTCCGGGCGATTGTCCGTTTTTGCAGAGAATGCACGGTCAATGTAGTGTTTGATGACCGTGATACCGTTCTTTTCCGCATAGGCCGTGCATTCCCGAATCTGCCCCTCGATAGATTCTTCACGCTGGTTATCGCTGGAATAGCGGGCGTAGATTACGGCGGTCATAGACTCACTTCCTTTTTCTTATCGAACAGACGGGTAGCTTTTTGCATACTTGTAGATCTGCCGTGCACAGTCAAGGCTCATTTTGCTGGAATCGTTGTGTTTGAGCCATGCATTCACATTGCCCGGATTCAGCTTCAAGTCCTTGTAAAGACGATAATTCGTCAATTTCTTTTTTTGCTGAAGTTCCAATACCCGGCGATGGATCAGTTCTTTTGTGTCATTGTCCGCAAGGGCGGCATCCCGCACCGAGCAATAGCTGCGCCAAACCTTCAAATAGCCTTCCGGCAATTCTGATGATTGCTTTTCAAGAAGCACCAGCATTTGCTCCAGCGAATAGAGATTAGAAAGTTGCTCATATTCCGCAGCAATCGTGCTGTTTGCGTTGTAGCGGAGCAGCAGTTCTACTTTATTAAAGGCCAGCGCATAGAGAAACAGCGGTTCTTTCAGGCGAGGATTTTCAGCCATACGATCTGCCAGCTTATGGACGCTTGCCGTTTGAACCCCGGAAAGCTCTGCCACATACTGCTTCAAAAAGCCTTCGAATGTCAGCTTTCGCATGGTCTCCACCTCTCTACATACTCCTGATAGCGGATATAGAAATCCCGATACCGCCAGTCGTTCAAGATGCTGGCTCTCAACTCATCTTCATCCGTTGCAAGGTGTTCCAGCAAATCCCAATCCAACGAATTCCGCACAGCCTCACTCTCTACGTCTGCTTTGTCAGTGTCCCGAAAAGAGCACAGCTTTGCAATCACCAAGTCCTCCAGACTGGGTGTATAGAACTGCACCTTTGTACCACCAAAGGGTAGCGGCTGAAGCCGGTCTTGGAAGTTATACGGGAAATTGTCGATGTAGGCTTCCACATCGGTGTTGATGTCGTACTTGCCAAGCAAACTGTACAGTTCTTTCGGAACACTCAAGGCATCAATGTCATGAGTAGCGCGGGTCAGCTTGCCCAACAAAATGAACGCACTGCCGCCTACAATCACCATCTGATAGCGGTCGTTATTGTCGATCATCAGGTCTGCGTCTTCGTCCAGACGTTCCAGACGCTTGCGGAGGTCATCTAAGATCATCTTTCCCATAAAACAGCCTTTCATATTTTCAATAATAGTATTTTCTAAAATTATTTTACAGGAAGGAAATCTGATTGTCAAGCACAAATCAACGACATTTCATACAATTCATACTACCATGTTGTCAGTCCACATCTCACACTGGCTAATGACCGTGCTGATTGCCGTATCATAATCTTCTGGCGGATACTTATACTTTTTTAGAAGGTGCTTCACCATCTTACGCATACTCGCACGGGCAGTTTCTTTTTTCTGCCAGTCTATCGTCCGATTTTTGCGTAGCATTTCCGTAAGTTCTCTGGTCAAGTCAATCAATTCATTATTTTGATAGAAGTCCTTTATGTTTTCCGGCTTTGTCAGAGCATCGTAAAAAGCCAGTTCTTCCTGCGTCAAGCCCAGCTTTTTACCGTTGTTATACAGTTCTGTAATCTCCTGTGCTGTTTTCAGAAGTTCCTTGATGACCTCCTCGTTTGTAATCAAGCCATTGTAGTAAGAGTTCATCAACTGTGTAATCTTTTCTGAAAACTTCTGAGACTGCACAACATTTGTCCGTTTATACAGTGAAACTTGCTCTGCCATAAGTTTTTTCAAAATTTCTACGGCAATGTTCTTTTCTTTCATTTTTGAAATTTCATCCAACACCGCCGGGTCAAACAGACTGATATTTTCATCTGCCTTCTTACTGTCAAACAAACTGATAACACCTTGACTCTGGATACTTGCTTTCAGCAGTTCATTGATTTGAGCATTGATTTCTTTCAAAGAAAGTGTCTTGCCGCCACTCCCACCATAGGTGATCTTCACCACCGTAGAACGGACTGCTTCCATATAGGCCGCTTCATGTCGCTCCTGCTCCGTGGTCATGCTGGAACACAGCGAATGCGACTGTTTCAGCAACAGAGCTTCTCGCAGGAACAGATCTTTGCGCTTGGGTGCTTTTGCGTCCAGAACAAAGTTTACGCCGCCAGTGACCAGCTTTGCCATCATCAACGGAGAACCGCCAATAAATCCGCTAAAATCAAAGCCGTACAACAAATCTTTGCACACCTGAAGCTTTTCCTGAAACTTTGGATAAGCAACTTTGGCAATGTCCATATCGCCATATCGGGACTGATCACGCTTGGTATACTCCTTCATAGCGGCTCTGAGGGCAGATGCAATGCCAACGTAATCTACAATCAAGCCGCCCTCTTTGTCCTTAAACACGCGGTTGACACGCGCGATGGCCTGCATCAGATTGTATCCGTGCATTGGCTTGTAAACATACATCGTAGCCAGTGAAGGCACATCAAAACCTGTCAGCCACATATCCACAACAATGGCAATCTTCATCGGGTCATCGTTGTCTTTGAATTTCCGGGCAAGTTCTTCTTTGTGAGATTTTGTACCGATGATTTCTTTCCAATCCTCCGGGTCATTGTTGCCACCCGTCATAACTACGCCGATCTTTTCGTTCCATGTCGGGCGCAGCTCCAGAAGTTTTCGATAAATCTTCATCGCAATCGGGCGCGAATACGCCACGATCATCGCCTTGCCCGTCAAAAGATTAGCGCGGTACTTTTCGTAATGGTTGACAATATCTTCGCACAGGGATTGAATGGTAGACTCTGCTCCCAACACACTCTCCATCTGCCCCAACATCTTTTTGCTTTTTTCAATCGTTGCAGCGTCCGATTGCTGTTCCAGCGCATCGTAGGTCGCATCAATCAAGGCCAGCGTATTTTGGTCAAGGTGGAGTTTGATAACGCGGCTCTCATAGTAAACCGGACGCGTTGCACCATCTTCCACCGCCTGTGTCATATCATAAATATCGATATAATCACCAAAAACTTCACGCGTATTTCTATCTTTTGCCGAAATAGGTGTTCCTGTAAAGCCTATGTAAGTTGCATTCGGCAGGGCATCATGAATGATACGGGCATTGCCAATGACCGTATGTGCTTCTTTTTCACCCCGTTCATTTTCTTTGATGACAATTTTTTCATCAAAACCATACTGTCCACGGTGGGCTTCATCCGCCATTACCACAATATTTCTACGTTCGGACAGTGGCTTCTCGCCACGCTCAAACTTGAACATCGTGGTAAAGATAATGCCGTTTGCTTTTCGACCATCCAGCAGCTTGCTTAGATTTTCCTTGCTGGTTGCCTGTACAGGTGTCTGGCGCAAAAACGGCGCGCACCTGGCGAACTGCGTGTAGAGCTGATCGTCAAGGTCAATGCGGTCCGTCATCACAACGATGGTGGGGCTATCCAAAGCTTCTTGCAATAAATGGGCGTAGAATACCATCGACAGCGATTTTCCGCTGCCCTGCGTATGCCAGAACACACCACCCTTGCCATCCGTTTTAGTGGCAATTTTGGCTTTTTCAATTGCTTTCCGCACCGCGAAATACTGATGATACCCCGCCAGAATCTTGAACTGCTTCTGTCCATCGCCAGAGAACAGAATAAAGTTTTTCAGGATGTCCAGCAACCGCTCTTTCTGGAACGTTCCCTCATAGAATGTATCAAACTGCGCATACGCAGTGTTTTCATAATCACCGTCTTTTGTTTTCCATTCCATAAAACGGTCAAGCCCGGAAGTAATCGTACCTGCTTTGTTGGTGGACAGGTCGCTGATCACGCAGATGGCGTTATAATAGAACATGGAGGGAATGTCCTGCATATAGTTCCGAATCTGATTGTAGGCGTTTTCTGCGCCCACTTCATCCTTGGAAGGGCTTTTCAGTTCCATCAAAACCAGCGGCATTCCGTTGATAAACAGAATGATATCCGGGCGGCGGTTATTTCCGTTTTCAACGAAGGTATACTGGTTTACCACATAGAAATCATTTTTGTCTGCATCTGCATAATCAATCAGCTTTACTACCGAAGACCGTTCTTCACCCTTGACTGCGTATTTGACCGTGATACCGTTTTGCAGATAGTCCATAAAAATAATATTCTTCTGCAATAGGCTTCCTGCATCAAAATCATTCAGTTTCAGGATGGCTTCATCAATTGCCACAGCCGGAAGGCTGCGATTCAGCCGCACCAGACAATCCCGCAAAACATCGTCCAGCAGCGGGCGGCTGTAATCCGTCCGGTTCATATCGGGAGCATAGATATGGGTGTAGTCCATGTTCTCAAACAATTCGATTATGGCTTGTTCAAAGGTGTCTTCGGTAAATGAAAGCATGATTTTTCTCCTCAACTATTATCCGAAGTTGCTGTATTCGATTCTTGCTCAATGGCATTCACAATCTTTGTAACGATAGAATGCGCCGCTCTTTTTGCCACCGCGCGTCCCATCGGCGTACCATTATCCAATGTATCCGTTAGTGCCAATCGAACTTTACTGAGTCCAATTTCCTTACGATACCAATCCGGCATCAAATTCTTTTGAATTGCAACGTAACAATCATCAAAAATTTCTGGATGCACAGCATTATGCAATGCTTCTCGAATAATCTCGTCCACTTTATCGTCTGAAACATCTAAATTGCGCACTTCTTTAATACTTGCTATCGGAACTTCTGTTTTCACAAACCGATCAACCATAGGCTTTTGCGTGTTCGCATAATTGCTTTTAATATATGCCATCTGGTGCTCAAGTTCCGGGAACAGCGTTCCTTCGTTGATATTGTAAAAACTCAATTCCTCTAAAATTGCGTCTTTTCTTCCCGCTGGTATTCTAAAACTTTGTAGTTCAAACTCGTCTTGAACATCGCTATATGCCCGTTTAACAATGCTCTGTCCGATTTTTTCTTTAAGCTGAACATTATATTTTCCGCAGATTAAAAAAGAACCGCTTTGCCGCACCAATCTTTCATTATTCAAATTGGAAATCACAAAATAATTTCTTTGAATAATCGAAAGCAAGCTTTTATACTCACTTACCCTGCACTCTTCTGCTTCTTTATCTGTATAAATTCCATACTTGTTCAAATCCGAAAGCAGCTTTTCTAATGTATAATCGCCCGAAATCTCATGGCTCGCTAAATATGCCAGCACTTTAATCTCTATGTCGCTATAACTTTTTCCGTAGTCGCGCTTGTAATAGATTTTCCCATCGGTCGGCGGCAATAATGCAGTTTTACCGTCAGTTATCTTTTTCTCTTGATTGTTTTGGCAGGCAAAATACAGTGCCACCAGCGGATTCTCCGTCACATCCAGTAGTCTTGTTGGCAACCCATAGTGTTGCAATTTTGCGAGCTTTTCAAAATCTGTTGTCAACTTTCTGAAGTCGTCAGGATTCCGTGTGTAAGCTGCGTTTATCAATTCTGCTTCATGTGGCAGCATCCCACCACGGAACACTCCCGGCATGACATTCCATTCGTTGCTGGCCTGTCCACGGAAGAAATAGTGTTTTGTGCTTACTTCTGCGCCTTCTTCTTTCTTTATTGTTTCCTTTATATCAGAAATGTAGGTCAGGTAGCTATTAAGGTTTGTAACAACGCATTCCCTCGGATTTCTTGTCTTAGCATTATCAAAATCTTCCATATTATCCCTTCATTTCTTTTATAAACGATAATTTAGAGCAGCAAGCAGTTGCTCTTTTCAAGTCTTGGTTTGTAGATTTTAGCTTGTTCGGGGGTACTGTTCCCGAAAATTGGGAAGATACCACACTGGAAAATATCACGACACTGATAACGCGTGGAATCGCACCTAAATATTCTGATAATTCTGATCAAACAGTTGTCAATCAAAAATGTATCCGTAATCATACAATCGATCTCTCGCTTGCTCGAACCCATACACCGAAAACTATCAATGAAAAATGGCTCAAATTTGGTGATCTATTGATTAATTCTACTGGTGATGGCACTTTAGGACGAGTTGCACAAGTCTGGTTCGCCCCTAAAGCCCTTACTGTTGATTCTCATGTGACTATTGTCCGGCCAGCGCGAGAAGAACTGATTTTCTATATCGGACTTTGGGGGATTTTACACGAGAAAGAGATTGAATCGCTTCATACAGGCAGTACAGGGCAGACAGAATTGCCAAGAGATCGAGTAAAAATGCTGAAATTGTTTCTACCTGACAATATCAGCTTGAGTCGATTTAATTCCATAATCGCCCCGATGGCTTCTACTATTATTTCAAATCAAGAAGAAAATCAAAAACTTGCAAATCTCAGAGATGCGCTTCTGCCAAAGCTCATGTCCGGCGAGATTGATGTTTTCAATATCCAGTTTTAAGCCGCTAAATTATCGTTTATCTTTTGATTGACTTCAATTTTACTATCGATTGCAGATAAAATTCCAGAAATCCTTTTCTGCTGTTCCAGTTCCGGAAAAGTCACTACAACTTCTCCAAGTAACTTGGTATTGATTGAAGGCATTGTTGCTCCAACGGATATATTTCGGACAAATTGCTTTGTTTCCTCTAAGCAAAAGTAGTAGTAAAGATACTCGGAATCAATTTCACTAGTTGGGCGTACTCGAAGGCATCTTCCAGAAAACATCCATCCATCGTGTTTTTGATCAACATACGAGCATCTATCCACAGAACCCACACGACTAAATACAATATCGCCTTGTTTTAGCACATATTTTTTTAATCGATTTTTATCCGTATTTGATACTCGCGGCAAATTCTGTTCGGAAAACATCTTGTTCCCTAAATGTTCAACTGTGACAATAGGTGTTCCATCCGCAACATAATCTTCTTTATGAAGTTGACTTCCAAACGGTCCTGTTTGAATGTCCGCAAGTTCTCTCAAAAACTTTTCTTTCATTCATATCACCTTATCCAATAAATTTTCTATGTGCCAATTTCACATTTTGTTGTTTTACCATTGCATAGTGCATAGTTGTGTCGATTTTCTGGTGCCCTAAAAGCTGCTGCACCTGTTCAATCGGCATTCCCTTGTCAATCGCTGACGTTGCCAATGTTCGCCGGAACTTGTGCGGATGCACCTTATTTAGCTTCAATCGCCGTCCCAATTCACGGAGCATTGTCTCCACACCGCCGATCATCAACCGCTCATGTGGCTCTTTCAGGGTCACAAAGAGTGCTGGATTGCTATCTGACCGTTCATCCAGATAATTTTGAAGGTGAATCTTCGTTCGTGCATCAAAATATACCAATCGTTCCTTATTGCCTTTGCCAAATACCACGCATTCACGCTCGTTAAAGTTGATGTCCTCACGATTAAGTGTCACCAACTCACCGACACGCATCCCAGAAGAAGACAACAAATCAATAATCGCTAAATCCCGTACTGTTGAACAGTTGTCGCGCATCAGTTCAAGTGCCTCATCGGTGTACGTTTCCTTGATGATTTTTGCAGTTTTTACTTTGTGAATCCTACGAACAGGACTTTTCACAATAAAATCTTCATCTTCCAGCCACGAGAAGAAACTGGAAAGAATACGCCGGATATTATCAATCGTAACTTTGCTTGACCGCCGCCGTGTTTGATAATCTGTTAGATACTTTCGTAAATCATCCGTTGTAATTTGCTGCGGTGATTTTCCCACACCATTCAGCATCGCTTCGATGGTTTTTGAGTAGTAGGCTAGTGTTTTCTCGGAACAGCCTTCTATCCGCTTTGCCGTAATGAACGCTGCTGCCGAATCTTGTTCCTCAGCCTTTGGCTGCTCTTCCCCCATTTCAATTATGACACCTTGAAATGACGCTTCCAGCACTGCTTTCAAATGCAGCAACTGTTCGTTATTGAGATACGGCAGCATTTTTCGCTGTATCTCGTTGATAATTTGATTTTTCATCGCCGTATCTCCTTATTACGATTTCAGAGAACGACGGCAGTGGCAGTTTCTCCATAGAATCTCCCGCCACTGGTGAGAGTTATTGAAATTCTGGTAAACGATAATTTAGCGGCTTAAAGGTCGATGTCAGAGACATCCAGTTCGCCAGACATCAACTTGGGAAGAAGAGTATCTCTCAGTAACGAAAGCCGTTTGTTCTCAGCTCTATTGGAATAAATCTGCTTAATCAGTGGTAATGCAATGATATTAAACTCGGCTAACGCTACTTCTGACGGCAAAACAATGGGATATGTCATAATCCGCTGTTTATCTCCACGAGGCATTTTTGTTCCTTTGGCTCCAGCAACCATAAATGCGAAGAACTTGTCGGCATATAGAGTGCTGAATAGGTACGCCGAGAATTGAGGTTGATTGGGCATGAAGCAAAGAACATCGGTCGAGCAGCCACATTCGTCCTCACAGTAGACAATCTTCTTAAAGTAAGGGCGAATGTTAGAAATCAACGTATCACCCTTGTGGCAAGCAGTGGTCTGCGGCGTTGTTGGGAGGCTTGTAGCCTCAGTAGAGCCGGCTTTCCTCGGTAGCATATTCTCTGTTGAGAAGTAAGTGCTGACATCTAGCTCAGAAACAGCTACTCTATCCTTGGAATACGAGCAAATATCCGAAAGGACTCCCTGCTCGACTGCTTTATCAACATCGCCAAAACGTTCTTGATATACCGTTTGCAAAAGAACAGCTAAATTATCGTTTATCATTGAATTAACCGTTATTTTGCCATCAATGCTTTCACAGTAACTTGCTATTTTGTTTTGGATATCTATAGAAGGCAAAAGAATGGGTAGCTTTCTTTGTGCAGTAATTCCTAAATACGCTCTCGTACTACCCGAACCTGCCCAGTTCGACAGCAATTCTTGAAATTCTTTCGAGTCAAAGTATGCCTTTAAATATCTATTCGATATTCCTTTTTTCACACGATAGTATGTAATTTGAGGTGTCAAAACAATTGTATCATATTCATTTCCAACAAGTGCAGTTCTACCAATCGTTGCCTTATGGGTTAACAAAACATCGCCCGGATGTGCAAACCCTTTTTTTAGTTGCCTAGCTTGTGCTTCCGTGATATGTGCACATTTCTTATAATCAATTTTTCCATTTACCAGATCATTAGCCATAATAAATGGTATTCCCTCTAAAACATAATCTGACACTTTAGGGTGCAAGTTTCCATGATTTCCATCCATTGGTGCTTCAAGCATCCCTAGATCTATAAGTTCTTGGACTGTATATGTCTTCCATTCAGATTTCATATCCAATCGCCCCCAGCTTCTCCTTAATTTCTGCTTCCAGCTTATGTGACTGCTTGAACAAATCCGAAAGTTCAGAAGTCAGCCGAGCCATTTTTTCTTCAAACGGTTCGCCATCATCTTCCTGTTCCTCAACACCAACATAACGACCCGGCGTTAAAATATAATCCTGCTCTGCAATTTTCTCAGTATCAACAACTGCGCAGAATCCTTTTACATCTTCCAGTGTGCCATCAACATAAGCATTGTAGGTATCGGCGATCTGTTTAATATCCTCATCAGTCAGTTCACGCAGCTTGCGGCTCACCATATCGCCCATCTTCCGGGCATCAATAAACAGCGTTTTACCGGCTTGTTTCTTGCGTTTGGTGATAAACCAGAGCGAAACCGGAATCTGGGTCGTATAAAACAACTGTGTCGGCATGGCAATGATGCAGTCCACAAGGTCAGCATTCACAATATTTTTGCGGATGTCACCTTCACCGCCAGACTGAGAGGAAAGAGAACCATTTGCAAGCACCATACCCATGCGGCCGCCCGGTGCAAGATGATAAATCATGTGCTGAAGCCATGCAAAGTTCGCGTTGCTTGCAGGCGGCATACCATACTGCCAGCGTACATCATCTTTGAGCTGCTCTGCGCCCCAATTCGACAGGTTAAAAGGGGGATTCGCCATAATATAGTCTGCCCGCATGGTCGGATGCTGATCATCGAGGAATGTGTCTGCTGCATACTTGCCAAGGTCGGGTTCAATGCCACGAATGGCAAGGTTCATCTGTGCCAGTTTCCATGTGGTCGGGTTGGAATCCTGTCCATAAATCGAGATATCGTTGATATTTCCACTATGGTTCTCTACAAATTTTGCAGACTGAACAAACATACCACCACTGCCGCAGCAAGGGTCATACACTCGTCCCTTAAACGGTTGCAGCACTTCCACCAGTGTCCGCACAACACAGGACGGTGTAAAGAACTCGCCGCCACGCTTGCCTTCCTGCTCTGCAAACATCGACAGGCAGTATTCATAAGTGCGCCCCAGAATGTCCTTTTCGCTGCCGTATTCAATCATTTTGATGTTCGTAAACAGGTCAACAACTTCGCCCAACCGACGTTTATCTAGTTCCGGACGCGCAAAATTTTTCGGCAGAATATCTTTTAGGCGCGCGTTTTCTTTTTCGATAGCACGCATTGCATCATCGATTACCTGACCTATTTCGGGATCATGTGCCTTTGCAGAAACATCGCTCCAACGCGCACCAGCAGGCACAAAGAAGATTCCTTCCGATGTGTACTCGTCACGATCTTCCTCAAAACCATCACCGTCTGCAACCAGCTGATTGTACTTATCTTCAAAACGATCCGAAATATATTTCAAGAAAATAAGACCAAGGACAACGCCCTTATACTCCGAAGCATCCATGTTGCCCCGAAGTACACAGGCCGCATTCCAAATCTGTTTTTCAAATCCAATGTCGGCGGTGTTTTTCTCTGCCATGGTTCAATACCTCCGTTTTAGCTCAACAAATTCTGCTCTGAGTATAGCACAGATGTGCCGATTTTCCAATTTGTGCGCATAAATTCTTTGCTAGACGCTTCGATTTTCAGTAGATAAGTCCTACTATTACCGCTTTAGCACAATAAATTTTACAAAACCATCTTGACGCACCCTGCAAACCATGATATTCTCTGTCACAAATCCCACCGATTTTGTGGATTGGTTTGAAACCATCCACAAGATGTGGTCGTGTTCATTTTGAACACTGCCTCGCCGTGGATCATCCCTGAAAGATTAACCGCCCCGCAACACACCCGATTCATTTTGCCGCCGATTCACCCCGACAAAATCCATCGCTGCGCTGCTTGGGCGGTATTTTTCTTTATGGGAAACGTACCTTGAAAATTTCATGAGCCGCCCGAACGTGATACCGGCTTTCCAGTCAACGCCGCTGCAAAACAGGGGCAGGAACTTCGTTCGGAGTAAACGGTGACCCCCTTACATGAGCAGCACAACCTCTACTTATTTTTTTCGCCTTAACAATTCGGAAACATTTGTCAAAAGTTGATTTTGAGCGCAGCGGTAGAGGGCAAGAACCGTCCCGTGGCCACAAATTTTCAATTCTTGAAAATCTTGTGCGCCATCCGGGACTTCACTTCTTCAATGCGTCTGCATTTCCGAAGTGATCTTGTTGGGGCGTGCCTGCCCCAAACCCTG
>OIYQ01000773.1_pt1 | contig 12840 bp, 9 predicted proteins | sample 1588311 | NCBI WGS metagenome assembly OIYQ01 (sample SAMN03283244) | human gut metagenome | biome: human-associated habitat; material: feces | host: Homo sapiens | place: Peru | collected 2012
ATCACGACAGTCTGGAGCAGGCTTATTCGCCAATGACCATCCGGCTCTTTCAAGATCCGCAACCATCTCTCCCATAGCACCGCAGGCATACAGCTCACCGAGCCATTTTGGTGTGTCGGTATTGGCATAATCCGGTGCCTTCAGCTTCTGCACATTCACAAGCACTACCGGCACATTAAGATCGCGGATCGCAGGAAGCATATTGTAGCTGGTTGCATATGTAAGAAGCTGTAAGATTACAAGATCTACATCTGCCGCCCTGAATTTGTCCCCCGCTTTCATTGATAATTCCTTTGTTGTGACGATACCTCCGTCTACTATCTCCACTGTGTCCGGTATGGTCTTTTTGAAAGCCTCGTACTGTGCTTTAAATTCCGGCACAAGTGACGGAAACTGTGGCAGATATGCCCCGAGTGCTATAGAAAACACTCCAACCTTTGCTTTTGTCTCAACTAACATCTGTTTCTCCTTTTATCTATATTAATTTTATCTATATTAATAGTTATAATTTATTAATCCGGGGTATATTGTTTTATCTCAAAAGAGTTAAAAATAGATTTTCTTGCCTCTTTTAAATCAGACAGTTCGCCTGCCGCGATCATCTGTGATGCAATATTTCCCACGGCAGTTGCCTCTGTAGGTCCTGCGTATATCGTCTTTTTCGTTGCCTTTGCAGTCAGCTCATTTAAATACTTCGCATTGGCACCACCGCCTACGATATGTATACAGTCAAACTTTGTTTCCGTTATCGCTTCTAGCTCTTCTATAGTCTTTGCATAGCACTGCGCAAGACTTTTGTATATGACTGCCGCGATCTCAGCAGTGGTCTGTGGTACCTGCTGTGCGCTTTCCATACAGGCTTTTTTTACTTCCTTTGTCATGCTCTCCGGTGCAAGAAATCTCTCATCGTTTGCATCGACCACAGATGAAATATCAGCCTTTGCCGCAAGGTCGCAGAGCTCACCGAATCCCATATCCGGTGCTATCTCTCTTTTTACCGACTGTATCATCCAGAGTCCCATTATGTTTTTCAGATAGCGGAATCTGTAATCATAACCGCCCTCATTTGTCAGATTTTTCTTCATGCTCATGGCACTGCACTTTGCTTCTTTAAGCTCTGTTCCCATGAGTGACCACGTTCCCGAACTTATATAAAGCGGCCTATCATCCTGTGTCGGAACTGCAAGCACCGCAGAAGCCGTATCATGTGTAGGCGGCAGTACAACCTTGCAGTTAAAGCCAACCTGCCCCTGTATATCCACTGTCAGCTCTCCGACCTCATATCCGGGCTTTTTTATCTCCTTAAATATTTCCTGCGGAAATCCCAGCTTTTCTATAAATTCCCTGTTCCAGTCCTTTGTGATTGGATCTACAAGCTGTGTTGTGGTTGCATTTGTATACTCCTGAACCTTATTTCCGGTCAGTAAAAAATGAAAATAATCCGGTATCATAAGCATATCCCTGGCTTTTGCCATGATCTCAGGTGCTTTTACCTTTACTGCCATAAGCTGATATATCGTATTAAATATCTGCTTTTGTATACCTGTTTTCTGATACAGCTCATCTTCTGAAATATATCTGTAGACCTCCTGATCCATAGCCTGTGTCCTGACATCTCTGTACGCGTATGCGTCACCTAATACCTTGTCGTTTTCATCAAGCAGCACATAGTCTACAGCCCATGTATCGATCCCCATGCTGTAAGGTATCTTTCCAAGCTGTGCACACCTTTTCATGCCCTCTTTTATCTCATCTGATAATCGTCTGATATCCCACACTTTATGACCGTTTTTCTCTGTCATTCCGTTTGAAAATCTGTAGATTTCTTCAAGTACCATCTTGTGATCTTCCAGATGGCAGAGCATGTGCCGTCCGCTTGAAGCCCCAATATCTACCGCCAGATAGTATTTATTGTCCATCCTTTTTATCTCCTTCTCTTAAAATCATGATATCTCGTCTGTGAATTTAAGATAACAAAAATAAGGACGGTTTTTTAGGCTCTGATTAGACCAAAAAACTGTCCTTATTTTCTTATATATTATTATTACTCAATTTTTTCTTCTTTGCTTTTTTCTCCTGATACATCTGCTTGTCGGCTGCTTCTATCAGTCCGTTAAGATTTTCGATTTCTGCCGCATCATGCACAGAGCATCCAAAGCTGGCTGATAATGTGTATCTGCGGTCAGGAGCTTCATTTGCCTCCGCTATCATGGCTTTGATCCGGCTTACTATCGCTCTCATCCTGTCACCATTCTCACAGCTTCCGAATACTACAAATTCATCTCCTCCGTACCTCATTATGAGGCAGTCCTTCGGAACAGCTCTTTTTAACACATCCGCTATCTCTGCAATAAACGCATCCCCTACCTCATGTCCCTGATTATCGTTTACGCTCTTTAATCCGTCAATATCAAGAAAGATCATAAATGCCATACTGTCTGTGCTTTTTATATCTTTTACCAGTTCCTCCGCGCAAAAGAAAAAACCACTTCTGTTAAGCACCTGCGTCAGCATATCATACTTCCACATACGGCTTATTTTTTCATTCATTCTGTTTATCCATTTCCATTTACGGATATTTTCAAGTGCCATTGCGATATTTACAGTCCACAGATATGAAAGTTCACTTTTAAGCGCAAATGTACTTCCATCTGATATACAATAGCCATAACATATTTTCTGGTAGTATATCGGTGTGACTACATAAAACGTCTGCCTGTCCGTATTTCTTACAGCCTCCGGCAATATATCCCTTGTGGGAAATTCATTATAACTGCTAAACTCTTCATTATGATATGCAATAGGAATGTTTATGTTTTGTGTGTAGCTTTCACATTTTAAAGTATCGCCCTCAAACAGTTTCTTTCTGTCACACAGACACAGATAAAAACTTTTCATATCTGATCTTATAACATATTTTTTCAGCCTGCCGCAAAGCTCGTCTATACTCTCAAGTCCGGTAAGATCAAGCTGCATGCTTTTTAGCGTATCAAGAGCCTCTTCATATATTAAGCATTTATTCTGATAGTCTATCCTAAGATCAGTAAGCTTCATCTCACTTTGCTCATTGCAGCCGCAGCTCTCCCTGTATAAGACCTGCGTTTCCTGCTCTATCTCACACTCATCTTCATTTGCCAAAAGCAGATCTACTGCTGTTTCTCCGATTTTCTGTTGTCTCCTATCTACAGTTGTAAGTGATGGCACACAAAATTCCGACAATTCATCGTTGTCAAATCCTGTGAACACGATATCTTCAGGCACTCTGTACCCGTACTGCCTGAGCCGTTCTGTACCGCCTATTGCCATTGCATCATTTGCAAATACTATCGCCTGTGGCATATTTGTCTTTGCAAAAAATTCCACAGCTTTCCTGCCGCTCTCGCGGTTGTAATTTCCATAATAAATCTGATCATCACAAACAGGAATGCCATGTTCTGCCATAGCATCCCTATACGCACGATATCTGTCTGCGCCCTCTTTTCCCTCCAGAATTCCGCATACATAATTTATTTTTGTAAGATGATGTTCATTTATCAGATGCTCCACTATGCTTTTCTGACTTTTATAGTCCAATATTCCGACATAATGCATTCCATTTATCTTCTCATCAATGCTTACAGCAGGAACTTTACTTTTTATTATCCGATTTACCACGGATCTTGCTGCCGGTTCATACTGTATGGAATTTTTCATGCATATCACACCGTCAAAAGTCGAAAAATCAGGAAGATCCATTATCCTGAAAGCACCTATTTTGTTTTCTTCAAGTTCATCATAATTTACAAAGCATGTAAATATATAAACATCAATCCCCATTTCAGAGGCCCGCTTTAATACACCATCCACCACACGGCTCTGGTTATCAAAGCTGATCGCCCCTGCCAAAAATGCAATCCTTTTTCTCATCATCTACATCACCCTTTGATCATACATTAAATCTTCTGAAAACGCTTCATCTCTTCCATAAGCATATTTGAACAATTTACATTGTCTATAGCACGTTCATGTATGTTTGCTATTGAATTTGCAAGACTTGACACATTTTCAGTTGCAGTGCTTACTCCCTGTGCATTTTCTTCAACAACCGTTGATATATTTGTAATCCCTCCATTCATTTCTTCCATGACCTTGCGCAGTGAAGCAATATTTGTATTAAATGCTGCCATTACAGAATCCATATGCTCAGCCTTTTCATAATACATATCCGTGGCACCTTCAAATCCCACATAATCCCCCATGATCCTGTCCTGAACAAACTCCATAAAATCCTGCGCATTGTCCATAAGCTGATTAACGGCAGAGATCGCGCCGACACTTATACCCTGGATATCACTCGCAGTATTTTTACTGTTCTCAGCCAACTGCCTGATTTCATCTGCTACAACCGCAAATCCCTTTCCAACCTCACCGGCACGGGCTGCTTCTATTGAGGCATTCAGAGCCAGTAAATTTGTCTGGCTTGCAATATCAAGAATATCATTTGTCAGATTATTGATACTTCCTATCTGTCTGCTCTGCTCGATCGATGTTGATAAAATTTCCTGCTTTGATCCGATGATATTCTGGATCTCCATTTTCTTCTTTTCTGTCTCTTCTTTTACTCCTATTGCAAGAGCCTTGATATCAGCCGCTATGGCTACACCTTCGTTGGTCTGATCACTCACACTGTTGATAGACTCAAGTATCTCATGAGTATTTTGTGTAAGACCTTCTATGGATGATGATATTTCTTCCATACTTGCCGTGATTTCTTCCATCATTGAAGCAATATAGTTTACATTATTGTCGGAACTGTTAACTTCCTTATTCATCAGCGCAAGTGCCTGCTGCATTGTAGCAGACTGTCTGCTTATATTTGATATGATATTCTGTAATTGCATGATAAAGCTGTTAACACCATCAGACAATCTTCCTATTTCATCACTTGATCTTACGTTGATCCTCTGTGTCAGATTTTCTTCTTTCCTGTCTATCCCGTCTATAATGATATTTAACTGGCTGCAGGCTTCACTTGCAGGTCTGCTTATCGTCCTATACATGATAAAAATTACTGCCACTGCGATCAGAATGAAAACCGAAAATAAAACTTTTGTCATTAAGAGATTATATTTTACAGCCTGATTATACTGTTTAGACATATCAGATATTCCCTGTTCCAGTGCCGCTGTCAGGTTTTTCTCACTCTCTTCTCCCGTGCCTATTACAAGCTGCTGAAAATCAACTCCCAGTGCAACACTTGCCTGTGTGAAATCCCCTGCATCCACATATCCCTGTATCTGATCAAACTGTACTATAACCTCGGAAAGAAACTGCTCATATTCCTTGACAGCACTTTTTAAGTCTGCATTATCAACACTCTCAAGATAGCTGTCTATCTTTTTTTCGCTCTCAGTTATTGTACTTACTTCATCAGCCAGCGAACTTTCAAGCTGTGATCTTAAATCGGCATTATCATACAGACTTATGATGTTAAGATATTTCTGACCTCTTTCCATGCTTTTCTGTATAGTAAAGATCTCGTTCTGTATAGGTATATACTCATCCGTTATATCAAGACCTGCCTGCTTTACCCTGTTCTGCGTACTTATCGAAACCACAGTATTAATTCCAAAAATAGCGACAAAAACCAATATCATTAAAAATACTTTATTTCCGATTTTTTTCATAGCATTACCTCTACACTATTTCTCAAAAATATTTTCTAAGGAAATATGCCGGTGCACAGCTCCATGCATGACAATAGCTGTTTACGATAGTTCCACCGTACGGTGACTCATCAGGATTTTTCGGATTATACAGCTCCCAGAAGGTGTCTGCACCAAGTTTTGCCATACCGCCCCAATACTTCCTCATAACATCAAGTGCCTCATCCATTGCACCACATGATATAAGTGCCTCTATATAATAGTGATGCATATATGGTGTGACCATATCTATCGCATCCTCATATTCAGCCACATTATGTAATATCTTAAGTCCTTCCTCCTGAGAAACTGCTCCTCCCAATATGAGCCACACCTGACTTGCATATGAGATCTGTTTTGATTTTCCACTTAAGAACAAGCCTTTCTCTTCATTGTAAAAATGTCTTATGGCTGCACTCTTATACAATTCATATGTCTGTGAAATACAATCCGCATCACGTTCTTTTCCCAGTTCGTGCGCTATCGCAATAGCACTTTTCATTGCATAAAGCAAAACTCCCTGCGCTCCTGCCTGCTTATTAAGCTCCAGCGACCAGTCTAAAAAGCACCATCCCAGCTTATCACTGTCCTTTACAGTTCCATCAGAGTCTACCTGCTTCATTGCCAGTGAGATCTGTGTTTTTGCGGTATCCCACAGCTCTCGGAGAGCCTCGATATCTTTAGTCTGCTTATAATAATCCCACAAAGCCGCTACAAAGAGCAGTGAATAATCGAACATGCTCGTATCGTCCACCTCCGGCTTTGGCTCTAAAAACAGACACGCACCAACCTGTCCATTTGGCATCGGCAGTGCTGCAAACAGATACAGACATCCTTTTACCATATCATTCATCTGATATGTCTCATAGTTTGCAAGTGCCTGCAAACGCAGATCTCCCATCCATAATCTACGGTCTCTTTTCGGTCCGTCCTCAAAGACTTCCTGCATACAATCATGCAGTGTCGCGCATGCGATCCTGTCTATGTTTACCAGTTCTTCGTCCGTATTGTCATATGAAACAAGTCTGCTGCCATCTGCCGATGATACGGCAATGGCTTTTGCATCCTCAATTATCAGATCAAATTTTGAACTTATATCAAGCACTTCTATTCTTACATATCTGAATGAGTATCTTCTCGGCAGTGTATATTCTGCCGGTATCAGATCAAAATGCATCTGCTCCTGCTGCACCCATGCCGAGCATATCCAGCCATTATAGTCCTCCACTTTTTCTTCAAACTCTTTATGATTTTCTGCAAAAGATATTTTAAGCCACACAGGCGCATCAGGATGGGAATTTTTATATCCAAATTTAATTTTTAATCGTCCTACAAGATGTTTTCCAAAATCTATTTCCACATGATCCCCCTTTTTAAGAGGTGTAGAATATTTCTGATCCTCTGACGGACAGACAAATGTTTCTTTTACTTTTGGCAAAAGGCTTAAAGCCTTATCAAATAATCTGTTTTCTTTTTCCATAACCTGTTTCTCTCTTATTCTTAAAACTTACCATTTCAAATATTCTTTTCCGCAGAACGGATCAACCGGAGTTTTTCCTTCAAACCTGCTTCTTCCCATGATCTTTTCAACAACAGCATCTATCACATATTCACTGTTTGAATATCCATTTATGTAGGTTTTTATCATAGGTACATCTATAAGATGATACGGATTTGCAAGACTTATAAATATGACCGGTCTTTCTGCGGTAAACCAAGGGACATTGTTGCCATTTCCCCAGAATGTATACCATGAAAGCCTGTTTGTTACTTTATTTGATGCATTCTCCACATTTCCGATATAGATAACGAGATCATAACTACTCTTAAATGTCTCTACATCAAATTTTGCTGTTTCAAAGTTTTCTTTCTCATACACAGTAACATCAAAGCCCTCTATAACCAGTCTGCTTCTAAAACTCTCCAGTACTCTTTCATTCGATGGGAAATCTCCCATGATCTCAAGCAGTACTTTTTTTGTTTTGCGAGGGCTGACCGGAAGTATATGCTCTGTGTCTTTTACAAGTGTAACTGCCTTATTGGCACTGTTCTTTGCCCAGGTAACATGCTCATCTGATTTTAATGCTTCAAGTGCTTTTTTATCCGGCACGATATCAGACTTTGCTTTTTTATGTAATCCAAGAGATGCCTTAGTAGCTAAAATCCTCGTGACAGCCTCATCCAGACGCTGTTCTGAGAGAATTCCCTGCTTGTAACCATTTAACATATAATGATAATCCTCATCCAGATCCTTGTTAAACAGAAACATATCACAGCCTGATTCTATCGCATATGGAACAGCTTTCTCTCTTTCCATTGCACAGCTAAATCCAACCATACAGGTTGAGTCAGTAACTATAAGTCCGTTAAATCCAAGCTTTTTACGAAGTAAGCCTTTTAACAGCTCCGGTGATAACGTAGCCGGAATCAGCCTGTCGCCAAAATCCGGATTATACTGCTTCTGATATGCCAGTTGTGCGATATGACCTACCATCACTGTCTGCGCACCTGCTTCTATCAGTCCTCCATATATTTTTCCGTATGTCTCATCCCACTCTTCACATGATAAATTATTGACGCTCGTAAGTATGTGCTGATCCACCTCATCACAGCCATCGCCCGGAAAATGCTTTATTGCAACAAGTACATTTTCCTCTTTCGCAGCTTTCATGTAATTCAGTCCGCAATTTAACACCCTTTGCGGATCATCGCCATAGGTTCTTACGTTTGTGATAGGATTTCTCCAGTTCCTGTCTATGTCAACGACCGGAGCAAATGCCCAGTTACAGCCTACTGCCGCACCCTCGCTGCAGCTTACCTTACCGAGTCTGTATGCGTCCTCCACGTCTCCTGTGGCAGCTACCTGCATCTGCTTTCCGTACTGTGTTCCGGGAGTTCTTCCGTCTACAGCAACAAATACGTCTGTCTTCCGTCTGTCGCTATTCCACAGCCTCCGTCCTCAAGATTTGCACCTATCAGAAGAGGTATCTTACTGTGTTCCTGCAAATATCTGTGTGTCTGCTGCATTTCTGTAGACTCTCCACATCTGTACATGATTCCACCAATATGATGTGAAAGCATTACATTCTGCAAATAGTCAGGATCACCGGAATATCCTATCGGTACAAACAATTGACCTATTTTTTCCTCTACAGTCATTGCTGACTTTGTATTCTCCACCCATTCAATATCCTCTTTTGACAGTGAGAATGGTTTCTTTGTTAAATTAATCATCATGTTTCCTCCCGATTTTTATTTGTGCTTTCTTATAAAAAGACTTACCAGCAAATGCTCATTACTGAGGTAAATTAAAAATACCACCAGAAGAACCGCATTGATTATTGCCTGCATTGAAGCATTTACTTCATTTGAAAATACTGCAAATGTCGAATTGAGCATTGACATACATAATGCAGCCAGAAGGAAACCGATTTTCTCATTTGCAAAACAACTGATGTATGATCCTATAAACATTGGTAAAAATGCTGTAAACATAATGCTGATAGATCCAAAGTTAAGCTGACCTCCGTTGATCGTAGTATTTCTTGCAGCATTTAAGAAACCGACTATTCCCATAAGTCCTCCGCATATCACGTAGCAGCCTATAGCATTTGGAATTTCTTTGATACCTGTGTTGACCGAAACCTTCTGTCCGTTTTTAAGTGCATTGTAGTCGTATCCGAATTTTGTATAATCAAATATTCCTATTGATAAAACAAGTACTATCGCTATTATGATAGCTGCATATATCCAGTTTCCCGTAAATGCTGTCATAGATGCATTCTGTACTTCTTTCATAACATAGCGTCCCTCTGTTATTGTAAAAAGAACACCTTCATATATCAGTGTCACACCAAGTGATGTAATGATCGGAGGCAGGTGCAATGCTACATACAAAAGACCTGAGATCAGTCCGAGCAGCATACCAAATACCACGGTAAGTACGAACATCATAAGCGCACTGTAATTTCCGCCACCTAAGACCGAATATGTAATTTTAGCTCCTAAAACCGAAGAAAGTATGGACATTGATCCTAATGAGAAATCAAATCGTCCGCTGTTTAAGTTAATAGACAATGCTATAGTTGTTATCATAACTATCGCTACGTATACTATAAAATTATCAAAACTTGTGATATTAGCTATCATTGTTCTTCCTTTGCTTAGGCATATGCCCTGAAGCAGAATTGCTACTATAAGCGGTATCGCTATTGCCCCAAAGAAATTTTTTATAGAATGTTTTTTATTCATGATATTTTCTCCTCTCATTTTTAGGTATGCTTTTAAATACCCTCTCCAAATAAATGACAATATCTGTCATTCATTTGGAGAGGACGCGGCTCGTTTAAGCCGCGACCGGTAATGAAAAATAAGTTTATTTAGACTCTACAAGTTTAGTAATGTCGTCACAGGTAACAGAGTCCCCAATGATCTTGTCTAATGTTTCTTTATTGTAAATTGGATTGTCTCCATTATCTGTCTTATAGAACTCATCAAATGTTGCCTCATCTGTTGCAACCTGATAATTCTGGCTGATAGATACAGCATTTCCATCTGCATCACGTACAATATTTCCGTTTATTGCATTCATGATAAGTGCGAAAGCAGGTCCTACTGAAGATGAATACTTACCTGCAAGGTATACGAGTTTTCCACTTGTTATTGCCTCACCATTGCTCTTTGTAAATGAATCAATATCAGAAAACTCAATTCCAGCGGCATTTAACTGCTGTGTGAAGAATGTAGTTGCCATTCCTACAGAGATAAATGCGTCAGGAGCAGCCTGAATTGCTGCATTGATCTCATCAGTTGTTGTATCACCATATCCCTGCAGATAAGCTACCATCTCGATATCTCCTGACACCTTAGAAGGATCAACGCCCTGGTCTGCAAAGATCTTGCCTACTACCTCAGCCTCATCAGTCGAACCGTCATAAGAAAGTCCAAGTCCTGAAAGTACACCTGCAACACGGTAAACATGCATTGGATTTGGAATAAATGCACCATACATTGCTACTGTCTTAATACCCTTGTCAGCAAAGAATTTTCCCATATCAACGCCTGCCTGGTATTCAGTTTCCATGCTTGGTCCAACCTGTCCCAAGAAATACTCATTGCCCTTATACTGCTCATACTGGTCATCATCAAGCATTCCTGCTGCTACAGCATAATAAATCTGGTTTGACTCACATGTTTCGATCTGTAATGCACGGTCATTGCTTGAGAAAGAGATAACACCCTGATATCCCTGTGATGCAAATTTTTCTATTGCTGATTTCTCGCTTGCAGCATCTGTAAGCTCATCTGTATATGTAAATGTCACACCATACTGATCTGCGATATAATCCTCATAATAAGCTCTGAAGCCAAGAGCCTCCTCGCCACTTACATCCTGAACCAGTACTCCGATCTTGACATCGCTTTGCTTTTTACTTTCCTTTGCAGATGTGTCCCCCGCTACATTTCCACTGTTTCCGCATCCTGCCAGTGTAGACAGTGACATTGCGGCTACAAGTCCAAGACCTGCCAGTTTCTTCATTTTAAGTTTCATATTGTTCTTCCTCCCTATTCTTAATGAATATATCTTTAACACACTGTGTGTTAAATTCTACCTTGGTAACATCTGCGAACGATAATTTACACTCGCAACATAAACGACTATCAGGAAAAATACCGCACTTATGATCTGTGTGATTCCATATCCCGATGTTGAGTCAATAAGCAGATCCAGAATATTATTCAGTATGATATATGAAAAGCCTCCTACTACAGCCGCATATATCTTTGATCTGGCACCTCCTGATATAGGCATACCACCAAATACGATGGCAACCATGATATTCATTCCAATGTCTCCTGCTGTTGTCGTAGTAACAGATGGTGTATACACAAGAGTCATAAATGCTCCGATTCCTACACCTATTCCTGCGATCAGAAATCCAAGTATCGCATATTTATTGTATTTAATACCAGAAAGCTCCGAGCAGACCGGATTACCACCTACAAATTTTTCTCTTCTTCCAAACTTTGTATAATTAAATATGAAAATACATACAGCTACCCATATTACCAGAACAATAATTTTAAACACCGATGTATCCATTGGTTTTACTACCGCACTTGGAATACTTATTCCACCAACAGCACCACCCTTTGTAGTGATTATCTGTGAAGCTATAGCTGACAGCACGGACATCATCGCTACAGTTGTGACAAACACCGGAATGTGAAACAGTGACGCAAGCACTGAATTTAAAAGTGAACATCCAATTCCTGAAAGCAGGATAACAAGCATCATCACTCCAAGGTTTTCTGTTTTGTTATAAGAGACTACTCCAAGAGTTGCTGCAAAAAGAGTCGCTGCTCCAAGGCTGATATCAAATGATCCCAACGTATAGATAAAAATCGCTCCTGTTGCAACTATGGATAGCACTATTCCTTCATTAAAAATGATCTTTATGTACATATCCAACCGATAACCTTTACTGCTTACAATCCCACAAAATATCGCAAACAGTGCAATAAGTGCCACAAACGGTAATGCACTTATCACTATTTTTTTATTCTTAGTCATTGCATTTGCCTCCTAAATCATATATTCGATAATCTGTGAGTCTGAAAGCTCCTCACTTCTTTCGAATTCTTTTTTTATCTCTCCGTCTTTCATGATGAGAATACGGTCGCTCATTCCTATAAGCTCCGGCAGTTCCTCGCTTATCATAAGTATTGATTTTCCTTCGTTTTTGAGCTTTATCATAAGCTGATACATTGCCTGCTTTACACCTATATCCACACCTCTTGTCGGACAGTCGAGAATGAGGATCTCACTTCCGCAGCCGATCCATTTTCCAAATACGACCTTCTGCTTATTTCCTCCAGAAAGCTGTGATACCTGTTGATCTCTGCCGGCACATTTGATCGACAGCTCTTTGATCTGATTATCAACATATCTTTTTTCTTTATTTCTCAGTACAAGGAATTTTTTGACAGCAAATTCATCCATTCCCGCGATTGACATATTGTCCTCTATGCTTGCATTCAGGCATAAAGATTCAACATCACGGTCTTTTGAAACATATCCTATTCTCTTCTTCATGGCAGTTGCAGGACTGTCAACTTTTGTGCCATCACACACGGTAACGTTTCCCTGCTCCGG
>OIYQ01000774.1_pt1 | contig 12810 bp, 8 predicted proteins | sample 1588311 | NCBI WGS metagenome assembly OIYQ01 (sample SAMN03283244) | human gut metagenome | biome: human-associated habitat; material: feces | host: Homo sapiens | place: Peru | collected 2012
TGCATCATCATTTAAGAAAAAATAATGGAAGAATATATTGTTTCTGCAAGAAAGTACCGTCCGATGACCTTCGATACGGTGGTTGGACAGAGTGCTTTGACAACAACTTTAAAGAATGCGGTGAAGAGTGGAAAGCTCGCTCACGCATACCTTTTTTGCGGTCCTCGTGGTGTCGGAAAGACTACCTGTGCCCGTATTTTTGCCAAGGCTATCAATTGCGAGCATCCCCGTGAAGACGGAGAAGCCTGCAATGAGTGCGAAAGTTGCACAGCTTTCAACGAGCAGCGCTCATTCAACATCTTTGAGCTTGATGCCGCCAGCAATAATGGTGTAGAGCAAATCAAGGCTCTCATGGAGCAGACCCGCATCCCGCCACAGATTGGCAAGTACAAAGTGTTTATCATCGATGAGGTACACATGCTGAGTTCTGCTGCCTTCAATGCATTCCTCAAGACATTGGAGGAGCCACCATCGCATGTCATCTTTATCCTGGCGACCACGGAGAAGCACAAGATTCTGCCTACCATTCTCAGTAGATGTCAGATTTACGATTTCGAGCGAATGACCGTTCCTAACACAATCAAGCACCTGGCTATGGTAGCAGAAAAAGAAGGAATCAAATATGAGGAACAGGCTTTGGCCGTCATCGCAGAAAAAGCCGATGGCGGTATGCGCGATGCACTCTCTATCTTTGATCAGGCTGCCAGTTTCTGTCAAGGCGACATCACTTATAAAAAGGTAATCGAGGACCTGAACGTTCTGGATAGCGACAACTATTTCAACTTGGTTGACCTCGCTCTCTCCAACAAAGTGAGCGAGATGATGGTGCTGCTGAACAATATTCTCAACAAAGGTTTCGACGGAGGCATTCTTGTCCAAGGTCTTGCCCAACATGTGCGTAATGTCATGATGGCAAAAGATCCCCAGACTCTGCCACTCTTGGAAACCAGTGAAGAGCAAAAGGCCAAATTCCAGGCACAGGCTCAGAAAGCCCCTACACCTTTCTTATATAAGGCACTAAAAATCATGAACGACTGCGATGTTCAATACCGCCAGAGTTCAAACAAGCGCCTGCTGGTAGAACTGACCCTCATCCAAGTAGGTCAGATAACGCAACCAGAAGATCAAGATGTGCCAGGTGCGGGGCGTACGCCCCATAGATTAAAATCCCTGTTTCAGAAATTGATTGCTCCCCTTAAACCTGCTTCTCAGGGTGCAGGTAAAGAGCAAGTTGACAGCAAGAAGGTTGAAGCCATTCCTGCTGTCGGGCATTCTATTGCCCAAAAATCCGAGACTCATGAAACTGCCTCAGCGAAAGATACTTCTACAACAAGCAACAAGCCAAAGGGAAGTATCAAACTTGGCAGTATCGGCATGACGTTCAAGAATCTTAAGAAACACAAAGAAGAAGACAAGAACAATTATTCTGCCATCAGCGACACAACAGAAACTGCGTCAATAGCCGAAGATAAAAAGCAACCTTTCGATAATGAGCTTTTATACGGTCAATGGATGAGTATGTGTATGAGAATGCAAGGTATCAACGAACTGTATGGTTTGTCACAACGCCTGAAAATGCTGACCCCCAAAATCACAGATTATCCTTCGGTGGAAATCGTCATTGATAATCCGATACTTCTTGATCAAATCGGGAAAATCAAAAACCGCATCAGAAGTACACTTGTATTAGGATTGAACAATGACGACATCATTATCAATTACCGTGTAGCCAAGCAAGAAGAAATCGGAAAGATACGTAATAAACGGGAAATCTTCGATGATATGAAAAAGAAAAATCCTGCACTTGACAAATTGGTACAGGAATTCAAATTAGTCATGGCATAATTCAGCTATGGCAGATTTTTCAAAACAATAATCTAAAAAAATCCTATGGATAAAGCATATCGAGCTACATCCATAGGATTTTTATTTTAAATCAGAGTCATACCATTTTCCTCACATTCCTTGCGCATTTCATCAGGCCAGATACTTGCCTGTATTTCACCAATATGCGCCTTATGAAGCAAGACCATGCAGAGGCGGCTTTGTCCTATACCACCACCGATACTCAAAGGCAACTTATCATTTAAGAGTTGCTGGTGGAAATAGAGTTTCTCGCGATCTTCCTTACCTTCTATCTTTAACTGGCGAAGCAAGCTTTCCTTATCCACACGAATACCCATGGAACTCAACTCAAAACTACGCTCCAGAACCGGATACCAGATCAGAATATCACCATTAAGACCCATCTTTCCATTCTCGGCAATGGTACTCCAATCGTCATAGTCAGGAGCACGTCCATCATGCTTCTTACCATCACTCAACTTACCACCAATACCTTCTACGAATACAGCACCATATTTCTTGCAGATAGCATCCTCTCGCTCTTTAGGAGTCATATCAGGATACATATCAAGCAAATCTTGCGCATGAACAAAATGAATCTGCTCTGGCAAGAAAGGCTTCAACTGTGGATAATGCTCACAGGTGAGATATTCAGAACGGCGGATAGCAGCATAAATGCGACGCACCACGCCTTCCAAGAATGCCAAGTTGCGATCTTTCTTTTCAATCACAGCCTCCCAATCCCACTGGTCAACATACAGAGAGTGGAGATTATCGAGTTCTTCGTCAGCACGAATGGCATTCATATCGGTATAGACGCCATATCCAGGTTCTATTTTATATTCAGCCAATGTCAATCTCTTCCATTTTGCCAGAGAATGAACCACTTCTGCCTTAGCATCTCCCAAATCTTTGATAGGGAATGTTACAGGACGTTCCACTCCATTGAGATCATCATTAATACCCAAACCTTTCAATACGAAAAGAGGAGCAGTCACACGACGCAGACGAAGTTCTGTGGAAAGATTTGCCTGAAAGAACTCCTTAATCAGTTTGATTCCCATTTCGGTTTGGCGCATATCAAGAAGTGCCTTATAGCCTACTGGTTTTATTACATTACTCATAATATATATATTTTTTCTTTGTTTTTATGTATTTAGGGACAAATGAAATGCAGGTTAGTACGCCTGTTTTCTATTTGATGGTGCAAAGGTACTAAATTATTATTAATCTGCAAGCGTTTTTCTATTTTATTTTTCAAAATGATAGAAATTTTAATATTTCACTATCTATTTGCACTCTTTTCGCATCATTTTCCCTGTATCATTTTGAATTCAAAGCCTCTCCGTCAACTCTAAATAAGTTTTTTTACTCAAATATTTGGTTATTTCAAATAAAATCAGTAATTTTGCAAACGTATCTGCAAACTGTATATATGGAAGAGATTTTGCATATATATAATAAGGTATGAATATCTTGGTCTCGTAGCTTAGTTGAATAGAGCGTTTGATTCCGGTTCAAAAGGTCGTGGGTTTGAGTCCCACCGAGATCACACATTCTCTATCCAGGGAATACACTTCCCTCAGAAACGGAATATCATCCTGAATCAGAGAATTATCACATTATTTAGTTAAAAACATGGACTTAGTAGAACGTTTTATAAACTACACAAAATTTGACACACAGTCGAGTGAAGATTCCGACAGTGTGCCTAGTACGGCGAAACAGTTAGAGTTCGCCAAGTATCTTAAACACGAATTGGAAGAGGAGGGGCTCAGCGATGTAGAGATGGACGATATGGGTTACATCTACGCTACATTGAAAGGCAATACCAAGAAAAAGACACCTACCATCGGATTTATATCTCATATGGACACCAGTCCAGATGCAAGTGGCAAAGACATCAAGGCACGCGTCATCCGCAACTATGATGGCGAAGATATTGAATTGAGTCCAGGCATCTTCTCCAGAGTCGATAAATTCCCAGAATTAAAAGCTCACAAAGGCGAGGACATCATCGTAACTGATGGCACGACCCTTCTTGGTGCAGACGATAAAGCAGGAATTGCTGAAATCGTACAGGCTATGTGCTATCTCAGAGACCATGATGAAATCAAGCACGGAGATATACGTGTAGGTTTCAACCCTGACGAAGAAATCGGAATGGGTGCTCACCACTTTGATGTTGAAAAATTTGCCTGCGACTGGGCTTACACCATCGACGGAGGCGACCTCGGCGATTTGGAATACGAAAACTTCAATGCCGCAGCTGCCAAGATCCGCATCAAGGGTGTGAGTGTACATACGGGTTATGCTAAGGGGAAGATGATCAACGCAAGCAGACTTGCGGTGGAATTCCAAAACATGATACCAGAGACCGACCTTCCTGAAACCACAGAAGGTTATCAGGGCTTCTACCACTTGCTGGGCATAGAAAGCCACTGTGAAGAAGCTAAGTTGGCTTATATCATTCGCGACCACGACCGTGATAAATTTGAAGATCGCAAAGCATTCATTGCTGACTGCGTGAAGAAAATCAACGAGAAATATGGCGAAGGAACATGTGAGGCTGAGATTTACGATCAGTACTACAACATGAAAGAGAAAATCGACCCTAACATGCATGTCATCGACATCGTCTTGAGAGCGATGCAGGAAAATGGCGTTCCTCCACGCGTAGAACCTATCCGTGGCGGTACCGATGGAGCACAGTTGAGTTTCAAGGGACTTCCTTGTCCTAACATCTTTGCAGGCGGCGTCAATTTCCATGGTCCACATGAGTTTGTCAGCATCCAGGTAATGGAGAAAGTAGTACAGACCATCGTGAAGATTGCGGAAATCACAGCAGAATACAACGACTAAGTTTCGTATCAATCATAATAATCTATAATCCCAGAAAGCATGAATGCTGATGGGACTATAGATTATTTTCATATTATGACCTGATACTCCAATAGACGATAAACTGTTTTCACTTACATATCAAACTTAATTTTCTTTCGAATGGCAGATATTCCATTTTTAGTAAAAGATTTGGCACTCATACTGATGGTTGCAGGCATCGTAACCATCATTTTCAAGAAGCTCAAGCAACCCCTTGTGTTAGGATACATCGTTGCCGGTTTTCTTGTCTCACCACACATGCCATATACCATGTCGGTCATTGATGAAACAGATATCAAGACTTGGGCTGACATCGGAGTTATCTTTACCCTATTCTCACTCGGTCTTGACTTCTCTTTCAAGAAAATCGTAAAAATGGGAGCCTCCCCTATCATTGCAACCATAGTCATCGTGTTCGCCATGATGATGCTCGGCATCAGCATAGGACATGGCTTTGGGTGGAGCAAGATGGACTGTATTTTCCTTGGCGGTATGCTTGCCATGAGTTCCACGACCATTATATATAAGGCTTTTGATGATATGGGACTGCGGCAACAGAAGTTTGCGGGCATGGTGATGAGCGTTCTGATACTGGAAGACATACTTGCCATTGTCATGATGGTGATGCTGTCGGCCATTGCAGGAGGCAACAATCCTGATGGAGAACAGATGATCGGTTCTGTGATAAAGATTGCCTTCTTCCTTGTCCTTTGGTTTATAGTAGGCATCTTTGCCATCCCACTTTTTCTCCGTTCTGTACGCAAACTTATCAACAATGAAACCCTTCTGATTGTAGCATTAGGACTCTGTTGCGGCATGGCAGTACTCTCCACCAAGGTAGGATTCTCCAGTGCTTTTGGCGCTTTCGTTATGGGCAGCATCTTAGCAGAAACCATCGAAGCAGAAAAGATTATCAAACTGGTGGAACCCGTAAAGAACCTGTTTGGAGCCATCTTCTTTGTTTCCGTAGGTATGCTCGTTGACCCCAAGATTCTGATAGAATATGCCATTCCTATTCTGGCATTAGTAGGTAGCATACTCATAGGACAAGCCATATTTGGCACCTTCGGCTTCATGCTCGGCGGAGAATCTCTGAAATCAGCTATGCGCTGTGGATTTTCCATGGCACAGATTGGTGAGTTTTCTTTCATCATCGCTTCCTTAGGTCTGTCATTAGGCGTTATCAGCAACTATCTCTATCCTGTAGTTGTTGCCGTATCCGTCATCACGACCTTCCTTACTCCTTATATGATTCGCCTTGCCACACCGACGTATCAAGTCATGGAGAAACATCTGCCGAAGCGACTCATCAACATACTGAATCATTTCGCGATGAGCCATCCCTCTACGACCCAGCAGAGCAAATGGAAGTCTCTTCTCAGACAAATGCTCATCAACACTGTAGCCTATTCCATCCTTACTGCAGCAGTCATCGCATTGATGTTTACCTTCGTACTTCCATTCACCCGAAGTCTTTTCCCTGGTTGGAAGTTGCATTGGTATGCTAACGCCATCACAGGCATATTGACCCTCGTGCTGATAGCACCATTCCTGCGTGCCATCATCATGAAAAAGAACCATAGCAATGAGTGGAAACGCCTATGGGTAGAAAGCAGCATCAACAGGATTCCGCTTCTCTTCACCATCGTCGTGAGATTTGTTATTGCGTTGGCTTTCATCTTCTATATCTGCAATTATCTGACACGTTTCACCAATGCGCTCATGATCATCATCGGCATTGCAGTCGTTTCCCTGATGATAGCATCAAGATGGACCAAGAAGCGAAGCATCAAGATGGAAAGACTCTTCATCCACAACCTCCGTTCAAGGGACATCATGGCTCAGGTAAACGGCGAGAAAAAACCGCTCTACGAAGGACATTTATTGGACCGAGACATCCACATCAGCGATTTTGACGTGCCGGAAGATTCGTCATGGGGAGGAAAAACGCTCAAAGAACTGCATCTCCGTGAACGGTTTGGTGTAGATATGAGCAGTATCATGCGTGGTTCACAACGTCTGAATATTCCTAACGGAGATACAGTCATATTCCCAGGAGATAAATTACAAGTCATTGGTAATGACGACCAATTGCAGAAATTTGCAACCGCTCTCAGTACGGATCTCATACCAGAAGACCTGGAAATAGAGAAACGGGAGATGAAACTACGACAACTCATCATCAGCGGTAAAAGTGAATTCTGCGGTAAATCACTTCTTGAAAGTGGAATCCGCGATAAATACAACTGTATGGTTGTGGGATTGGAAGAAGGCCAAGAGAACTTAACGAAAATAGCTCCTACCCGTACATTTGAAAAAGGAGATATTCTTTGGATCGTAGGAGAAGAAAGCGACTTGCAAAAAATAATGGAGAGGGCTTAGCCTTCTCCATTATTTTTTTATAGAATCTATATCTTTATTGGCATTTCTTCAAGGCTCTCATTGCATTCAGTACTGCCAAAACCGTAACACCCACGTCTGCAAAGACAGCCATCCACATGGTTCCCAAGCCAACAGTTGCCAGAATCAGAACTGCCACTTTCACTCCTATTGCGAAGGCTACATTCTCATGGGCTATATGAATGGTGCGACGAGCGATTCTGACAGCAAGAGCAATCTTTCGCGGTTCATCATCCATCAAAACCACATCAGCAGCTTCTATGGCAGCATCACTACCCAAGCCACCCATGGCAATGCCGACATCAGCACGTTTCAATACAGGAGCATCATTGATGCCATCCCCCACATAAGCCAAGGTCTTGCCCGCTTCTTTTTCTTGAAGTAATTTTTCCACTTCTACAACCTTATCCGTTGGCAAGAGTTCAGAACGGCATTCATCAAGTCCTATCTGTTGCGCCACCTTTTCAGCCACTTCATGACGGTCACCGGTCAGCATCACCGTTTTCCCTACACCTAAGGCCTTGAGCTGTGCAATGGCTTCCGCACTACCCTCCTTGATTTGATCATTAATGACAATATGCCCCACATATTTGCCATCTATAGCCACATGAATGATAGTACCCACATGAGAACAATCATGCCATTTTGCCCCGACAGAAGCCATCATCTTCTTGTTTCCCACACAAACCTCCTTTCCATTCACCTGGGCACGAATACCATAACCTGCGATTTCCTTTACATCAGAAACCACGCAGTTATCCGTAGCTTCATCAGGGAAAGCGGAACGGAGCGCTGCACCTATCGGATGATTCGTGAAATGTTCGGCATGGGCTGCCAGATGAAGAAGAATCTTCTCCTGATCTGAATATTCGCCAACATGCACATGATGAGCGCCTGCAGATGAACCGCAAGAACAGGAATCACCCACATGAACAGCCTCCACGGCAAACTCTCCATGAGTCAATGTGCCCGTTTTATCGAAAACGACAGTACCCACCTTGGCAAGTGCATCAATATAGTTGCTGCCCTTGATAAGAATGCCATTGCGGGAAGCGCCGCCAATGCCTCCGAAGAAAGTAAGGGGAACGCTGATGACCAAGGCACAAGGACAAGACACCACTAAGAATATCAAGGCGCGATTGAGCCATAATGGGAAATGATCACCGAAAGAACCATTGCCCAACCATTCTGATGCAATCCCCATTCCTCCCAACATAGGAGGAATCACAGCCAAAGCAAGTGCGGCAAAAACAACGATAGGAGTATAAACACGGGCAAAACGTGTAATAAAAGCCTCGCTTTTTGACTTATTCTGATCTGCACTCTCTACCAGATTAATAATCTTGGAAACCGTACTCTCTCCAAAGCTCTTGGTAGTACGAACACGGATTAATCCGGTTAAGTTGACACATCCCGACATGATATGGTCGCCTTCATTCAAATCCCTTGGCATACTTTCGCCCGTCAGCGCAATGGTATTCAAGGCAGAGTTTCCCTCTATTACAACACCATCAAGCGGCACTTTCTCACCAGGCTTAATCACGATGATCTCCCCCACTTCCACCTCTTCCGGCGAAACGAGATCCACCTTTCCATTTCTTTCAACATTCGCCACATCAGGACGGATATTCATCAGGTGCGAAATACTATCCCGGCTTTTACCCTCAGCATATCCCTCGAACAGTTCTCCGATTTGGAAAAAGAGCATCACAAATACAGCCTCAGGAAATTCAGTCTCACTCCCTGGGAAGAAGCCGATGCAAAGAGCGCCAATAGTAGCTATCGACATGAGGAAGTCCTCATTAAACATATCTCCTTTGGCAATACCTTCAGCCGCTTCTGCCAAGGTCTCATGACCCACTAAGAGGTAAGGCACAAGATATACGAGCAGCAATTGCCAAGTTGCCAAATCGTATTCTTTCTCAATAAAAACAGCAACTACCAATAAAATGACAGTTGCAGCTATCTGAATCAGTTTGGATTTTAAATTTCCTTCCTCGTGATGATGCTCGTGTTCACCGTGGCAACCACAATGATGATCATCATGTTCACCGTGGCAATCGCAATGATGATAATGCTTCATTTCTTCCATAATTTTACAATACATTTAGTTACTACTTCAATTACTTTCTTTATTCTGCTGCAAAATTACGAAAAGGCTTTTGCAACTTGGTTGCAAAAGCCTCTTTTACCTAAAATATAGATCTTTTCCCTAAAATTCCATAGAGAAAGTGATGCCACGACGCATCATATCCTCCAAAGTTGGCTTCATACGAAGGATAAAGCCTTCCCATGAACGGTTCTTTTGCATACTCCAGCCCGCCTCTGCCAAAGCCAAGGCACGAGGATAAGCCTGGTAATAGATTCGTTCAGGCGTATTAATGCACTCACTCCATAGCGTACCAGCCACACCAAAAAGATTATTGTTTTCAAAATCTTCACCCATTCCCCAACCCGGATCAAGACGATACGTATCTTTCAGAGTGGTGACAGGCATTCCCCAATTCACTTCCGGCATATCTCCCTTCGCCATAGGATAATCAAAATAACAATGTTCACCTGGACAAAGCATAATACGGGCATTGTTTTCTACGGCTGCCTTCAAAGCTTCCTCTGTCAGACCCGAACGCCAGGCAAAGGTAACGCATCCCGGTTGAATTTTCTTGAAATCCAGTTCATACCAGAACATCGGAGTCTTATGATACCGGTTGCGCAAGAGTTCTATCATGCGGTCAAAGAGATAGCCTTGCAATTTCCAATTCTCAGAACGGTCGGTCGTGGTAATACCTAATTTTTTCTTCAGCGCCTGACATTTAGGACAATTGGTCCAACAATCCAGTGCCGGATTACCTGCCTCATCTCCACCTAAATGAATATAAGGAGAAGGGAATACGTCTGCCAATTCCTTGAAAACATTTCCTAAGAACTCGTAAGTGAACTCATTACCCGGACAAAGTAATTCATCAGAAACACCACAAGTAGTTCGGATTGGCACCTGCACACCATGACAAGTCAATTCAGGATAAACGCTGATAGCAGCCACTTCATGACCAGGCATTTCGATTTCAGGAACCACCTGCACATGATATTTTGCAGCAAAACTTACCAACTCCCGCATCTGCTCTTGTGTATAATAGCCTTTGATAGGCATATTCATGTCATCCATTCCCCATCTGCTGCTTGCCTCAGCCGTCAAACGAGGATACTTCTTGATTTCGATACGCCAAGCCTGATCATCCACCAGATGCAGATGGATGGCATTCAGTTTGTAGCGGGCCATCTCAGGAATGAAAGCCTTCAACTGCTCGTAAGGGATAAAAGTACGACAAGGATCCACCATCAGTTCTCTTACATGAGTGCGTGGCTGGTCTGAAAGCGATAATTGAGGAATCGCATCACAACAGTTCTTTTCGCCATTACCACGCAGCAACTGGTCAAAGGTCATTAAACCATAGAATACACCAGCTGCCGTTTTTCCTTTAATCGTAACTCCTCGCTGCAAGACTTCGAGTGTATAAGCTTCATCGTCGGCAAGAGAAGGATTTATTTCCATCGTCAAAGTCAACTGTTCTTTGCTTCCACCCTTTACGTTCGCTTTCTGTCTGGAATTTCCCTCCTGAGTGTTATTGTTTTTCAAACAGCCCCGTTCAGAAAGGATTCTTTCGGCCTGTTCCTTTTCATTCGCAAGACCATCAGCAGCCACGATATTCCAATTTCCATGCACCTGAAGAAGCCGGGCATCTTTCTTTACCTGCAAGTCCATAGGCACAGGAATCAGGCATTTCATCGGGTCGCATGTTTCCTTAGCCTGCTTCATGTCAGCATAGAACAGGCTCCAGCCCGGTGCCTTCCGGTAAGCCTTCTCGCTCCCCTTTGGTACGATTAACCTACATTGACTGCGATGGATGCCATAGAAAGTCGTGACGTCAGCACGAGGAGGAATCTTGGAATTCACCTTCACAGTCTGTAAACCCGATAAATGGGCAAAAGCATATTCAGCCAACTGTGGAGTTCCTTCAATGACGATATGTTTCAGTTTTTTACAACCCGAAAAGGCAGCAGCATCTACCTGCCTTAAACTCATCGGAAGATGAAGTTCCTGCAAGTTATCACAGGCAAAGAAAGCCTGCGAACCAATCTGCTGCACTTTTTGAGGCAGGATGATATTTTGCAGATGATGGCGAGAATGAAAAGCATTCTTAGGGATGACGGGACAAGTAGCTTCACTCAAATCTACATTTCTGAGTTGCCAGCAAAGATCTCTCATTTGCCGGAAATCAGAATTACCTTGAGTGGTCAGGTTACCCGTCAACTTCAGGGAAATCGCCGTTGTTTTCTTTTCTGCCTTCAGGCTATCCATGTTGGCTACAGTCTGTGCGAACAAAGTTGGCGAACACAGGAGCATGAAGGAAAGTGCTAACATTTTTCTCATTCTTATGAATATCATTAGGTTATAGTTATTAATAATTCCAATGGGACAAAAATACGGATTTTATTAGAACTTTCCAAATCTTTTGAATTAAATCTTCTAAAAAACCGCATCTTACTTTATTTTAGATGTGTCATAACGGATTATGAGTTTATTCATCGGATGACACGGAATTTATTCGGAGGTATTCCTGCGGAGGCGATTACTCACGGATTTTCGCAGAGGCGACCTATTCGGTCGGTGCAGATACCCCCTGGGATTGGAAAAAGTCCCACAGATTTCACAGATATACACAGATTTTTCTTGGGACGTTTTTTAAAGTCACGCAGATTTCGCAGATGACGCAGATTTTTTTTATTCATCGGATGACACGGAATTTATTCGGAGATTTCCTGCGGAGGCAATTACTCACGGATTTTCGCGGAGGCGACCTATTCGGTCGGTGCAGATACCCCCTGAGAGTGGAATATGTCCCACAGATTTCACAGATATACACAGATTTTTTTTCATCGGATGACACGGAATTTATTCGAAGGTTTCCTGTTGAGGCGATTAATCACGGATTTTCGCGGAGGCGACCTGTCCGGTCGGTGCAGATACCCCCTGAGAGTGGACAAAGAGATTCAACAGAGATTCCATAAAAAATCTGTGTATATCTGTGAAATCTGTGGGACGAAATAATCCACACAAAGAAAAATCTGCGTCATCTGCGAAATCTGCGTGACAAAAAACAACAGGAGCATATATCGGGCGCAAGCCATTGGCCAGAGGCCAAAGTTCCGCGAAATTCCGTGAGAAATCCGATAAGCAAGAATGCCTCCGATTCATCCGTGAAATCCGATGAAAATTTTGTCCCACAAAGAAAAATCTGTGTATATCTGTGGGACGAAATAATCCCCACAAAGAAAAATCTGCGTCATCTGCGAAATCTGCGTGACAAAAAACAACAGGAGCATATATCGGGCGCGAGCCATTGGCCAGCGGCCAAAGTTCCGCGAAATTCCGTGAGTAATCCGATAAGCAAGAATGCCTCCGATTCATCCGTGAAATCCGATGAAAAAAATGAAGAAACGAAAAAATGAAGAAACGAAAAAGGTGTGTCATGAACTCCATGACACACCCTATTTCGTTGATTGTATTTCTTAGATTTCAGAGATATTCTAATACCATTGCACAGCATTAGAATAGCCACTGCGCTTATCATATTTCAAGGCATCCGTCAATGTAGAAGCATTACAACGGAAGGTGAAATT
>OIYQ01000780.1_pt1 | contig 12778 bp, 9 predicted proteins | sample 1588311 | NCBI WGS metagenome assembly OIYQ01 (sample SAMN03283244) | human gut metagenome | biome: human-associated habitat; material: feces | host: Homo sapiens | place: Peru | collected 2012
CTTTCATCTCCATCTTCTCCATTCGAGTGAGGTCAAGATTCTTCATATCAATCTTGCCATCCTTGGTCTTGGGGCGATCACGTTTTCCTGTACGTGGACCAGTATAGACATAAAAGAGACAAGCATTGTCACGAAAGCGGCTTATCAAAGAGAAACCTTCTTTCTTTATCCCATTAACAAATGTACTTGTAGAGAAGTAAGCATCTGCAACTATGAGGGTTGAGAGTTTAAGAAGTTCCTTGCGGTAACGCTTAATGACGCTGATATAGAAATCTACCATAGTCTTGTTTCTAAGACTCAGTTCTTTATTACTTAGCGACTGGTGTGCTTTTAACATCATGCAGTCTTTGGCATCAATATCAATGAGACCAATACCCATGATTTCGAGACCATGTTTAACAGACTGTGCACATCCCGACCAAAAACGACCGATATGTGGAGTCTTCTTGCCAGCTTTGCTGATGTAACTGGGATCAATGGCAATAGCCCATCTTCCCTGTTTACCAAAGAAGCGCTTGGCAAGTGAGACATTAAGTTTGAGCCAGTCAATGCACTTCGACTTTTTCAAGCCGAATGCGTTGCGATAGGTTTGCTCAACATGCAAGCCATACCTCCCCATTTGGGTGAAATTTATCTTTCTTGGTATTACCATGAACAAAATTATCACCTCGATGAGTATTTTCTCGAAACTTTTTGTTAACTTTGCAGCCGAATCTTCAACTGCATCTTTAAAGATATCCATATATTGGTCAAGTCCTGTATTCATGTAATATTGTATTTGTCGTGATCTACAAAGTTACTGAAAATCAGCGACTTGGCCAACTTTTTATAGTTAAGTTTTCATAAGCGTTTTTTTAATATAAGTTATTGATTTACAGACGATTAAATATTATTTTAACGCAGTATTGAACTAAGGTACCATTTAGAATTGGTTTCTTATATTGGAAACGAGGATCATTCCAATATTCATCAAAACTAATGATTTCCTCAACTTTCATTGCATAAATCAATCTTCCCACATTTTTCATAGAAACACTTCCTGTACCAACAACCCAATCACCAATTTGCAAATATTTATTCTTGCGAATATCACCTTTACAAACAGCTAAAGACATGGTACCACCAAAAGGATTCGGTGCCAAACCAAAATCATGCTCAACTCTATATGAAAACAAATGCATCATTTACACTTTATATAAATCATTGGATAAATATTACCATCTGAAGGTGTACCATCAGGAAATTCTGCAGGTTCTACCTTTCCTTCTATTATACCAGCCAGTTTATCTATAGAATTCCAACCAATTGGCGATGTTCCATATCGCTTATAAGCTTCCGGTAATTCTACGTTATTAGCACATCCATATTTGAAAATGCCGATTATCTTCTTTCCCTGTAAATGAGCATTCCTAATCTCATAGTTGACCCAAGCTCGCTCATGCGTATGCTCACCAATCAACACTATAAATGTACCAGCCCACTTAATGGCTCTACGTATATATCGGGCAACAGTAGCATCAGCCACATGTTTTCCTCTATGCACAACTTTATTATCTTGATCTTCTTGAAGAGAACTGCTTCTAACTTGATACCCTTTAGATTTTAAATTAGCCAACAAATCTCTCAGTTTTGGGACATCAGCACTATGATGGCAGATAAAAACATTCTTCATAAGCAATACTATTATATTTTTTAATTATTTAGAGAATGTAAACCCTTCAATACTAAAGCTATTATCTCGGCAACATTGGTCGTTACAAACAATCGTTCATTATCTTCTTTGGTAAGTCCATTTTTCAAAACATCCATGTTGTTGAAAAATATATCAAGAGCATTAAAGTTCATCTCTTCCTTTTCTTTATTAAGGAAAAAAACAAATTCTTGATATGAAGAATAAGAACAACACTCCTCAAATAGCTTGTCTGAAGACGTTTCTCCTTTTATCAATTGAATTAAGCGTGCTGAAGCGCCACCAAAGCCACCCAAAAGGAATAGCGGATGATTTGCTTTCGCAGCATTGGTAGCTTCTTCATAAAGACCAGGCATATACCCCTTGAATCCCGTTACTCTTCCACCCAAGATTATTCGAGCATCTATATGGCTCTCCATCTCTTGGCGCATTGATTTTAGTGATTCCGCCCAATAATACAAATTCTCAACGGTTGTTGGAGGAACCATTAAGTCACGCAAACCAACAGGAATTGTATCTGGTATCGCTGCTTTCTGACAATGAACACGGCAAGACTTGTATTCTGCTTGAGTTGCTGGTGTCATACCTATGTATATTGGCCAAGCCAAATAATTGGTAAAATAATTCTTCAAGGTTTTATCCTTCTCATATATACCATATTGATAGGCTAAATCTTTAAACAACTCTGTAAAGCCACCTGGTCTTAAGTCACCACCATAAACAAGATGAGCCCCTGATACAAGAAGGTGTCTTGCAAGTTCTACTGACAAATCCTCAAACATTGCCTTTCCTATTCCAAGACTTGAAGAGTCTGGAGACTCTGATATGGAAATTGCTATGTTTTTGCCTTCCAAGAAACGAGAAGCTGCAAAAATTTGACTTGGTGTATTAAAGGTGATTGTTGGAAATTGGCGCTTCACCACTTCTAACTCCTCATTGCCTAAAGGAGGCTCTGGATACAAGATTTGATTGACTCCGTCAACTCCACCAATGTTGATGAATTCTGGCATCATCGGTATCACCTTACTATTTGCTTGTCTGAAATTCTCCAGGTATATTTCTTCATAATACTTATCCAATGCTGTACGAAGAAGCAAACATAGAACATCATCCCAACTACCATCAAAGCGAATTTTAGGTGTATTACCCAAGTAAGGAAAAGTACGAGGAATCACACCATTAAACAAACTGACGACAACAGTTGGAACATAATTTTCCTTGCCTACAATTGCTTCTATTCTACACCATTCCCTATCTGAATAAGTTGAAGTCTCCAATATAATCAAAAGAGATTTTTTCAAATTTTCCTTGATTTGGTCTCCAAAACTATATCCATCAAGAATGTCATTGGCATCATAAAACGAGTTGAGTTTGGTATCTGCACGCAAATAAGCCTTCAACTCATTTGCCTTCTCGATTCCCATACGATCTTCATCTTTCTTTGTATGACTGATGAATATCTGCAACTTCTCCTGAGACTTGCATACTGTTCTGATTAAATCATCATAAAACCTTATCAGAAACTCTTTCCAACAATCTCGTATATTAAAGTTTTTCAGACGAATGTATTGTTGTTTTCCAAGTTCATGATTAATGTCAAATGCATATTGGCATAAGGCTACCGGCAAAACCTTTACCACCCCATTATTTTCATCATTGACCAGTTCATTGATATAATTTGCCCATGCAGAGCTATTGAACATACAAAGATCAACCAACAACAATACCACGACCTTATCCGCATTAATAGCTTTTCTGACATCATAAATATTGCCATCTTCTTGATTTGTTTGGAAATAGACAGGGATATCTAATCCATCTACCAATGGTTCATTAGCATTTCGACATAACAAATGATAAAGGTCTTCATATATAGAAAGCCCTTCTGTAAATTGCATATCATAAGCAACTACTACAGCTAAAGGTGTTTTGAAGTTCATATTCTTATCTTATGTTTGTATTGTCATACATGATTGAAGATAGTGGATGGTTATAATTTGAGAAAGTTCTTAATTGACCATCATATATATGATGCATTGAACACATATTTCTTATTGCCACATCTAACGCTTCATATCCACTATAAACAGGCACTACCTGCAAATACTCAGGAAGTGATAAAAAAGCAACTTCTTTGAGTTTTACGCAAAAAACATTATGTTCATAACCGTAACCCACTTCCCATGGAATCCACTTGGATTGCATGGCATTTTCACTCAACAAGCACATCAAATGTGTACTTTTTTGTAATCCAGCCTTAATTGCATTGACAACGCTTAAAGGATAACTACGATTGATATTGCTATCATATTCATCAAAGTAAACATCGATACCGCAAGATAGCAAATAATTAGCAATCAATCTTGCAGCAGGTTTATCATTTTGCTGATGACTAATAAACACACAGCATTTACCATGATAGTATTGATAGCCATCTCCATATACATTTCTTGCCATATCTTAATTTTATGTTTATAACCAACTTACGATCCAAACTCTTTAATTCTTTGTTATTCCTTGACAATGCTGATATATTTCTCATTTGTCACTACCCACATATTCTCTACAGGACAGATTGGCTTCAATCTATCTACTATCAATTGAATAAGGAAACGTACGACTCCCATCACATCTATGAATTGTTTTGGGTAGTCGGGTGTTGACATTGGCCAGAAGCGGCTGCCTATGCCGCCAGCCATTATAATGAAATGATTTGTATATCGTGCATAAATCTTGTTATTTTTACCTCTTAGTCTCCTAAAGGAAATGTTTTTTCGAATCCCTCCGTCTCCCTTTAGCCAAAGGGAGCTCCACCTTTCTCACCAAGCCTCTCTTCCCTCAGGGACGAGAGGATGTAACCGCCCTCCGGTGCTCGGAACCGCTACGTTCTAAGGTTGGCGGACCATCAAAGGTCTACGCCAGGTTGTGCGGGATGGGACCGCATGGAGCTATAAGTTCTTGTATAAAAGAACTGCTCCTTTCGGTACTTTTATATTGAATTCTATTCCAATCTTACCATCCCTTGCTGTTTGCGTATTCTGACGATCTACTTGAATATTTACGATTTCCACTACATTCAATCTCTTTCTATCATCTTCAAAGTAAACTTTGTCTCCCACAGATAGGATTGTATCATGTAATTCTACACAAGCTACTTTATTATTTTTGAAATAGTTATATGGTCTTCCGATAGATTTAAAGCTTGAGCGAAAATCCACAAGACCATTTTGAAAGAGAGCATTTCTAGCTTCTTCCTTTGTAATTATACCTGCCTCTATTTCAAAATACAAGTTGAATAACTGGTAGGTATATGCCATTGCTCTATGAGCAAACTCTGCATCTTTGATTTGTGATTCTGTAAATGGTGGCATCTGCCGTTTAAGAGGTTCTTTTCCCCTTTCATTATTGACAACGTAGAGAGAATGAACGTTTGAATATATACGTTCATGTATACGACGGAGTTCAATTTTTGAAATCTGTGAACATTCGTTATCTTTGGATGTTCCATAAAGACCTTTAACCTCTATTATCAACAATTCGTTATTGTCTAAGTGTATCTGCAAATCTTCCTGAAAATCTTCTCCCTCCTTTACTTCTTCATCCATTGATTGCACATTATCAAAACCTAACCATTCCAAATATTGTTTCACATTGGTGACTAAAGTATCCCCTGTATCTATGAGCATATCATAAAGAAATTCATACTTTTCGCGAATGGTCTTAATCTCCTCATCTTTCTGTGCGATTGTCTTTTCGTATAATCGGAGAGCCTCTTCTTTATCTCTATTAAGTTTAATAATCTCTGGCAGTTCATATTCTTGGTTTGTTAACCATGATTTTTCAGCTTGCATTGGAAACAATTCTGAGAATTTCTGATAAAGGAAATCTTTAAACAGTCGTTCCAACAATATTCTTTTATTCTTAACTAATGGAAACATAATCGTGATACTCTCATTTTCTTCGTAATAAGCATATGAAATTATGTCTCCTTGGTTATTGGTAAGTAATGGCAAATAGTTTTCATTCATTATTTTAGTAATATGATCAGTATCATAATAGCAAGGATGATAATATGTCTGCACATATGATATTTGTTCTTCTAAACCAACAAATAACGCTTTTGCCAATTTATTATCAGCTATAATTACCCTATCTCCACTTTTTGGCTCACGGGCAAAATCATTAATATACTCATAATTGGAAAATCTTCCAACTGTATTTGCATTATAATAATTGCTATTCATTTGATAATAACTAATCTCATATCTTTTAGATTGAAATAAGATTTTTATCAGAAAATCGTCTTTGCATTTTAATTCATGTTTAATTAGCGAAGCACCAAATGGAATTGGATCAAAGATATTTTGAGGTCTTTTCAAACATAAACATCTAAAGCTATTCTCAGTATCAAAGAATTTTTGCCTTACATTGTTTGCCTGGTAATCATAAGAGATAGTTTCTCTATGTGCAGATAAATCTTCAATTATAACTGAATATTCATGAAGATTGTCTGGAACATGTAGATTTACTTTCAAAGGAAGCACATCCCAATTGGAATCAAATTTACGTGCATCAATAAACGGTCCCAACTTACCATCATAGACTTCCATTGATTCACTTTTAAGAAAGTCAATAATGTCTTGCTCCATATCAACGCACAAAACTCTTGTCTTAAAATCGCTCATAATTTACAAATTTATCTTCTTTATATGAGGTTTATCGACCTTCGAAAAAGAGGTTCGGTAAAACCTTTATTCCTTTTTTAGCAATTCGTCAAACAAAGATTCCAAGCTACTAGAAGATTCAACGATTTTATTCATCGCATCCTCTGCATCTTTCAACTTTGCCTTCGGCATGAGTTTTGCCTTTTCCTGCAAATAGAAGGATAAGACATCCTTCAGACGCTGAAGCCTTAGCAGATTCATGCCAGTAAAGAGATTCTCATATTCATAAGCCAAATCACGTATGCTGCAAAGAGAACTTAATTGAGCTCGGAAAATAATTATGGTATCCTCGTCTTTCCATGTTTCTTTATCTTGCTCAAACCTATCTTTACATTCCTTGGCATTTTGCGCTATCGAATGAATACTGTTACGAACCAGTTCCGGACAGGTAAGATGGGTATTTTCTCTAATTTCCAAGTCCTGCAAATCTCTAAGCATACGAATGTTCTGACAAAATATATTAAGAAATGACATCAGGCGGATATTACTCATCTCCTTATGATATTCAGTCATATCGCTCTGCATCTTTTCGACTTCCGTACCAAAATTACTTATTGTTTCAGCTATGTGGTTATTAAATTCCAGTTTTGCCGACTCAATATCATTCTTTGAGCCTTTTATTTCTTTGTTTAATTGATTCTGAAACTCTTTTACCTTGCCATCTACATATTGTTTGTAAATATCCAGTTTCGCATCAAAACTGCTGGTTTGATTAATTCCAAGAACAACAGGAAGAATCGTACAAATAGCAGCTATAACCGCTAACCATATAGAGAGATTCTGGTCTGCTGATTTTTGCGCATGTACTAAGTTATTATGCTCTGTCTGAATCATAGAATCCCAATGTTGAAATAGGGTATCCATCTGCTGAGCATATTTCTGAACTTTAACCAGCGTATCCTTCTGCATCGAATCGAGTAAAGCATGCTGAAACTTTGCATCCTTAGCATGCATCTTACATGTATCTGTCATACCATCCTTAAAGTGACAAGATGCAGTGCAACCAACTAATCCGATGATGAGACAACAGACCGCAACCACCAGGATATTGAAAAAATGATTCTTATAACCCATTATCATAAAGTAATATATGAAGATTGAAATATTTTTTTGTTTCCGAAACTTTCACATACTGACTTTCTATTTGCCTGAACTCATCATAGTCTATCACCCTTGAAAAGTTCACATCTAAATCTTGTCTCCATTCTTTGTTTCTATGCAATGTGGAAAACAGCTGGTCATCATGCGTAAAGAAAATCAGTTGGAAAGGAAGCGTTGGCAACAGTCGCTTGGCTTCATCTTTCAATACATTGAAGAAATGGAATAGCTGGCGCTTGTTCTTATAATCATTGGCATAGAATATATCATCAAGTACCATAGGAAAAGAGAATTGCTCTCTTTTCATCTTCGCCAAATTAATGGCTGCCTGAATCGCCAAATAGAAAAGTCGATAACGGAAGGTATTGAAAAACTTATGCACAGACAACCCATTGACAGTTACAGTAATTCGTTCATCTGCAATATGACTAATATCAAACAGGAAAGTTTCTTTGGCAAAAAGAAATATGTGATGGAACATTTTCTCTATGCTTCGCTTGAACTCGCTATCGATTATCTCTCTGATTGCCTGATTGATTTCTTTCTTCGCATTGTCTCTAAATTCCTGTAAATTCAAAAGAAGATCATTAATAGCCTCTGGAGTTAAAAAAGAGAAAGCAGGCTGATCCTTGGCATATTGCTTAGCTTCAATCTGATGTTTTATATCTAAGATTTTAAAAAGATCAAAATTACTGACCGAACTATCTATCACTGTATTGAGACGGTTTACTGTTTCTTGAAGCAAACTGACAAGCTTAGGCTTGATGATTTGAAAATCAACCAGGTGCTTATCAGGACTTTCTGAAGATTTATACATCTCCTTCTTGGAAAGGCTTAAAGGTTCTGAAGATGACTCTTTGTCCAGCTGATTTTTTGGAAATAAATCATTCAATTGCTTTTGAAAATCTCTCAAAGCCGGAATTTTCTGAGTTCTAATCAAACTTCTTATAGACAAATCTATTTCTGAATCTATTTCAGACTTTATTTTATAAATATCAGATGAATCTTGATTCAACGCTGCCAATATAATATTCAAACCATCCCTAAACTTAATTACCTTTTGCTTATCTAAATCTGAGGGAAACGTTGCATTGTCTATCAATAGTTGCTCAAATGATTGCGTTGTCCCCTGCTTGCTCATGGTTATCATTTTCTTGATTTTCTCCAAAGAGAATCGCACTTTTTCAAAAAGCGAATCACTTTTCTGATCAAAAATGAAATCAACAAAATCCTTATCCAAGCCTATGGCATAGGCAAAGAAGTTATACCAATTGTCATCAATATCACTCATGCCATCTTCAACCGACTCCAGACTTTTGAAATTGCTGGAGTCCATAATACTGTTCTCCGTGAAAAAGAATCTACGAAGATCAATTTCTGCCAGCAAAGAAGAGTTTGTTGCCAAACTTAAATTTTGAGAAAGTGTAGATATTTCTATCTCCATCTCTGCTGAGGAATCATGCTGGACAAATTTCTTCTTTTCTATCTTTCGATAAACAGCTTCGCTGACCTGACCTGTACATAGATACTCCATTGCATCGAAAAGAGAGCTTTTACCTGAACCATTGTCACCAAGCAAAACATATACACTCCTCTGGGGGGCATGTTCTACATTGGAACCTAATCCCACATTGGAATCTTGGAATTTCAAACCAAGATATTGCTTATCAATGGTTTCACCATACTTTCTAAAATTCTTGATTAGAAGATTTTGAAAGATAAGGTTTCTGAAATGAGATTCCCCTGAGGGTTTCGGCATGGGCTGCATCTCTATTCCCTGAAAGAATTTCAACACTGACGCAGCAATAGCTTTATCCTCACTATCCAAAGATAATTCAAAGGCTCCTCGGAGATTCTGCTCGAAGTGGTTAGATTCTCCGAGAGCCTTTCTTATCAAATTTAATTGAAATGTATTCATAATACATAATTAAACAACTTCAGAAGCTGTCTCTTTAAAACATCTAAAGGATTTCTTTTCAACGTCTCAAAAGATCCGTTGGCTTTAATCCATTCATAGATTATCTTCCCTTCTGAAAGACTAGACAAATACTCAAATTCCTGTTCAAGATGATTAAAATTGAATTTACTTGATGATATTCCAAAATTCACCTCAGACCATACATTGAGCACGTAAAAGGATGTAATAAGCTTATCGAAAAGGAAACACGACAGCATCGTATGCTGAACAGGTTCCATTTTTGACTCTACATATTTTTGAATGTCCCCGATATATGAAGAAACTTCCCTGAATTTCGGAATACGCAGATATGGCTCAGGCATCCTGCGATATAAATCAAAGAAGGTTGATTCCATATCTGCAAATTCAAATTCTGCATCAGCTTCTATGAAATTCTTCAACTTCGAGTAATAGCTACGAGCATCTTCCTCGAGATGACTTCTATCATACATCAGATAATTAATCAACTCACGCATGTCAAAAAAGTCATAACCCTCATCATGAAGCTTGGCTACATACTCTATATATTCTGACAAGCGTTTCTCATCTTGTTCTGACAGAACAACACCATCTGCCAACTGATGAACATAAGGGGTATCTGCCAAACGCCATGTATCATTTTCTTCGCTACTAATTATCTTATTGTTTATAGCAAAATCTATCAAATCCTCTTCCGATTGTTCCAAGGAAACAACAACCTGATATAAGCCGTCTTTATATAAAGCCTCTAACTTTCGACCAAAAATTCCATTGTTGCCATCATAAGTCTGCTCATGCAAAGCTATCAGGAACAGGATTAATCTAAGTTCCTGCGTATGCACTAAGTTGATTTTCCTCCGTTCGCAATAACTCCGGAAGATGAAAACCATGCTACGCAGAAGTTGGTCTTTGAAAAAATCTTCATTTTCGCCAGACCTGAAGAGACGCATCCATGATGATCCCTGAGACAACTCCTGACATACATAATTAGGTACTACCGAACCTCTATCAATACGAGAATCTATGCCTCTATTGAGCTGTTTTCTTACGACTGCTTCGTCCTTGAAATATGCCAGGTATCTGTGATGCAAAGAAGAATAGCTTTCTCCAAACCGCAAACGATTGAAACTTTCCTCAGAAGAACGAGAAGGTATCTCTACCTGCCAATGCATTGCACTGAACTGATTAGACATCATCTCACTGATTGATAACTTCCGATTATCGATATTGCCAATGCTCATCCAAAACTGATATGGATGGGAATAGAGCAATGGTATGACTGAATCTTCTACCATATAGGCAGGAACCATAGCTGCAAGATTCACCTCACTCTTTTCAGAAGCCTGATTAAGTTTATCGGTCACTTCCTTGCCTACTCTCTCCCCAAGCAGATAATTCAAATCCAGTTCCGATATTTGGAAATCACCAGATGTGTAATCCGCCAAAGCATCCTTCAGGGAAGATTCCAAAGCCTTAAACTGTACAAAAGACAGGAGATAATTCATCATCACGACCAAGCTCTTACGCTTTTGGTAACGGAATTCCTCATTATCTATATCGGTATTCAACTTCTGGGAAACGGCGTATATATATTGCCATACTTCACCTAAAGTTCCTTGAAGAACTTCTGTATGTTCTACAAGGTTTGCCTCATTGAGTCGATAAGGCGACATGGATACCACACAAAGGCGATTGCCCTTTGAGAAGAATCTCAACTTAGACAACTCCGGTCTGAGTGATTCGGGTATTTTCCTATATAGATAATCCGTAAGATAAGTATAAGAAGTATAGTCTCTCTTCATCTCACGTGAATATGTCTTCGTACTAAAATGACACACATCTTCCTGTTCCACATTGTGGCGTATCGTCTCATGACTCCCCATCGTATTCAGTATATAGGACATGATGTCTTCGTTCACCTCACAGTTTAAGTTGATATAAAATATCGGATATTCGATATCGTATGGTTTACCTAAGGTGAGAAACTTTGAGATGATAGTATCTATAAAGAAATGTATATCGGACTTATCTATTCTTGTTGTGGTAGTTAAAGTCTTCAATATATTGTTATTCGCCAATGCTTCGGAAGTCATGACAAGGGGATAAGCCATGACATCAGTCTCCTCTTTGCTGATGCTATGTGCTATTGACAACACTTTACTGAAGGTTGTTCCATGATAAATGGCTTCATCTACAACGACGCAACTATTATATTGGCTCATGTCCATGAATGGCAATGCCAACTCACTAACCACATGTAAAGGCTTAGAAAGAGCACCGTAATTCTGGTGGCACCACTCCATCAATCGTGGAGCCTTGCGGGAAATTGCCAGACACAATTCCTCCTGATTTACCATACCTTCATACCAATCTTCTATAATGTGATTCAACACATCATAGTCACGTTGGAACCCAGATTTGATAAATTTAATTGTTCCTGTCGTTACAATAGTTGCTTTGCCATTAGCCATTTGTTCTTATTTTTGGGTTGAAACTCTTATTTATTTTATATAACGAATAAGGTTTCTTTTAATTATATCAAAAAGACTTTTTTTTATTATCTTCGCATCTATTTCATGTTATTATTGTATATTGGAGGGATATTTCTAATTATATTATCTACAATTTATTTATATAGATCTACATTAATATCGAATGGAGTTTCAAAGTCTTTCAGCATTGCATGCTTAGTATCTTTCTCGGAGAGATTGGCATGCTCGGTTGGGATTTTCCAATCGATACCGAGAGTATCATCGAGAATGCTGATGCCACCATCTGCCTCTGGATGATAGAAGTTATCACACTTGTATTGGAAGACAGCTGTTTCTGAGAGAACGGCGAAACCATGAGCAAAACCCTTTGGGATGAAGAACTGGACATGATTGTCTTCTGTCAGCTCTACTGCCACATGCTTGCCATGGGTTGGTGAGCCTTTGCGAATATCTACAGCGACATCATTATTGTATTTTTTCGACTCCCCTGTCCCCCTCTTGCGAAGAGGAAGTCCTTACCCTATACCCAAGCCCTAAATCCCTACCATAGGGATTAGGGATGTAACCGCCCTCCGGTGCTCGGGACTGCTACGCTATAAGGTTGGCGGGGCATCAAAGCCCTCGCCAGATTGTGCGGGATGGGACCGCTGGGCTGTTACAGGGATCAGCTTGCTATTATATTGCTGAAAGTGGGTGCATGGAGAGGGCTTACAGGTTAAGCCCACTAGAATTGTTCCTCATTGCAGTATCGCTCTGCACTGGTCGTCGCTCGAATGAGGAATATTCAGGATTGTGACAGCAGTAGCTACGCCACCTTTATTGGTTTAAAATATTCAAC
>OIYQ01000787.1_pt1 | contig 12721 bp, 12 predicted proteins | sample 1588311 | NCBI WGS metagenome assembly OIYQ01 (sample SAMN03283244) | human gut metagenome | biome: human-associated habitat; material: feces | host: Homo sapiens | place: Peru | collected 2012
AAATACACTTCAATAGTTAACTTAATATTATTCGAACGATTAATATTAAGTAATAATTCATTAAGTAATTTTAAACTAGTTTCTAATAATGGATGATGGTGTTCAACAATAATATCTTTAATCGTTAATTCCATATCTTCAACTAAGCGTTGTCCGTCAATTCCACTTAAATAGATTTGATTAAAATACGCAATTGTTTGTTTAACTTCCCCATTAAGCATATATTGTAATAATTGATTGATTTGTGCTTGATTTATCACATTAAAACAAGCACAAACATTATCTAATGTTAAATGTGGATCATAAGTTATTACTTTTTCAAGTAAGCTTAAAGCATCCCGCATTCCCCCATCAGCTAGTTGCGCTATTTTAGCTATTGCTTGGTCTTCAAACTCAATATTTTCTTGTTGACAAATATATGTTATTTCTTCAACGATTTCACTTTCAAGTAAACGTTGAAAGTCAAAACGTTGACAACGGGAAATAACAGTAATTGGGATTTTATGTACTTCAGTAGTAGCTAGGATAAATACTACATATGGTGGTGGATCTTCTAATGTTTTAAGTAGGGCATTAAAAGCACCTTTACTTAACATGTGTACTTCATCAATAATATATACTTTATATTTAGCTTCGATTGGTACAAAACTAACATTTTCTATAATTCTTCTAATTTCATCGACCCCATTATTACTAGCAGCGTCCATCTCCCAGATATCAGGATGATCTTTATTATCGTTAAAATTATTTATTTCTTTACTAAATATTTTAGCAATCGAGGTTTTCCCTGTACCACGTGGACCATTAAATAAATATGCATGTGATATTTTATTATATTTAATTGCATTTTCTAACGTCTTAACAATAGTTTGTTGACCAATAACTTGATCAAAACTAGTTGGTCGATAACGTCGATAAAAATTTAAATGTTCCATACACCTCCAATAAACTATTTAATAAAAAAAGCCTAAATAGACCAAAGATAATTCCTTAAGGCTGCTCCAATTAAGTCCTGACCTAGTTCGAAACACCTCTCCCTACTTAGGCAAATAGATTATATCACAATTTTTATCTATCTTTTAGTTATTTATTTTACGAAAAATTAATAAAGGTGTCTAAACAACGTTAGCCAATTCATACTCCTTATGCTTTTACGATCATTGACATCATTTGTGTATATACCTTATTTTGATTAGTAAAATAGTTATTCTTATTTATTTCTTTGTTGGCAAAAAAATCACTAGTATAGTATGTAGAAGTGAATATATAACCCCAATAATTTGGACTAAATTGATTAGTGTAATTATAAATTTTATCTAAAACATTAGTTTTAAACAAATCAAAACAATTATTATAAAAAGAATTTAATTCTTCTTGAGTATACTTAGAATAATCAAAATCTTTATTAAAATATGTACTAAAAGAAAATTCAGGTGCATCAAAATAATCACTCCTGATAAATGAATTTTGATATAGATCATAACGTATTGCTATATTGATATAATTATTACCATCGATTTTATAACTTTGTCTTAACTTCATATAACCAGGCTTAACAAAATAGCCGGGTACTAAATATTGTTGCATATAAGCTAACGTGGTTTTATTCTCATTTAAATTAGCATCCCTATATTCATCTTGTTCTATCTTTTGCTTTTTATTTAGATCAAATAATTGCACTGGTGGACTTGTTTGACCTGTCTCTTCAAAATAATGATAATTTTTACGCGGAACATTAGTAGCTACCTCACCTTCACCATCAAAAAAAATTTCATTAATATGGTCATAAGTGTACTGCATAATGTTATTTTGTAATATAAAAGTATGAACAAATAACAGTATAATGGAAACTATTACTAATATTAATAAACTTATTTTTGTTACTTTTTTAATATTTAATCTCATTCTATTCCTCATTAGATGGAGCCGGTTCAGATGGAGCCGGTTCAAATTCTATTTGCCCTTCAAAATTATTTTGTCCATATGTTCCATTAAATATTCCAAGTATGAAATCGATTTGATCTTGCTTAAGTTCTCCTGGAATTAAAAGTAATTTATGCTCAATTGGCAACGATAAAAATGCTCCTGGTTCCAATTTTCGTTCAACTGGCAAATCTTTATTTATATGTAAATATCGACTATATATGTCATGATTAATTTGATCTATAACATGTGGATTATTTTCCAAAAAGTACTCAGTTCGATTAATTTCACCACTATTAATTTGTTGATAATATAACCTCTCAGCTTCTGTTTGACTCAATCCTTTTTCATTTTTTAATTTAATTATATTAAGTGCATCAATATCAGAATAAAAATCTAGTTCAGGACAAGAAGGCTTACCATATAACGGATAACCATATAGATCACCCTTCCAGCCAGCATAATCTTTTATCCATTGAGGATTATCCAGTTCGTTAGCAAGCATCGTAATTTGAAAGTGCGAAAAATCCACTTTCGCATTTTTCTTATCTATTACCATTTGCTTCCAATTGCTATAGACTTTTTGATAATCGTCACTATAAAAATCTTGATTAAGAATTCTATTTATTTCATCATTAGAGATATTTAATGACTCTAAATATAATCTCAATCTTGGGTCTAAGTATGATTTAGCTTTTGATTTGTCATCGTCGTTATCAGGATCAGGTTGAAAATCAACTACTACACCTGGCGCCTGATTTTGAATACGTATTCTATAATATATAAAATCAGTTTCTTGTTTACTTAACCCTAAATCAGTCATTAAATAATCTTTTAAACTGTCGCTCGTTAAAGGAAGATTTTTTGGTATATCTGGTACACCTGATTTACGTAATGCATCTAGGAACTGGTTTAGCGAACTATCTGGTTGCCCCACAACTTGGTCCCATGCAAATGAAGTTTTGTCACTACTTGAATTATACACTATTCTTCCCATTAAGCGCATATATTCTAAATCTACTCTTTTAAGTTCTGTTGCATCCAAAAGTCCATCACCATTATCATATCTTATTGCAATAGACATTTTTATCTTCCACAATATTTGAATTTCTTCATCATTGAATCCGTATTGGCTTATATATAAATTTTTGAAATTATCATAAGAGCTTCCAATAAGTTTTTCTTGTTCTTCTAAAGTCATGGATTTTAGCTTTTCTTGAATTTGTTCTCCAGTTAATTCACTGTTGCTAACATTCGACATAGATAATATATTAACTAGAGAATTGCCTCCTAACGCTTTCATTTCACTCATATTTAATAGAATTTGTCTTAACTCTTCAATTTCATTATCAAACATATGAGCAACGGTTTGCTCAAATTCATACATACTATCAATCTTGTTTTGATATAGATTATTAAGTTGGTGCAGTTGATCTAGAATCTGCGCAACATCTTGTTGAGCATTAACTTCAGGAGTTAAATGTAATAAATGATCTAAATCTTCATAATAACTAATTATTTGTTTCACACATTTTATGTTATCCAATAAATCATTCTCATCTAAAGACATTTCACCACAACAACTAAGATAATATTCTTTTACTTGATTTAACTTTAATTTGATTTGTGAAAAAATCTCAATGATTTTTTCTAAATTAACAATTACTTGTCTATTTACATTTTCTTTTAAAACTGACAATGTTGCACTAGTTGATGAATCATCATCAACAAATGATTTGAACTCACTTAATTTATCTTCTAATTGATTAGTGTATTGGTCTAATACTTGACAATAAATTGTATATTGTTGTTGTAATTCGTTGATATCATAATGTAAATTATTCATTTTCTTCCCTTTTAATAGCTATTTTGTTATGAGCAATTTGTTGTTGATTGTTACTAATTAATGTTGAAACATTAGCAGTAATTTTAGAATTAACATTTGTCATTAAAGATGATATAGTATTAATACAATTTATTATGTTATTATCATTTACTGTAATTAATTGATTTAATTGATTATTAACTATATTATAGTCTTCGTTGACTAAAGATACTTTATGTAAACAACTATTTTTATATTCTAATTCATTATTGTTTTGCATTAGATTTGCTAATGTTAACGATGTCATTGCTATCTATCTCCTTAGCTATATTTTGATCAAAATGATTGAAATTGTCGATTAGTTGTTCAACATTACCTTTTATTTTATCATCTGAAAGCATAAAAACATCAACTGTTTGATTAATTATATCAATCATTTCTTCATTAACTATACTTAATTGTGAACATGTGCGATTCAAACAACTATCTAATTCTACCTTCTCTATATCTTTTTGTAAATTATCTTTTATCGTAAATCTAAATCAATCTTCATATTTCCTCCTTCAATGTTTAGCCTTATTACATAAATTATAACACTTTCTAAATATCAACGTTAGTTTTTATAATTCATAGTGTGATTTGCACGCGATAATCTTCCTTTCAATAATATTTTATCATTTTTAACTAATAAATTAGTACAATAGACTTATATGATTAAGGATAGAGGAGAAATGATGAATAAAACAATTAAAAAAATCTCATTAATGTTATTATTAGTAATATCTATTTTACCACTAAGTGGTTGTGGTAAAAAAAGTTCTTCTGATAGTATGGATAATGCTTTTGATGCATTAAGTGAATTAAAAATTAAATCTCGAGAAATTGAATATAGTGAAGATTATATTAATGCGATGACTCAAAGTATGGACGAAGCAAAGAAACAAGAATTTAAAGATCGAATCAAAGAAGAAAAAACTTATGAAATAACTATTTCTAACCCAACTGATCATTATTATAATTATGCCCCAGTTGGTTTTATCTTTGATAAAGATAAGCTAACTCAAGAAGATTTAGAAAGTAAAGATTACACAATGATGTTAATCCCGCTTACATTAGCACCAGGTGATAAAAATGTTATTTATTTAACACCAGATACAAAACTTTATAATGGAGATAAAATCACTATTGCTCCTTACTTATCACCATTTAAAGAATCAGCGATTGGTTCTAAAGTAAAAGATTCTTATGGATCTAGTAGCAAAAAAGATTCTGATAGTGATAGTAAAGATAAAAATAAAGATAGTAATAAAGACAAAAAGAACAAAGACAAAAGCAAAGATCAAGCTAGCAGTGATAGTGTAAATAATACTATTACAATCAAATCTGATAGCAATAAAAACGATAGCAAAGATAGCGACAAAAACAGTCAAAGCAGTAGTGATGATAGTTCCCGTGATGAAAAATATATTAAAGCTTATATTAGTGATGAAAAAAGCAGTCAAGTAGTATATCCTGGAGATGTTGAGTTTGGTAAACCACAAAAAGGCAATGAAGCACCATCTGAAGATGAAGGAATACCAATGGCTGGATATACAACTAAAATTACAAACAATAGTGATGCTACATTAAAACTATCAGCAGATCCTAACGGTGCCTACATAGTAATGTTTGGGATGCTTTCAGTTAAAGATGATAAAATCAATGCAGCTCAAGTAACTGCCCCTAAAAAAGATTTAAAGCTTAAAAGTGGAGAAAGCGGAGATTTATTTACTTTAACAATGGGGACATCTAGTGTTGAGCCTAATCTAATCTTTAATGGTTATGGACCAGCTAAAGGTGCTAGTGATACTGATAGTAAAGATAGTGATAAAGACAGTTCAAAAGATAGCGATAAAAACAAAGATAAATCAAAAGATAGTGATAAAAATAAAGATAAAAAATCTAAGTAACTACTAACTAGTAGTTACTTTTTTTCATATATATATATATATATATATATGGTAAAATAATATTGTTTTATAAAAGGAGAACAAATGAAAAATACACTTAAAAAGATCTTATTAGTATTATGTTTATGTTTAACTATCATCCCACTAAGTGGATGTGGTAAGAAAAAAGATGGAATTAGTTTCTTAAATGGATTAGAAATTGAAACTAAAGAAATTTCATTAACATCAGAGATTGAAGGTTTAATGAAAAAATTAACAGGAACAAAAGTTGAAAAAGGTGAGCACATTGTTAGTGTGAAAATCACTAATAATACTGACTACTACTTCAATGGTTTACCTGTAGGTATTGCATATGGGAATGCTAAATTAGATTTCAAAGCATTACAAGAAGAAGAAGTGGAAATGGCAGGGGTACGTTTAATCATGAAACCAGGTGATAGTAACACTTTCTTTGCTTCATTTGAACCTGGAAAAGGGGATAATACTAAATTTAATGTTAATAATGTAACGCTTGTTCCATTATACAAAATTAAAGATGACAAAAAACCAGAAAAAACAGATAAAGACGCAGTTACTAAAGATGATAAAGCACAAGATTTAGATGAAGATTTCTTCAAAAAATATGTAACTAAAGATGCTAGTAGTGATGTAGTATATCCAAGCGATGTTACATATGGAGATTTAACTAGTACTGGAGAAACTCAAGAACTTGAGGGATCTAATGCAGAATTATTCTCAGCAGAAATCACTAATAATACAGATAAAGACTTATCTAAATTTAAAGTTGATGATAATTCATTCTTCCTACTAAACATAAATGATAAATACGAAGTAGTTGATATTGTAGCTTACGGTGGTGTGGGAACAGATAAAAGTTCTTACATTAGCTCTTACCGTATGTATTTAGGTGCTAACGAATCGAAAAAAATCTATGCAACATGTGTTGGAGAACAACAAACTACAATTAAATTTATCTTTAATGGTTTATTTGTTTCTTAAAATTAATTTCAAAACGAGTTACTAAAGTAACTCGTTTTTTATATCTACCTCTCCTTATATTAAATTTGCTATAATATTTAAGTGTTAGAAAGGAAGAATTATGTTTAAAAAAGGATTATTAATTTTAACATTGTGCTTATCAACAATCGGATTATCTGGTTGTGGAAAGTCTGTTAAAAATGGAGTTGAATTTGTTAATGGCTTAGATGTTAAGTTACAAGAAGTAACGCCATCTCAAGAATATCTTGATTGGTTAAAAGAAAATAGTAATAAAAATAATAAAGCTAGCCAAGCTAACAAAGAAGATTCAGGAGTAGTTGTAAGTATTACAAATAACACAAAATACTATTTTAATAATATGCCAATTGGTATTATTGTTGATAGTGAACAATTAACTTTAGACAACTTAAAAGAAAATGAATATACTGTTGCTACTCGTAAATTAATTTTAGCACCAGGTGATACATTCACAACAGTAGTTGAAGATGTTAAAGCTGATAGTAAAATTACATTAGTACCTGATTATAAAGAAGGTGGCGACAAAGACGATTTAACTACCGATAGTGATATTAAAGATTTAGATTCTAAATTCTTTGATAAATACGTCACAAAAGAAAGTAGTGATAAAATGTTATACCCTTCTGATGTTACAGTAGGAAAACCTTCTTATAAAAATGGTGTTATGTTTTCAAGCTTATCAGTAGAAATCTCTAATAACTCAGATAAAGAAGTTGGTGTGACTGACACTAGCAAACAAGATGTATTTTTCCCTATTATTGTCCAAGATAAACAAATCATGGGGGCTGCAATATTCACGAGAACAGATAATGATGACAACACGGCTGGATTCAAATTGCCTGCTAAAGGAACGGCAACAGCTAAATTCTTATATATTGGACCTGCTGAAAATGTTGAAAATTACACTCTTCAATTCAATGGATTAGCTCTTGAATAATATATTAAATTAAAACGAGTTACTAATAAGTAACTCGTTTTTTTCCTAAAGTTGATAAAGCATATCCTTCTTTATCTTTAATCACTAATTGTTTAGTAACTAAATTAGCCACTACTTTTTCTACTTTTATTTGATCAATATCTAACATCTTACTAATTTGTTCTACACTTTTAGGTGTTGTTAACAAATTAATAATAATTTGTTGATATTGATCATTTTTAATTTTGTAATGATTAATTAATTTAGTAATTAAACCACTTTGTGGTTTAAATAAACAACAAAGCATAAAACCAATCCCAATGATTGTTGCTATCATTCCCGCTACACTTACATCAAACCAAACAGCTAAAAAATAACCAATACTAATATAAGCTAAACTAAAACTAATACTTAATTTAAATAATTGACCTAGACTTTGTGAAAAAATCATTGCACTAACAACAGGACCAATCATTAACGCAATTACTAAGATACTACCGATACTTTGAAAACTAACAACCGAAGTTAAAGATACACTAATCATTAAACCTAGGTTAATTAATCCAACTTTAAATCTTGATAGTTTTGCTTGTGTTGGATCATAACTATCAAGTTTTAAACCACGAAAACAAATCGTTACAAATACTAAATTAATAATTAAAACTATACTAGTATTAACTAATGAGCTAGGGATACTAAAACCACCTAGATTAATTGTATCTAGTGGGGCATAAATAACTTCTCCTGATAAAACTGAATCAACATCTAAATGAACATTATCAAAAAATAATGCTATTAATATGATTGCTAACGCAAAGAATAATGGAAATACGATTGCTGTAGCTCCATCTTCATTAACTTTTTTGGCTTTACTAAGCCAATTAATCAGTAATGAAGTAATTACTCCTACTACCATTGCCCAAAATAGTAATAATGGTGAATTAACACTACCACTAAAAGCAAATCCAATTACTATTCCTAGTAATATAGAATGAGAAATAGCATCAGTTATCATACTTAAGTTTTTTAAACTCAAAAATATACCAGGAATTAAACAACAGATTCCCGTTACTATTAATATTAATAAAATACTAAGATTCATACTACCCCTTCATTAATTGATGTTGTTTTATTTTAGTATAAATCACTCCATAGCGCCCAAAGATGATTGATAAGATACAAATAATTCCAGCACAAACACTAATTACTGGACCTGTTGATAGTCCTGGAATAATACTAGAAGCCATCGTTCCAATAACAGCACTAACAATTCCTGTCAAACTAGAAATAATTAGTACTGGTAAAAACTTATTCGACCATTGTAAACTTGTTAGTGCTGGTGCTACTAACATCGTTGCTGTTAGGACAACACCAATAATTTGTATTTCTAAGACTACACTAACTATCGTTAAAATTACCAACACACTTAAGATTAATTTTGGATTAAATCCTGAAATTAAACTAAAGTGCGGATCAAAAATGGCTAATTTAATTTCTTTATATAAAATAAATGTGATAAACAACACAATTAAACAGACAATGACCATGATAATAACATCCATTTGATTAATCCCTGCTGCTTGCCCAAAGATAATTTCTCTAATTCCAGCTTGAGCAGCATCAGGATGTTTTTGGCTTAGTGTTAGTAACACTAACCCTAGTCCAAAAAACGATGATAAAATTGTTGCTAAGATACTATTGATATTAATCTTATCCATTTTTTTAAACCAATTAATTAAACTATAAGCTAAAAAGGCCGAAATCATTCCACCAATTAGTAAACTATAAATATTTTTAGTATGAAACAATAAGAAAGTTAACACTACTCCTGGTAGTGTTGCATGTGACATGGCGTCTGCCACTAAACTTTCTTTTTGTAATACTAAAAATACTGCTAAGATACCACTAGTTAAAGATAAGATTATTACTCCAACTAATACGATTAAAAAAGTATAATGACTAAAGATCTCCATTAAATTCTCCATAAGCTTGATTAATATTATCTGGTGTAAAGATATCTTTAACATAACCTGAGGTAACTATTTTATGATTAACTAATACTAGATAATCAAAATATTTTTCAATTGTAGCTAAATCATGGTGAACAACAATAATTGTTTTTCCTTCTTCCTTTAATTGATTTAATATGTTCATAATGATTTGTTCGCTTTTTTTATCAATTCCGACTAATGGTTCATCTAAGAAAATAATATCAGCATCTTGACATAACATTCTTGCTAAAAAGACACGTTGTTGTTGTCCACCTGATAAACTGGCAATTTCTTTATTAGCTAAATCTAAAATTCCTAATTGTTTCATTGCTTGATTAGCTTTATCTTTTTGGGTTTTACCAGGACGTTTAAACCATCCTAATTCTCGATAAGTACCCATTAATACTACATCACTAACAGTGGTTGGAAATTGCCAGTTAACACTTTCTTTTTGAGGAACATAACTAATGTTATCAATTTCTTTTTTTAAATCTTTACCATTGATTTTAATACTTCCTGTTAGATGGGGAATAAAGTTTAAGATACTTTTAACTAAAGTCGTTTTACCAGCACCATTTGGACCACTAATGGCACACATTACTCCTTTAGGAATATTTAAATTAATATCATTTAAGACTAAATGATCATAATAACTTACATTCAAATGTTTAATTTCGATAGCATTCATCTTACTCCTAACTTAATGCATTTTTAATTTCTGTCATATTAGTTATATACATTCCACAATAAGTACCCTCATTAGTGTTGTAATCACCTAAACTATCAGCATATAATGTTCCACCAATTTTTAATTCATAACCACTAGCAATAACTGCTTGCGTTAAACTATCAATCATTTTTGGTGATACACTATTTTCAACAAAGACGGCTTTAATGTTATTGCTTGTAATTAACTCAACTAATTCATCCATATCTTTAGTACTTGCTTCTGTGACAGTACTAAGTCCTTGTATTGCTCGCACTTCAAAGTTAGTAAAACGGCCAAAATAATTAAAGGCATCGTGTGATGTAATTAAAATTCTTTGTGCTTGGGGAATTTGATTAACTAAATCTAATACTTGTTGTTTCATATTATCAATATTAACAATATACTTTTCACTATTACCAATAATTAGTTGTGATAAACTAGGAAATAAATCAAGTAATTGATTTTCAACAGTTCTAGTCACTATTGTCCATAAATTAGGATCATGCCAAATATGGGGATCATATTCTTGATGCCCTTTAGCATTACTAACAGTAATTAACTGCTCACGAGGAATATCTTTAGTCGCTTCTAAGACAGTTAAACCTGGACGATCAATTTCTGATAAAATTTCAGAAAATTTACCTTCTAAATGAATTCCTTGATAAATTAATAAATCACTATTATAAATTTTCGTTAAGTCACTAGGACTAACTTGATAAGTGTGTGGATCTACACCAGGACCCATCAAGATATTTAAATTAACACTATCACCTAATACTTGGTGCACTAAATCACCTAAAAAAGTAGTTGTTACTGTAATTGTTGGTTTATTGTTATTATATTTGTATTGCGGAGCAATACTAAAACCTAATATCACAAATAAACTAGCAATTACTAATAATATAGAATTTAACTTTTTCATTTAACCACCTTAGTTACATTAACAATACTACTAGGAATAATAAAACGTTGATGAGCTTGATCTTCAACTAAATAGTCACCTTGTCCATAAATTTTAATAATACTAATATTAACTGGAGTATTATTTAAATTTAATTCTTTATATAAATCCATTAATTTAACATTATTAACTAAATTAACTCGTTCATTAACATTAATTGAATTAAGGGCAATTTTATGATTATTGTTTGTTAAATCAATATCAATAACTTCACCAAAAGGACAATGTGATGGTGAATCTAAAAATAAATATAGAGCTTCTAATACCCTTTTAGATGTAGCATGCTCTAATTTATGGGCTTCTTCATGGACACTATCAATTGGTAAACCTAACTTATTAACTAAAAATTGTTCCCAAATACGGTGTGCATTAATTAACTCTTTAGCTACTTTTAATCCTTTATGAGTTAATACTACTCCTTTATATTCTATATATTCTAATAGATCTTTTTTTGCTAATCGTTTAGCTGTAGCTGATACTGTTGCTACACTTAAATCTAAATAGCTACTAATTTGTTTAAAACTAATAACCTCTGCTTCTTGATCAGCTAAACGATATATTGCAGTAATATAATCTCCTTCGGCAATAGTTAACATATCACTCCTCTAATATATATTAGCATATACTAAATATTTGTGGTATATTTTTAGTATATGCTTAAACATTTAGTATTATTTATAACCTTAAAGTTTTAATTTTGCTATAATATGTTTGTAAAAGAAAAGGAGAAATATGGGAGTTAAAGTAGCAATTAACGGATTTGGACGTATTGGTCGTTTAGCTTTTAGACAAATGTTTGATATGCCTGAATTCGAAATCGTTGCAATCAACGATTTAACTGACGCTAAAAACTTAGCATACTTATTAAAATACGATTCAGCACAAGGAAGTTATAAAGCAGATAGTATTTCTAGTACTGATAATGGAATTGTAGTTGATGGTAAAGAAATTAGAATCTATTCAGAACGTAATCCAGAAGATTTACCTTGGGGTAAATTAGGGGTTGACGTTGTAGTTGAATCAACTGGATTCTTTACAAGTAATGAAAAAGCAAGTGCACACATCAAAGCTGGAGCTAAAAAAGTTGTTATTTCAGCACCAGCAGGTGATGAAGTTAAAACAATTGTATATAGTGTAAACCACGATACTTTAGATGGAAGCGAAACTATTATTAGTGGTGCTAGTTGTACTACTAACTGTTTAGCACCAATGGCTAAAACATTAAACGATGCTTTTGGTATTAAACAAGGATTTATGACAACAATTCACGCTTATACTAACGATCAAGCAACATTAGATGCACCACACCCTAAAGATATGCGCCGTGGACGTGCTGCTGCTGCTAACATTGTACCTAACTCAACAGGTGCTGCTAAAGCAATCGGATTAGTAATTCCTGAACTTAAAGGTAAATTAGATGGTGGAGCACA
>OIYQ01000788.1_pt1 | contig 12711 bp, 9 predicted proteins | sample 1588311 | NCBI WGS metagenome assembly OIYQ01 (sample SAMN03283244) | human gut metagenome | biome: human-associated habitat; material: feces | host: Homo sapiens | place: Peru | collected 2012
CGCTCGAAATGACGATGCGCGCGAAGCGCTATCAAAACTCCGCGGCGCTTCTGATTTTTATGCGCCGCACCACCATTTCTCATTTCTAATTTCTCATGCAAGCGAAGCTTTCAAACGGAATCAAAGGGCACCACGCCCCACGGGCTAACCCTGAACCTTGAACCCTGAACCCTTATTTTCTCTCTTCCATTTCTGAAAGGAAGGTCATTCTTATGGCAGACATCCAGAAACAGTACGGACTTTTTATCGACGGAGATTTTGTACCAGCCGGTGACGGCGCGACATTTGCAGCGCACAATCCGGCGAATGGTGAAGAGCTCGCTCTCTTTGCGGAAGCGACGAAGGAAGATGTAGACAAAGCTGTGAAAGCGGCTCGCGCAGCGCTCCCGGCTTGGTCGAAGACATCCCCTGTCGAAAGACAGAATCTTCTTTTGAAGATCGCAGACATCATTGATGCCAATGCCGATCACCTGGCTCTCATGGAGACGCTCGATAACGGCAAGCCGATCCGCGAGACGAAGGCAGCGGATGTCCCGCTCGGCAGCGACCACTTCCGCTACTTCGCAGGGTGCCTCCGTGCGTGGGAGGGCAGTGCGACGATGATCGATGACAATACCATGTCGCTCATCCTTCATGAACCGGTCGGCGTGGTCGGTCAGGTCATCCCGTGGAATTTCCCCTTCACCATGGCATGCTGGAAGCTCGCTCCGGCGCTCGCGGCGGGCAATACCATCGTCATGAAGCCATCCTCTCACACATCGCTGTCTTTGATGGAATTCATGCGCCTCATTCAGGACGTCCTGCCGAAGGGCGTGGTCAATGTCATCACCGGCAAGGGCTCGAAGTCCGGCCAGTGGCTGCTCGACCATCCGGATCTGGATAAGCTCGCTTTCACAGGCTCTACCGAAGTCGGCCACGGCGTGTATCAGGCGGCCTGCGACAAGCTCATCCCCTGTACGCTCGAGCTCGGCGGGAAATCCGCAAACATCGTCTTTGACGACTGCGACCTTTCCCAGGCCATCGACGGTGCCTGCAAGGGCATCCTCTTCAATCAGGGACAGGTCTGCTGCGCCGGCTCTCGTCTCTTTGTCCAGGAAGGCATCTTCGATGAATTCCTGAAGCACCTGAAAGCGACCTTCGAAGCGGTCAAGATCGGTGATCCGACCGATCCCTCGACCCAGCTCGGCGCGCAGATTTACAAATCCCAGCAGGATAAAGTCCTGAATTATGTCAAGATCGGCATCGAAGAAGGCGCGACCCTTGTGACGGGCGGCAAACGCTATACGGCAAACGGCTGTGATAAGGGCTACTTCATGGAACCGACCATCCTTGTCACCGACAAGCCGGACTGCCGCGTATGTCAGGAAGAAATCTTCGGACCAGTCGTCGTGGTACAGAAATTCAAGACAGCGGACGAAGTCATCGCGCTCGCCAATGACAGCGTGTATGGCCTCGGCGGCGCGGTATTCAGCAAGAATATCAATACCGCGCTCAAGGTCGCACGCAGTGTCCGCACCGGCCGCATGTGGGTGAATACCTACAACGATCTGCCGGCAGGCGCACCTTTTGGCGGCTACAAGCAGTCCGGCATCGGCCGTGAAACGCACAAGGTCATGCTCGAACACTACAGCCAGATGAAGAATATTTTCATCAATCTGAAAGATGGCGTCAGCGGGATGTATGATATCAAATAAATGAAATATGAAAAGGAGCTGTGAAGAAATGAATCCTCATTTCTTCACAGCCCCTTTTTACTTTGCTTTCATTTGGTTCAGGGTTCAAGGTTCAGGGCTCTCGTGGCGGCTTCGCCGCCTTTTTTTAGAAGATGGTATTCTCGTATCGCAGCCTTCCCCTCTAGGGGAAGGTGCCCCGCAGGGGCGGATAGGGTGACTATGGCATGAAAGACAGCTGGGATAAGGTTTCCCAGTCACTCCTATGAGAGCTGTAAGTCCTCCGCGGCAGATTGAACGCGAAAATGAGATGATCGTTATTTCACAGCCCCTTTTTGTGCTTCAGGATTCGGAGGATAGCGCTTTTCCCGTATCGTCATTGAAAGCGTTGCCGAGAAATCTTTCTTGCACACCGGATATCACAACTGGTGTCCTTGGCGGTAGGCTCAATACTTCTCGTTTCTCGTCATCAGACATCCAGCGTTTTCCTGTCTGCAAGGGGGATCCCTCGGCTGCGCTCGGGATGACGGTGCGGGGAAGCAGCCTCAGCGTTTCCCTAGGCACTTTCGATCCCTCCGCAAGCTGCATACTTATAAAAGAGGTGCGCGCTTGCGCGCACCATCTCATCGAAGAGCGCCAGTTCTTCCTTGGAAAATCCGTGAACATCAGTCCAAGTATAGGAGGGAAGCTCGCAACGGGCGTCGTCGAAACCGTCTTCTGTCGGCCGCTCGAAGTGGACAATGACGTGGTCTGCGCCATCTTTTGAAATAATCTGCGAGTGGACGATTTCTGTACCATCGTCCAAAGTCAGGTATGGATACATCATATAGAAAACCTCCTTTGGCTAATGGGGTGGACAGGGGGGAGTGGTACTCTCGTATTGCAAGTGCTTTTCAGACACCTGTCACGAGTCACCCTTCGCCCCTAGTCTTTGAGTACTCATCCTTGCTTTCAAACTTCGGGGTTCGGAGGATAGCGCTTTTCCCGTATCGTCATTGAAAGCGTTGCCGAGAAATCTTTCTTGCACACCGGATATCACGACGGGTGTCCTTGGCGGTAGGCTCAATACTTCTCGTTTCTCGTCATCAAACATCCAGCGTTTTTCTGTCTGCAAGGGGGATCCCTCGGCTGCGCAATGCTATTAAGTTAAAGAAATTGTTAGCGTCGTAACGACTTGCTTCCCCCTTCGGGGGAAGTGCCGAAGGCAATAGGGGCATGCCAGCGGCTATCGAACAATGTTGGATATACCGTAGTGTTGCCCCCTCAGCCCTCCGGGCAGCTCCCCCGATGGGGAGCCAAGAATGATCTGCCGCTTAACTTAATAGCATTACTCGGCTGCGCTTGGGATGACGGTGGGGGGGAAGTAGCTTCAGCGTTTCCCTAGGCACTAGCCACTCATCCCTAATCCCTAGCCACTAGTCCCCCGTTACTATTCTTCCTCTATTCTACCACATTTCCCGACCGTGGTTTGAACGGATTATAAAAATATTCTAATTATTCACTCTTTATATTATGGTATAATGAATTAGTTAATGTGAGTGTGTATTGCGGTCACAAGGAAGGGCGGCTCTCGCAGCCTTCCTTTCCTCAGCATTTTTCCCTATCAAGGAGGAAAACGGATTGGAAACGAAACGTGATTTTATCTGGAAGATGGGCGGCCAGCAGGGACAGGGTGTCGAGTCCTGCGGTGAGATCCTCGGCAAGGTCCTGGCGCAGGAAGGATACTCTCTCTTCAGCCAGCGTCTCTTTGCTTCCCGTATCAAGGGCGGCCACACCACCATCGCGCTGCGTATTGCGACGAAAGAAATCGCGACCATTGGCGAGCATGTAGACTGTCTGGTCGCACTCGATCAGGAAACGATCGATATCCATGGCAAGGAAGTGCCGGAAGGCGGCGTCATCATCGCTGATGATGCTTTCCACCCGAAATTTGAAGCACATACCGGACGCATGTTCCTCGCGCTCCCGATCACGGAGCTGGCGAAGAAATACGGCAGCATGCAGATGAAGAATATCGCAGCCCTCGGCATGAGTGCCGGCGTGCTGGGATTCCCGGAAGAACCATTCTACGGCTTCATCGCCGACCGCTTTGCCAAGAAGGGCGATGAAATCATTTCTAAAAACAAGGCGATCTTCAAGGACGGCTATGATACCGCCATCGCTGCGATGCACGGCGTAGAGCTCGGAAAGCTCGCGACCCCGCCGAAGAAGGATCAGCTCTACCTGCTCGGCAATGAAGCAGCCGCGCTTGGCGCGATTTCCGCAGGGGCCCGCTTCATGGCATCCTACCCGATCACGCCGGCGACGGAAATCATGGAATACATGATCAAAGTCATCCATAAGATCCATGGTACTGTCGTACAGACCGAAGACGAGCTCTCTTCCTGCATGATGGCGATGGGCGGCGGCTATGCAGGCGTCCGTGCCTTCACTGCGACCTCCGGCCCAGGGCTCTCCCTGATGGCAGAGTCGATCTCCATGGCAGCGACCGCAGAAATTCCGGTCGTCATCATCGATGTCATGCGTGCCGGCCCGTCCACGGGCATGGCGACCAAGGTGGAACAGAGCGACATCCGCTATGCGATCGGCTCCGGCCATGGCGATGCGGAAAAGATCGTCCTCGCAGCTGCTTCCATCGAAGACTGCTACTACATCACCCAGGAAGCTTTCAATCTGGCTGAAAAGTTCCAGACCCCGGTCATCGTTCTCTCCGATCTGCAGTTCGGCATGTGCAAACAGTCCGTCCCGGCCTTTGACCTTCACCGCGTCGGCATCGAACGCGGCAAGCTCATCCGTGAAGGACTGCCGGAACTCGATACGAAGAAGAAAGAATACTTCCATCGTTTCGAAGATGTGGAAGACGGCATCTCCCCGAGAACCATCCCGGGCGTGAAGAACGGCATGTTCCTCTCCACGGGCCTCGAACACAATGTCTTCGGCAAACCGGCAGAAGGCGTGGGCGACCGTGTGATGGAGATGGAAAAGCGCCATCGCAAATTTGCCGGCGTACCGGAAGCGATCACCCCATTCTATGTCAACCATGAAGATACAGAATGCGACCTGCTCCTCGTAGGCATCACCTCCACCGGCGGTGCGATCGATGAAGCCTGCGAAGCGCTCGAAGCAGAAGGCAAGAAGGTAAACCACCTGCACCTGCGTCTGCTCTCGCCATTCCCGGCCGAAGCCCTTCGCCCCTACATCGAAGGCGCGAAGAAAGTCCTCATCGTAGAAGAAGACCTGACAGAGCAGCTCCGCGAGCTCTTTGCGATCCATTTCTCCTGCCATGACAAACTGCTGTCCTGCCTGCAGTATGACGGCACTCCGTTCACGGCATCCACCATTCTCAAAAAAGCTAAGGAGGTCTTCTAAAATGGCATCACCGCGCGACTATAAAAATACCATTATTCCGAACTGGTGCCCCGGCTGCGGCGACTACGGCATTCAGAATGCCATCAGCGCTGTCTGTGCGAAAAAAGGCTGGGCGAATGAAGACATCACCCTGATTTCCGGTATCGGCTGCTCGTCCCGTATCGGCGGCTACCAGTACTGCTACGGTGCCCATACCACCCACGGCAGAGCCCTTCCCTTCGCACAGGGCATCAAGTGTGCAAACAAGGATACCCATATGATCGTCTGCTCCGGCGACGGCGACTCCTACGCCATCGGTCTCGGCCATGCCATGCATGCGATGAAGAGAAATATGGACATCACCTACCTCGTCTTTGATAATCAGGTCTACGGCCTCACCAAAGGTCAGACCTCTCCGGCCTCCTCTCAGGGCTTCGTCACCAAGACCACCCCGGACGGCAACCCGATGACCCCGCTCGATGCGCCATCCATGGCCATCGCAGCCGGTGCCACCTTCGTCGCTCAGGCCTATGCCATCGATGGCAAGAACCTCGTCGACATCATTGAAAAAGCCGTTGACCACAAAGGCTTCTCCTACGTCAATATCTTCACCCCGTGTGTCACCTTCAACCATTTCAATACCGTCGAATGGTACAACACCCACCTGAAGAAGATCTCCGACGTCCGCGAATCCTATGATCCGACCAGCAAAGCCCAGGCTTTCCACCTCCTTGCGGAAACCGACAGCCTCGTCACCGGCGTCATCTACGAAGAGACCGGCGCCCTTCCTTTTGGCGACATCGTACCGTCCAAAGATATCGCGCTCGTCGACTATGTAGAAAAGCCGAGCCAGGAAGTCTTCGACGACCTCTGCAAGGAATTTAGATAAGTATCAGCGATTGACGTTCTCCCATATGGGAGAGTCGTGAAAAGAAATGGGTTCAGGTTGATGGGTTCAGGGTTGTGGTGCGGCGCATAAAAACCAGAAGCGCCGTAGAATTTTGATAGAGTTTAACGCCGTCGTCATCCCGACCGAAGTGGAGGGATCTCTATTGCAGGCAGGGAATCGACGAATTTTTGGTAACGGGAAACGAGAAGTATTTGAGAATGTGGGTAGGGGGCACAAGTCGCGATAACCGTTGTGCAAGAAAGATTTCTCGACTTCGCTCGAAATGACGATAGCGCGAAGCACTATCAAAATTCTGCGGCGCTTTATTATTTTTCGCGACGCACCACCACTCCTCACTCCTAACTCCTAACTAGAGCGAGCGCGAGTCTTTCACACGCAACCAAGGGGCAGCACGCCTCGCGGGCTACCCCTGAACCCATTCCCATCTTTCGCAAATAGAGATTTGCTGATTTCAAAAACAAGAAACCCTCTTTTCCCCGTTGTAGAAAAGGAGCAGAACCGATCATGTCATCCGATCGTATGATGGAATACTACTACTCCATGGGACAGGACTGCCTCACGAATGGCGCTCTTGACGATGCGGTCACCTATTTCCGCAAAGCCGCCAATATGGGAGCCGACGAGGCCGCCTATGAGATCTGCGCCATCGGACGCCAGATGGAAACCGGTGATGGGGTAGAAAAAAATGAAGAAAAAGCAGAAAGCTGCTATAAAATAGGTGTCGAGTACGGCATCGAGAAAGCCAGCCTGTACTTGGGCGAGATGTACCTTCGCGGCATCCATGGCGGAAAACCAAATCCGAGGAAAGCCCGCCGCGCCTTAGAAGATGCTTCTGATATGGGAAATAGAGAAGCTGCCGCTCTGCTTGGCAAAGCCTATGACGAAGGGCTTCTTGGGAAAGTGAATCCCAAGCAGGCCTTCCGATACTACCTCCTCGCCGCCGAGAGAGGGGATACCAGCTCCATGCTGATGATCGGTCTTTTCTACGCACAGGGGACAAGCGTGGCGAAGGATCTCACGGCTGCTGAGATGTGGATCCGCAAAGGACGCGAGGAAGGAGATGCCGATGGTGATCAGACGCTCCGCGTCTTCCTCTCCGTCGCCTCCTCCGAATACATCACAGGGGCTGCCGGGAAGGTAGACCCCGCGAAAGCCTGGCAGATGGCGGAAGAAGCGGAAGCTCTGGGCGATAAGGACGTATTCTACCGCCTCGGCAAGACCTACAGCGCGGCTTCGAACCAGAAAGACCACCTGCCGAAAGCCTTCGAATGCTATAAGCGCGCGGCAGAAAACGGCATTCCGGCGGCCATGGCCGCCCTCGGTCTCTGCTATGAAGCCGGGCTCGGCATAGAGGAAGACATCGCGCGTGCCGTCTCCTTCTATAAGAGATCCGCAGAAGCCGGTGATCCCTTCGGCATGGCCCACTACGGCTACGCCCTCGCCAATGGCGAAGGCTGTGAAAAGAATGAAAAAGCCGCCATGTCCTGGCTCATCAAAGCCGCCATGCGAGGCGATCAGGGAGCCATCCTCACACTGAAAGAAGACTACGGGTATGAGATGAAATAAAAAAGACGTCATGATGTGAAAGCATCATGACGTATTTTTTTTATTCAGGGTTCAGGGTTCAAAGGGTTCAAAGGGTTCAACGGATTCAACGGGGGCGGTGCGGTGCATTTCGTCATCCTGAGCGGAGAAAAAAGTCGTATGTTAAAAAATGGCTTATCTGAAATTATGAGAACTGAGTCGAAGGATCTAAGCGCCGCGGAGATTTGAAACTGGCGATACGAGAATACCACTTCTCCAGTTCAGGCTTCCCCTCTAGGGGAAGGTGGCGAGCAGAGCGAGCCGGATAGGGCACTGGCGGTATGAAAGAGAGCGGGAAAGAGAATCTCAAGCCGACGATTTACGATAAAACCCTATCCACCGCTGGCGCGGTCCCCCTTCCCCATGCGGGGAAGGCTATGAAGTTAAGGAAATCGTTAGCTACGTAACGTCTTGCTTCCCCTTCGGGGGAAGTGCCGAAGGCAATAGGGGCATGCCAGCGGTATAGCGTGCTATGTTGAATAGTCCGATGCTATCGATATTCCAACACTTTCATGCAATACCGCTACGTAGCCCCCTCAGCCCTTCGGGCAGCTCCCCCGATGGGGAGCCAAGAATGTTCTGCCGCTTAACTTAATAGCGTTGCCCATGCGGGGAATAGCGTTGCCCATGCGGGGAAGGCTTATATGGAGGCGGCTTCGCCGCGAATATATATGGGGCGATGCCCGAAAGTGGTATTCCAGTCACCAGTCACCAGTCCCTAGCTACTAAGCCCTAGTTCCCCTTCTTCTGGCAGTCCTTACAAATCCCGTAGATCTCAATGCGTGGATCGGCAGCAGCGAAGCCGTAGTCACGGGAGAGCTTCTCCTTATAGCCCTCTTCGAGATGGATATCGATCGGGAAGATGCGATGGCAGGAGGTGCAGATCGCATGAGGAACGGGCGTGCCGTGATCGAATTCGTAGCGCGTGAGACCATCGGACATCGTGGTAGAGCGGGAGAGAAGCCCATGCTCAGCGAGCGCTTCGCAATTCCGATATACCGTTGAGAGCGAGAGCTGTGTATCCTTGACACGCACCGTCTCGAAGACTTCGCCCGCAGAGAGCGGGAGTCCTTTGGCGAGCGTCTTCAGGATCAGGACACGCGCCTTCGTCCGTTTCATCTTCTTATCCATCAGGAGTTGTTCGATATTGCTCATAATATATCCTCGCTTCATTGATTTCATGAATCATATAGCGTGCTATGTAATTAGAATAGCGGATTTGAGAAAAAATTGCAAGAGGGAGGAAAAATGAGAATTGTAATGAGGAATGAAGGTGGCGGCTTCGCCGAGATCCTTCGGCTCAGGTCGCGGCTGTTCTGGCATTCGTTATCTCACATACGACGTTTCTCGCCGCTCAGGATGACGAAACGGGGTGATGCCCCAAAGCGGCATATTTCGTCTTCTGAATAACTGGCATTTAAGTCAACTCCCGAATTAAGTCAGGAGTGAGGAGTTAGGAGTGAGGAGTGAAGGTACGGCGCCAGATCCTTCGACTCAGTTCTCACTGTTCCGCCTTTACATGATCGAACATCCGACATTTCACTCCGCTCAGGATGACGAAATGCGCCGTGGAGTTTTGATAGCGCTGCGCGCAGTTGTCATCTCGAGCGTAGCCGAGAGATCTTTCTTACAGAACGGTTAGTATGCAACTGCGCTATTTCAATCACCGCTTGCTCCTAATCCCTAATCCCTAGCCACTGATCCCCAGTCCCTAGTCGCTTTCCATCCTTTTTCCCACACTTTATGTACTATTCTCCAAAAACGTACAAAGCATCCGTAATGAAACATTATTTTTTATTTGCGAAGCTCTAATGAAAGTGCTATACTGTATCTAGCCAACTGAGAAGTCCTGTCGGTTGACGGGAGAAAGACAGAAGGAACGCAGAGGAAACACGGTCACTCGCGCAGAACTCCTTCCGGAAAGCTCCTCCTTATCAGGACTACCCATATTTCTATATAAGGAGCGAATCTAAATGAAAAAGATCCTCGCACTGGCTGCTGTAGCAGCACTCACCGCTGGCGTATCCGCTTACGCTGCAAATCCGTTCTCTGATGTTACCCCGGATGACTGGGCATTCCAGGCTGTTTCCGACCTCTCCGTTCAGGGCGTCGTAGAAGGCTATCCGGACGGCTCTTTCAAGGGCGAAAGAAACATGACCCGTTACGAACTGGCTCAGATCATCGCTCGCCTCATGGCTAAAGAAGACCAGCTGAATGCAGAACAGCAGGCTACCCTTGACAAGCTCGCTGGCGAATACGCTGACGAACTCGCAAACCTCGGCGTTCGCGTAGCAAACCTCGAAAAGAAAGTCGGCAACATCTCCTGGTCCGGCGATGCTCGTATGCAGTATCACCATGAACTCGATGGTGCTACAAAGCATGCAGATAACTGGAATGGCCGTATGAGAATCAACGTACAGGGTCAGGTCAATGATGAAGTCACTGTCAACGGCCGTTTTGTAACCAACATGTACTTCAAAGATGCAAAAGATGATGATGGAAACACCACCATGGATCGCATCAACGTAAAATGGACTCCGAATGATGCGACCTACGTCACCATCGGCCGTCAGGGCGTAGCTCTCGACGTGACCGGCACCTTCTGGGATGAAGACGGCATGTATGATGGCGTAACCGCTGGTTGGGATAATGGAAAAATTGGCATCGATGCAGGCTATGGCTATGTAGCTACGCCTTGGGATGACGCCAATCTCAATGTAGCTTATGCAAAGAAAGCTGACACTGAAAACTGGTTCGCAAAACTGACTGGACATATTGGTGAAACCGCTGACGTTTCTGCATTCTATCAGAGCTATGGCAAAACCTTCAACAAATTCGCAGATATTAAAGGCGATGACAAGGCTAAAGTATGGGGCGTAGGCACCTCTATTAATCTGGGAAGCAGCTTCGTCCTGGATGGTGACTATGTACAGACTCAGCTGAGCGGCACCTATGATGACACTGTTAAGGTTGATAACCCAGCTCTGTGGACTGCTGGTCTGACCTACGGCGAAGTCGATACCGACAAAGTCGGCTCTTGGTCTCTCGGTGTTCATTATGTAAATGCTGATCAGGGCTCCGTGCTTCTCGGCAACACCGCTCTGGACATGGGCGATCAGCTGAGCTTCGCCAATGATCCAGACTATACAAAGGTTAAGTTCTGGGTCGCTAAAGCAGGCGTAGCTGTACAGAAGAACGTCGAACTCGACGCTTACTACAACTTCGCAGCCAAAGCTGATGGCAACAACGTAGAAGATCCGGACGATACCTGGGGCATCGAACTCAACTACGCATTCTAATCTCACCTCTGAGACTAAAAAAGAACTCCTTCGGGAGTTCTTTTTTTATGGGAGATTCACGTGCGTGTCGCATCTGGGAAAACGCTGATTCAATCGCAGAGTCAGATTCTACAAGAATTTTTATACATAGCTTCGTCATAGCCTTCCTTACATAGCTCGCTATTCGCGTCAGGCTATTCCTCGCTATGCCTAAAAATTCAAGAGTAAAATATGACAACGATTGAATCAGTGTTTCTCTAGGCTCTTTATATATCGCTTCAGGAGGAAGGCGCAGAAGTACGGGAAGGTATAGATGTTTTCCCGGCACCCGATATTCCCCCGGACGAGTTTGATGCCGCGATGGATATCGCTGTAGTTTGGGTTCTTGATGAGCTGGCGGAGGGAGGCGGCTGCACCATTTCCCGCTTTCACTTCCAGCGGGATGAGTTCATGCTGGCTACGGATGAAGAAATCTTCTTCCAAGCTGGAATTTTCTTTCTTATAGTAGAAAAGGGGAAGCCCTGCTTTGAAGAGTGCTTCGGCGATCATATTCTCATAGAGCGCTCCCTTGTATACGCCAAGGTTTTGGTTGGCACGGAGGTCTTCTTGCGCTTCTTCGTCCAGAGAGGCGATGAGCAGGCCGGTGTCTTTGAAATAAATCTTGAAGCGGGTGCGATCCCCATTCCCTTTGAGTGGAAGCTCCGGGAAGTTCAGGCAGTAGCAGAGGTTCACCATGCCGGCATCATTCAGCCACTCGATGGCGTCTATGTAGCGCGAGAGGCGCGCACCACGAGCGACTTTTGTGATTTGGAATTTCTTGTTTTCCTTGGCGAGCTGAGCCGGGATGCTGCGGAAGATAGAGAGGACCTTCGTCTGCTCCAGACCCGGGAGGTACTTGCGGATGTCTTCCTCATAGTCCAGAAGCAGCTGGCGCTGTTTGGGGAGAATCTGTGAGAAGTGCCCCTGCTCGATGTAGGTTTTCACGACTTCGGGCATGCCGCCCAGGAGGCAGTAGTCCAGGAAGAGCGCTCCGTATTGGTCTATTTCCAGCTGGGAAAAAGGGGTGAGGCTTTGCATGTGGGAGAGCATATCTGTGGTGAGACTTTCTCCATAGCCCTTTGCCCAAAGAAATTCCTCAAAGTCCATGGAGGTCATCTCAAAGTCTTCCTTGTAGCCGACACTGTTGCTCTCGATCCTGCGGTAGTTCAGTCCCAGCATGGAGCCGCTCAGTATGACATCGTAATTTCCTTTGAGCTTGAAAAACTTCAGACTGGTGGCGATGTCAGGAAATTCCTGGATTTCATCAAAAACGAGAAGCGTCTCGTGCGGAATCAGCGCCGCCTCTGGTGAGAGGATGGAAATATTGCGGAGAATGTTTTCCTCGCTGTAGCCGTCAGATAGGATCTGTTTGAATTTGGGCTCTTCGACGAAATTGATGTAGAGAATATGCGGATAGTGGGATCTTGCAAAGTGCAGGATGGACTCCGTCTTCCCGACCTGCCGCGGGCCTTTGATGATGAGTGGTTTGCGATCATTTGATGCTTTCCATTCTTCCAGAAAAGCATCTATTTTTCTTCGTAGATACATGGTATCACCTCATGCGATAAAATCAGGGGATTTCATCTCATTGTACAATTTTATGAGGCATTTTTCAATGTAGTTGTACAATTTCATGAGGGTGTTTTCAGGATAGAATGTCAATTTTATGAGCGGATTTTCGGTGCTCGTGTACAATTTCATGTAAATGACAGGCACGGGTTTGGTACATTTGAGGCTGACTGCGGCTTGGAGCCGCCGGGACTTCGATGTTCCTTGCTGTAGTCAGTCCCGTATGAGTAATGCTATTAAGTTAAGCGGCAGAACGTTCTTGGCTCCCCATCGGGGGAGCTGCCCGAAGGGCTTGTGCAAGCGAACTGGATTT
>OIYQ01000792.1_pt1 | contig 12696 bp, 6 predicted proteins | sample 1588311 | NCBI WGS metagenome assembly OIYQ01 (sample SAMN03283244) | human gut metagenome | biome: human-associated habitat; material: feces | host: Homo sapiens | place: Peru | collected 2012
TTATTATGCAGCCGCCATTTTACATTCCAATGCATCAATGGATTTACAAAACAAAATTGACGGCTACATTAAACAAAACACTGATGAATTATCTTATGCTCGTGCTGATTTAAGCCTTAGAGATCAAGATATTGCAAACATATTGAGAGAATTTCAAAATTCTAATAAACTCAACAGAAAAAGCAAAGGAAGCGCTTATGTTGCAGCTGTCTATTCATACTTTACTCAGCAAGCTAAAATTGAAAGAATTACAGTTTTAGGCGATCTTTTAAACGAATTCAAAAAGCAATTAGAAGAATTATATAGTGGATTTTTCAAAATATTTACAAAAGTGTTAGATGAGCTTTCTTCAACATTTAATGCCAATTTAACAACTTTGTCAAATCCAACAAACACATTCGACAATTATTCGGAGCCGTTAATGACGATTTCTGATTTACAAGAATCTCTCGATAATTCAGTTAAAGCGATGAAAATTCAAAGCTTGTTAAATCATTTCATTGACGATTTAATCAATGATGAAAAATCTTGGATTTCACAAGATGAAAACAAAATATCTGCTAAAGTAGTTAGTTTCTTCCTTTCAGAGCTTACCGAATTCACTCAAAAAACCATTACCGACTATCTTCAAATTCGTTTTCAAACAACAGATCCAAATCAACTTCGCAAGAAAATCTACAACGATATAATGATTAATGCACATAACAAGGCAAATCCATTATTCTGGTCTGATTCAAGTAAATATAAAATTAGTGATGCGTGCAAAATCGGTTATTGTTCAGTTCCGGAAATATCGGTTGAAATTCAAAATGCTGCAGATGATTTGACCGCTCTTGATTCAAGTATCAAAAAGAGAGTTATTGAAAGCACCGACAGAATTTCAATATTTGAATTTTTATGTGGCGTTCCTATGTTTGGATATAAAGGCGTTTCTAATTATTTTGGAGATTACCAAGCAAGTCCATTAACGGGTGCTCATTTATACGAATACACTGTCGAAGACCATAGAGACTCAAGAAAACTTCCAAATATAGCACCATACAGTTCACTTGCTGTTGAAGAACACACAGAAACCCAAAACAAGGATTCAAAAGAATATGATTATGCACTTAATAATAAGATAATCACTGTAGATAAAGATATCAATGAATACCATATCGGAATATTTGATATTGACAATTACAATGAACTGATTAATGAGATTAATTCTGTGGCGTCATTAAACGATCTAAAAGCGACACAAACTCTTTTGGAAAAATCACCTTCAATGCCTAATTTTAAAGGCGAGCAAATCATAACCAACAAAGGTGCTGCCGGCTATCAAGAAAATGTTGTAAAAGACAATGCCCTTGCATCAATTTATTTAATGGATGAAATTAAAAAGCAAAACGAAATTTTACGAAATTATAATGATGCAAAAAATAAATTGGCTAACTTTTTAAACCAAGATATTGAAGATAACAAACTTACATCAGATTTCGTTGAGGCATTATGTACAGGAATCATAAAGCGTGACCAGCAAAATATTTTCCTTTACACATACAAAAAAGAAAAATACGGAATGGTTCAAGAAGTGGAATTAACTAATATCACAACTGTTCCATACGGAAAGATGCCACTTTACAGTGCGTTTGTTCAATACAAAAATCTTGATGAAGATACAAGAAAAGAGATTTCTCTTGCAGCTCAAAAAGTAATGACTACTGACTATAATGCTTATATGGAAAACACGGCAAAAATCAAAGAATTAATGCCTGCAGAAATCGACAAAATCATGAAAATGGCTACAACTAATTTTGAACTCGAGGCAGACGATATACTCTCTGCAATCGGCAAAATCAACAAGCAACTTTCAACAATTATAATCTAAAATATCAACACGGAGGTTTTATTTCTATGCTTACAACAAACAGTACAATCGATGATTTAACACTTCAATGTGTGAATTATTTAGAAAACAGCACATCAAACTTAAACATTGTCGGTAACAGAATGCATTACCCAATGGTAATTACAGCAAATGGGCAAAATGCATCTGACATAAAGCATATATTTTTAAATTACTTTAGGAAAATATGGCCGCAAACATCTGAAAATATTGTTTTTGTAAAAAATAAATTCTCCGATAAAAAGTTAGAATTAACAGATTTTCAAACTGATTCTGCAATTTCACAATCTGAATTGCAGGACAGTTTGGACAAATTAAGTAATCAACATGGATTGTTTGAAAATTTTCTAAATGTTTGTTTCTACAATATTATTGACACTTCTGTATTAAATACAATTGATGAATTCATTACTCATTACAATGCACTTTATGAGTTCGAAAAAATCATAAGCAGACCTACGCAAAGTATGTCGATAGTTCTTTTAGACGATACAACAAAAAATCAAGAATATGCTTATTCTATAAGAAGTTTTCTTTCAGAAAACTCTATATACAAAAGTAATATTATTATAGCTAAAAGAAGTATAAGCGGTGAATTATATTCTCTTGATGATTTAATTAATGTGAGTGCAAGTGTTATAGCACTATCTAATAATGATGCTGTATCAACAGACGACGATGATGATTACAACAAAAGATTTAATATGCTTTATGACGGCAGCACATTAACCGTTGCTCATTCGTTGCTAAAAAGGCCAAACAACAAAATTGCATTACAAATGCTTGATGTATTAATAGAACATTGCGATAACTTACTTTGTAATAAACCAACTACATATACTACTACAGATTGGTTAAAAGTTTTAGGAATTGAACAAGGGACAATTCAATTTTTTGAAAAAGAAATGAATTTAATCAATTTGAATTTCAACTTTTCAGAATTTAAATATTTACCTTATAAAAAGATTCCAAATGCGGCAATTGATTTTGATAAAATGAAATTTTCTCAATTTTCAGATTATATTTTTGATGAAGCATTTGAGCAATATCTTCAAGAGTCATGCAACAGCAAATTGAATCTTATTAATTCTTTAATTGAAAAATATAAACTTAATATAAAAACCATTTTACCTGCAAATCAATGTGTTGATTTAACAGATGAAACAATCAAAAATATAATGAATAACCTTTCGGTCAAAAATCCTGAAAAGGAAACTGTATTTTCAGATTATTATACAGCTAAAATAAAAGCTATTATAAGAGAAAAATATATTTACCCTCAAATCAAGTCATTTTTAAATGACTTGCGTATTTGTTCAAAAAAAACAATTAATGATTTTTCAAAACTAAAGAACAATTTTAAAGTTCAATTACCGCTTCAGGGATTTGATGAACTAGGAACTTATTACAGTAATATGGTTGAAAAATATTTAAACACCCAAAACGGAGAAACAAAAGTAACATCTATTATTTCACCTGGCAATGAGCTTAATGAATTTTCTAATGGACTCGTTCAAGCGTTTGAACAAATTATACAAATTCAAAAAGATAAATTTCAATTGTCTTTTATAGATGAATGGGTACAAAGATTAAACTTAACCGGAGATACAGTCTTAAGGAAAATCGAAAAAACTTTTAACGAAGATTTTCAAAGAAGGCTGTTTCTTTCCGGTAATTATCCTAAACATAAAAAAATAGAAATCTATATTTTTCACACATATAATTCTGAAAAAATTCCAACAAAACTCTTTGAATATTTAACAAAAACATTTTCCGGAGTTGAAAACATACAATTTATAAACTCAGGATGCGATGATTTTGTTGAATCTATAAGATTCATCGACTGTAGCGGAAGAAAATTGTTATTATAAAAAAACATTTGACATTACGGAAGGACTGCAACATTAATGAGATTTGAAATAGAAAATGAAAATCATTCAATAAATAAAGTCAGAAAAGAAGGAGGGCAAGGCAATTACAAAATTGCTTGGGACGCCAAGGGATTTATTAATCAAGGCTTTATAATTATAAATGCTTCTGATATAAATTCAGTATTACTTATCAAAGATGAAATCAGAGAAAAACTTAATGATTGTGAAAATCAACTTTTCAGCAAAAATTCTGCAAGTGTTGATTCAATTAATTTTTACTACTTGTCCTTTAAAGATATGTTTAGTAATTCAGGATTTAAAATTGAGGATAACCCAGGTTATTATGCAATTTATGGTTGTACATTGATAGATGAAAAAATTGACACGGTATATTATGCTCAAAGAAATGACAACATATTAAATATAAGTGTTGAAATAGAAATTGAACAAAAGAATTATAATGTTTCAAAGAAAAAAGGATTATTTAAAACTGTAAGTGAATATAGTGGCTATAAAAAAGTTACTATAAATCGTCCAATTAAAAATATAAAACAAGGTGCTGTTTCATATGAGGTAAAAGGAATAAATATGCCGTTGCCGATCCAAGTTCTTGAAAATGGTGGCAGCTTTTATGTTTGGTGTGAAGCAAATGATGAACTGAAATTTCACAGCAATAATACAGCGATAACTATAAGCTCGGTGTGATAATATGGACAATCTAATTGGAAAAAAACTTGATTCAAGGTATGAAATACAAGAATTAATCGGTATCGGTGATATGTCAATAGTCTATAAGGCTTTTGATAAAACAGATAATAAAATCGTAGCTATAAAAGTGTTTAAAGATTCCTCAATAATAGATAGTAATTTTATAAAATTCTTTTGTTCGGAAAACAAAAAGGTTTGGAATCTTCCTAACGATATTAAAGAGGGTATCGTTGAAGTTTATAATTGGGCATTTGGGCACGATGCTGGTTTGGGTATAACTGGTAAATATACTGTTATGGAATATATTTATAGTATAACGCTCAAAGAATTTATTCAAAGAAATGCTCCTATTTCTTGGAACGATGCCTTGTATCTTGTTTCAAACGGAACAATTTTTGCATTGCCAAACGAGAATTTTATTCATAGAGATTTGAAACCTCAACGAGTTTTATTAATGGTGAACGGCATTACTAAATTGAGTGGTATTGGTATTGATTATACAACCGCACATTCAGCACAACGACCGATAATAGAGTCCGATTATTACAGAAGTCCTGAAAGTTACAAAGGCGATATTGATTTTAGGTCTAATGTTTTTTCATTTGGCGTAATACTTTATGAGGCTTTAACAGGTGAATTGCCGTTTAAAGGAGATTCTTCTAAAACATTATACAGTGAAATAGTTCATTCAGCCATAAAAAGACCTACTGCCTTTAATTCTGATATTCCAAAAGGCGTTGAACAAATTTGTGAAAAAGCATTGCAAAAGAATCCTGAAAAAAGATATCAAAACACTAATGATTTGTTAGAAGATGTTTGTTGTATTACTAAAAATCATAACGCAGTTTTTGATCATCCGAATTTGGACAGGGTTTGGGATTATGAAAATGATTCCAAATTCGCTTCGAATTTTTTCAAAAAGCAACTAACCAAACCACAAACGCTACAACAAAGTGAAATTTCGGAAAACGCTATAGGATCAAAAACAAAAAATTATAAAATAGAGGATGAAAAAATAAAAATGACAGTTGATGAAAATATATATTCTGAAATAAATGAAAATAAATTTGGAGACATTGTTTGCCCTTATTGTTTTAAAACATTTAAACATTCGAGGGTAGAGTTTAGATCCGAAGAATATTTCAATAATGAAGAAGAAATAGAAGAGTTTCTCGGTAAATCATTCAGTGATATGCAAATTAAAGGCGACAAGGTAGGTATTAATACTTATAACAAATATAGGCATTTGCTTAAAGGACAACATAAAGAATATACCAACTTTTGGAGTAAGCACTCTAATGGCATGACAACAGAGATTGATTCAAGAAGGCGGTCAATAGAAGATATACCTGCATGGGAATTACCTATCATTGACGAAACTTTGATTGAAAAATTCATTACCGATAGCGATGGCTTTGTAACAGGATGCGTTGAGAAAATCAAGCATACCGAAACATCAGCAAGAGTTTGTCCGCATTGTCGCAATCCGCTTCCAAAAGGTTACGGCAAATTTGAAGTAAAAAGAATTGCTATTATAGGTGTAACTGGTTCAGGTAAAACCGTATACATAAGCCAACTTTTAAAAAATATGGGTGGTATAAAAGGGTTTATGAATAAAGTAGGATTAGCTACTTTCCCTACAACCATTAATGAAAAACTGTTTATTAGCAAAAATGCTGTTGAAATGGGTATAAAACTTCCTGTTGGTACAATACCTGAAACTCTTGTGCAACCAATGTTTTTTGATGTGGCAGATTACAAGGACGGAAAAACTAAGTATCATACAATTGTACTTTATGATATTGCAGGCGAAAACTGTCAAGATATTGTTCACGAAGATGGCACAATAACATCAGCTGCAAACAGTATGCAAAAATTTGGTGGTTTTGTTACAAATGCGGACGGTTTAATATTGCTCATTGATCCAAGACAGATGGATATGGTAGAAAATTCAAAAAAGGTTCCTGAAGCTGACGAAGTTGTCAAAACACTTCATAATGTTCTTGAAAAAGGCAATGATAACCGTTCTCAAATTCCCATTGCTATTTGTTTTGCAAAAAGTGATGAGGCTCCTGCGATTCAGCAACTTACAAACAATTTGTCAAATAATCAAGTGAATTATTGTGATGAAGGTTTTGATGCAAAATCTTATAATCAGCTTGAAGAAAAACTTGCAATTATGATGAGACAATATTCTCTTCATACTGCTTTAAAAACACAGTTTAAATATTTCAATTATTTTGCAATAAGTGCAATTGGTTGTGATGTTGACAAAAATACTAATGCTCCTACTACTATTCCGAATCCAAAAAGGATTGAAGAACCTATCTTTTGGCTATTTAAACATTTTGGATTTATTAAATATAATAGTAAAACTTTAAGACCATTTGAAGAAACAAAAACTGTTAAGGAAATAGTAGAGGAAGGTAAATTGTTCAAAAGAAAAAAAGAGATAGTTAAAGAGATAAAAATAAAATTCGAAGAGGATATGTAGTAATGAAAAATTTTTATCAAATATGCTATGGCAAACCAAATAAAACCGATTGGACATATTTTAATATGTCCGAGAATACACCGTCAAATATTATGGCTTTTTTCACTAAAGTGGCAAAAAGTAACTCACCTGAATTTGTCGATAGCAGCTTTTCTGAAGAAAAGAAGAACTTTTTTGAGCTTACAAGTAGCAATGGCATGGTTGAAATTTCAAAAGTTCAATATGGCAGTACAGATGTTATGGGTAGACCGACAATGTTTGTTCATGGATTTGTTTTTTCTGCTGAAGATAATATTTTAAAAAATCCAAACGAGCTTTTGGCTGTATCAAATGATAATTTTAAATTTAGCGTTGAAGAAACTAAAGATATTCCGTCATCTCTTATTGTGCACGATTTTTGGACTGTCAAAAGTGCTATGGATTATGTAGGAATTCAGAAAAATCATCTTGAATCAATAATGGCTCTGGTTAACTATTCTTTGGCTAGCAGCACGTCTTCTTCTTCATACATTATATATAATGGCACTGAAGATCAGAAAAAAGCTCTTATATATTTAGTCTTGCATTTTTTGCCTTATCCACTTAGATATGAATTGTCTTTTTCAACTGCAGATAATCTTAATCCTAATTTTAAAAAGAATATAATCATAACAGATAAGGAAAATCAAAACGGATATTGCGTCAATTTGCAAACAGGTTCTTATGATTTTGATTGGGAAAATGTTGAAAACGACAAATCAAAATATCCGTTTTACAACGAATTTAAAAACAGTTTTGATGATTTTGACAAATTCTGCAACAACTTTCAAAAAGTACAAGAAACAATAGGTTATAAATTCTTAAGTCCTTACAAGGATTTACTTTTTATTTATGAAATACAAGAATTTTTAATAGGCAATAAAACTTTAGAATCGTTTAGTCAAAACAGCCAGGAATTCCAAAAATTTGTGTTTGAATTTTTAGGAAAAGCACCTTTTGGAAAGGATGTCATTGATTTATTTATTGCTTCAATGCTTGAAGAATATTTGAAACAGGATTTACCTGTTAATGAGTTTTTGATGAATTATGTCACATATCGAAGCGAAAAAACTGAAAATAAATCATTAAAGAGTATTTGCGAAAAGTTGCAAGTTAAGTTTCTTTTGACTGATGGCATTGATAACGCTGTTGAATTTCTTCAAAATAAAAAAGAACAAAATGCCGATGACTTTAACAAGTGGTCAAAATTGATGGCTAATATAGGAAATGAAGAAGTAGTTGATAAATATTTTGATGAGCAAATCAAAAATGTTCAAAGTTATGACAAACTTAATCAAATATTTGAAGAAATTGTTTCAATTAATGAGAAAAGCAGTTTGCTTGATTTAATAAAAGAAAAACTTATTGATTTGGCATATCACGAAATGATAAAAAAGCCAAATAGTAGCGGATATTACGATGAAGTTCTTGATTTGTGTTCCGAAAGCTATGTTAAGATGTTTAAGGATGATAATGGCTCAGTGGATGTTTTAGATAAAGTTGTAGATAAGTTTTGGGAAGGCTATGATATCCAAAATTTTGAATTTAACAGCGATTATATTACTAATATAAAAAGTATAAGAGGTAACAATTTTGAACCGGTTTTGGTTTATTCGTTTAGCAAGATGTATACCTTGATTGAGTCGGTTATCAATGATGATTGTGAAAAAAACAGAAATAACCTCATTGAAGAACTCGAAAACTTAAACAACAAATATAAATTTATTAAATCTATTAAAGACAAGATTGTAACTGCTATATTAAACGGTGTAAATAAAGGAAGAAATTTAGACTTTTGGTATGAAATAGCTTTATTTGATACTGATGAAAATAAAGGCTCACAAGCAATTGCAAATTTAATTTTATGGAACATTGATGTTTTTATTGACAATGATTGTTTTGATAAATTTCTTAATTGCAGCGGTACTATTAACATAAGTTTTATCAATATATTTTCAAATGCCGTCGATATTTATTTTGATGAAGTTGTTAGAAAAAGTGACGACTATTATTTATTAAAAGAAAGAAGTTCACAGCTTTCAAAGAAAATCAAAGCATACAACAAAGAAGAAAAGCGGAAATCAAAAAATGAATTAAATGACGATTCAAATGATTCATCAAATAGCAAGAATAAATTTCGCAATTTATTTTCAAAAAGGTGAATGAATAATGGCTAAAAGCATAAATAAAGATACATTATTGTTCAGCAAAATTTCAGGTAGTAATTTATATCTGATCGACAATAATGACGATGGAAAAAAAATATTTGCTCATCATTTTAATGATGAAAATACTACTGTTGATATAAAAATAGTTAAAATTAATAGCGAAAATATAGACTTATGGAAAAAATTTGTTTTCAATCCGCCGAATATAAAATATTTTAGATGGCCGTGTGATATAGTCAGCATTGAAGATACGGTATTTAATAAATACGGAAATATAGGCTTAGTATTTTTAAAAAAAGATAATTATAAAAAGCCTTTAACTTCGTTTAAAAATGTTGTTTACAATGACAGGCTTTATGGTGCTGATAACAAATGTAAAATCAACATTAAAAAGCTTTTGATAAATTTTTTAACTGCGTTGGATGACCTTGAAAAGAAAGGTTTTTTATTCGTGTCTTTTGATCTTGAAAAAATGTTTTTTAATGAAAACGATTACAGTGTGTATTTCGATTTTTCTTTGTCAACTGTTGCACTTGGTTGTAATAATGTTAATAAAAGATACAACTTTTTCTATGATGATATTTCAATCGATTTTATACCACCATGGGCTGAATATTCAAATGTTTTAAAAGCAAACAAAAAGTTTGCGTATTACAGCGTTGCTGCTTTACTTTTTAAGCTTTTGATTGGAAGAATGCCATATCAGGGAAGTCTATTCGATGGTTGCGGAGCAATTATGAGTTCAATTTTTGATAATGATTATAATGAACACATTAATCGAATGAAGGAATATTATAAATTCCCTATATTTATTTTTGATGATATAAATAAAAAGAATTCAATCGGTATAACTGCCGAAGAACAGGATTGTGTAGCACGTTACGAGTCGTTAACCAGTGAACTTAGATATATGTTTGCCAACACTTTTAAAATAGTAGCTGATACTAATAGTTCAAAAGAATTGTTTTCTTTTGAAAAATGGCTGAAAGCAATAAAAAGTAATTTTAATGAGGAGATATAAAATGAATAACGTAGAAGCATTGAAAAACGCAATATGCGCTATTGTTTCTGAAAACGGAAATGCTGTTTTTGAAAACAATTTTATCTTTGAAAAGCGTTTGCGTGCATATATGCAGGATGAGAATACAATTTCACAATTTATGTATATTTTAAAAGCAAGTAACATTAAAAGATATATTGAAAAGGGAAACCTTGCATTTGTTGAAATAAACAATATAATTATTAGTACAGAAAATGCAACCGGAATTAAAAGAGAGATTGTAGAAGAGTGTATTTTGGCAATTTTAGAGGCAACTGGATTTAATACGGATATCCCTAAATCAAGAGTAATAAAAAGTGACAATAAAAATATAATCAGTTCTTTTACTCCTGAAAATTACAATGAAATACTTAATAACATTGAAGTTGCGATTTTTAAAATTATAAAATTTAATGAAGAATCGAATTTATCTCCAGAGCAAGAGCAAATCAAAAAGCATCAAATGCAAACGATAACCGATAATGCAGATGTTTTTGAAAGAGCCTGTAAACAAAATAATGCAAGAGCACTTTATTTAAGGGCTCTTTGTTATAAATTTGGAGTTGCTTCACCAAAAATGGAAGCACCTGCAGAAGAATTTTTTATCCGAGCTGAACAAAATGGTTCAGTCAATGCCGCAAAATATCTCGGTGATATTGAGTATAATTATGAGCATTACACTGATGCTTACAATCATTATACTCAAATTGGTGCAGTAGCATTAGACAGAAATTCTCAACAAAACCTTATCAATATACTTAATCACAGAAATATAAACAAGAAGGTCTTTATACTTTCAATTATCAGTTATATTTTGTTTTTTGTATTTGATATTTTGTTTATGAAAGGGGTATTTTGCCCAATTGGATGTACTCATTATCCTACAGGTATAATTTCAATTATTCTTTCAACAATTACTTTTGCAATTCTTAGTTACTTCGCTATAAAAAAGAAATATGACACACCGAAATATTCACTTACAATTATGACAATGTTGTTTTGTATAACTACATTTTGTGCATTGGCGTTTTAAGGAGGACTGTATAAATGAGTATGTCTAAAGAAAAAAATATTATTGCAACAGTTCTTTTTTCACTATTGCAGCTTATATTTTTAATCGTTAATTTTTCAGTGGCAGGCTGTGTAAGTACAGCAATTGTTTTGATTTATTGGATTATTCGCAATATAGTTAATAATTCCGATAAAGAAAAAATGTTGTCGCCTTATATCGGTAATTATGTTGGTTTTTCGCTTTTAAATGTTGCATTAATAATATTTTTTAAATGGGTTAAAGCTGTTACTTTTGACAAATTTCTTGCAGAAAATATCAAAAATACAGGTATCACTCTCGGTATATGTGCAATTATTGGTGCGGTGCTTTTAATTTTAACACGTATAATAAGAAGACCTAAAAGCCTATTTATGGTTGTACTTAAATATTTGGCACTTTTTATTAATATTTTTGTAATGCTTAAAGAATACGCACCTATTACTAATTATCCACTTGCAGGACTTATGTTCATTTTTCCGTTTTTTATTTTTGATTTATATGAAACCGTAATACATAGTAAATGCGATGCGTCAATATTCGTTTCAGCTATATTGAGTGCATCAGTCCTTGCAGTAACAACTGTCAACAGTCCTGAATATGCTGCTACATCATTTAACAATATTATGAATCTCAGTACTTTACCGACTGTTAAATGGTATATAGTTGTAATTGTTGTATTATTGTTTTTAGCAGCATCAATTGCTTGTTGGTTTATTGATGAGAATTTAGCAATAGATGATTCGGCAATACTATTTGTTTTAGGATTTGACTTTATCTGTTATGCAATTGCACTTAAATATTATACAAAATATTTGCCTGTATTTGCTGTTGCACTACTTTTAATCAATCTTATAATACTGTTTTCCGATGATATAAATAAAAAGAGAACGGATGAGCATATTGTAATTACAAAATTAATTATTCCCTTGTCGCTTATGATCTCTTTAGTTGCAGTATATATTGGCTTTATTAAAGGCGTTGCAGATGTTTTGTTGATTGCTATTGCAGGCATTGCTTGCTCGGTAGCACTCATAAATAAAAAGTGGTGGGCAAATTTATTCGTTATAATTCTTGCTGTGTTTAGTTGTGATTTGGCGTATCATTATCACAATAGCAAAAGTATATTTACATTTATAATTGTTATTGCGGCTATTGTATCTGTCGTTTTTATTGCACTTACATTAACAAGTGAGGGTATTGAAAATCGTGTAAACGGTTACCTAAAAACAGCAATTTTAGTTGTAGTATTTTGTGCAATGCTTTCTCCGTTTTTTCATACAGGTGTCAAGGTCTCAACTGACATTAATAATAAAATTGCAAAAATTGATCAAACAGTTTCGGAATCAATAGGTGAAAATAATGCACTGACAGTAAAAGTTAAACCAAGAGGTAAGGACAATGATATTACACAGTGCGCATATTATTGGGAAAGTGAAAAAGATAAGGTGGCACTTGCTAC
>OIYQ01000794.1_pt1 | contig 12681 bp, 14 predicted proteins | sample 1588311 | NCBI WGS metagenome assembly OIYQ01 (sample SAMN03283244) | human gut metagenome | biome: human-associated habitat; material: feces | host: Homo sapiens | place: Peru | collected 2012
GAATATCTATTATCTTTGTCAAAGTTGTCTTTATAGGTTTCTTTCAATTCAGAAACAACATCTGTATTTAAATTCTCAAGATACTTATTTCCATTTTCTTCGTTATCAGCAAATTCGGTCATATCAAGGTAGATAACGTCATGCTGATTTAAGTGCCTTTCAAAATCTGAGGTTGAGGCAATTTTTAGATCAGAGAATAGAGCCTTTGAATCACAGCCTCTTGAATAATAAGCATTAAGCATCTTGACCGTAACACTCTTTCCAAAACGTCTTGGTCGTGTCACACACATAAAACGCCTTGATTTGTTAATAAACTTGTTGGTTAATGATATAAGATCAGACTTATCTACGTATTCATCATCAAATTCCATTTGAAAACTAGCGTTATCAACATTAACGTGCATAAATTTCTCTCTTGAATTATCAAGTTTCTTCATTAGATTACATCTCCATTATACAAGTAAAAATGTGAAGAGACCTATCCTCTCATGCCTTTTGAAAGCACCTGCTTAAATACTTGCAAAAAATGCAATTTTTAAAGCAAACTTTTGTAAATATCTTGAATAAATGGCTTATATAAGGGAATTATAAAAAAGAAAAATATTTGAGTCTGGTCAAGCAATTAAGCTTTAATCTTAAATAAGTCAAAATTTGACTTTAAAAATGAATATAATTGACTTAAACAATATTATTGATAAGAGGCTTGTATGAGTAAAAAAATAGGCTCTGAAAAACACAGTGTTGAGGTCGATAAAGGCTGCTTTAATGAGCCTCAGTTACCCTTAATCCAAAGCTCTAGTGAAAAGAAATACAATGTCAAATTCGACAATGACGATTTGAATTTACTAAATGCTCTGCAAGATCACTATGGCATCAAGAATAAGTCAGATCTTATAGAACTAATCTTATGTACCTATCTTAAAAAATCTCTTCATGAAGAAGGTGTCGCAGCTGACGTAGCCTTAGCTATTGGTCTTATAGCTGATGCCTATGCTAAAAGTGGAGAGTTGTCATCAAACGTATCTTCATGGACAGATGAGGTAGCATCTGTTCCTTACTTTGTTTCATCAGTACTAACCTATGGACCTAGTGGTAAAAAGACAGGATCTCAGCATGAAGGTGTTGCCCATTCAGACAGCTATCTGCAGGTGGGGGTAAAACTGCTGCAGTTTTGTGAGCGCGAGGATCTTATCTCCTCATCTCAATACAAGATGCTTTTTAAGAGTCTTGAAAAGTGGAATCTTTTGACAAAGTATCAAAGAAAGAATGAAGGTAAAAGTGAGTAACGAAAGGTGCATAAAGCTTTTGCAAAATCTTGATAGAGAAAGTGTAGAGACAGTAAAGATACGGCCTTAAGCATCACATATTTTCAGAAGCACTAAGAGCAAGCTTAGGTGCGGTTTACGCTAGAACAGCAACAAATATTAGAAGGTATCAAATGAGCATTATTCAGGATATTCAAAACAGAGCTTTAGATGAAGGCAGAATTAAAGCTGAGAATGTAAACAGCTATAAAGTTTTAAGTGTAAGACCAAGTGCTCAATTATCAGCTTTAATTGAGGTATTAGCTTTTTTAGATGGTAAATCCCCATCAGAGTTTATCTGTTCAAATTTCTCAAAAGCACTGCATGACTTTACTTTAATGTCAAAAGATCATGTAGAACCACTGCAAACTAGTGTAGCTCAAAGTCTCAAGAACTCACCTAAGCACCTCTTTAAACAAGAAAGTGCTATTGGCATGTTAGAAGAAGAAGGCGTAGTTACTGTTAAGTCTAACGATAACAATGATCCTATTGATGGTTCATTGAGATTGTTAAAGCATGGATTTAATGATAGTGTGCTTAAACAGTAAAAGTTTGGTTGAAGTTCAAGTATTGAAAGAGAAGTGCTAGTGACTTATTTTGCAAGAGATAATAATACTTAGGATCCAGTAAATTTTGATGCCATATTTCCTGAAATTTGCTTTTATGCCTAAGAAATGACGTATTTGATCATTATTTTTAATGAAGGGGTACCACGATTAAGTTTCGTGTGTATCAAGGATTTTGTATCAAGTGTTACCTGACCTAGGTTCATTTTGTGATTAAATTTGGTTTATTTCCAGCATCTATTTATCTTTTGTTATCTCTAATAGCATGGAAAAAGAAAGATATAAAATGTGCCAAGAACTTCATTTCCAAAGCCAATAAGAGCTTTAATTTAAATCGATCATCAAAGATCGCTTCCGCAATTCTAAGCAGTATGTCAATTGCAGATTCTGTTATTTTTTCAAAAGATATTAGTCAGGACATATATTCAGAAGGTTTTATAACCAAGTCTGACAATTTGGATAAGCTTGGTTTATTAAATAAATACATTAAACTGACAATGGGCTTATAAATGAGGATCTTCGAGCATATTTACTGATTTTAGAGTAACATCTCTTCAGATAGCTGATCTCGAATACATAGCTTGATGGTTATAATCTAGCGTACTAGATATTGCCAAAATTTCAATGTGCAAACTTAATTACAGGCTCTCCCTGCTTAACTTTTAATGAAACAGTCTCTTTAACCTTTGAGATGCCTGATGCTCAGCATGAAGAAGCTTATCTTTAAAGGTTACTTTCTCTTTAACCAGAATCTCACCTAAGATCTCATTTAGAATGTAATGCTCTAACTCCTCGTTATTAAAGAGCACAGGAGAGTAATGATTAGGAGCATAATCAACACACATATTAAAACGTACAATACCATCAGAGCTGTCAGGCTCTTTTGAATGGATATGTCCATGGATTACGGTATTGCAGTTATTCTCTTCAAAGATCTCTTTAAACTCAGCTTCTCTTTTTGAATCAGGTTCTGATAAAGGATAGTGACAGATAAAGATATTCTCAAAAAGAATGTAATCTATGATCTTTTCAAAACCACAGCTTAAAAAGAACTTATCCGTAATGGTATCGTGGTTTCCTCTGAGCATGAGCTTTCTGCCTTTAAGCTTTTTGCAGTACTCAGAAATATGAGGTTTAAATTCAGACTTTAAGAAAGCTATATCACCTAAAAAGACTACGATGTCGTCATCGGTGATGACATCATTGTAGTTTTTTAGCATTAGATCTTCACACTGCTGTAAGCCTTCATCTGAAAACTCAAACTGAGGTCGAGCATACTTAATTATGTTCTTATGACATAAATGAAGATCTGAGGTGAAATAGAGCATGGTTGCCTGCCTTAAAACAAAAGTGTTAATACATTAGTTGATGAAAAAGCATCAGATAATGTAAAAGGTGGTGTAACGTAAACTAAAAGTTAAAGTCTTTCTTTAAAATGAATGAGTAAAACTTCATAACACTCAAATGACAGACTTTGACTTTTAGCTTTAAAAAGTTGTTAGCTTAAAGCTAAGCTTTAAAACAGCTTAAGTTTCAGCACTTATTGCAAGCAGAAAGTACAAATTAGGGTAACTTACTGAACACTAAAACAAAAACGGACCTTAACGGTCCGCTTTAGTTTAAGAGAAAAGATTATTTCTTTTGCTCTTTAGCAGCTTCGAGTTTCTGCTCAAGGTAGTGAATGCTTGCACCGCCCTTGATTTCAACAGGATCAGTTAACAGATCCTTGTGTAGAGGAACGTTGGTCTTAATACCGTTAAGTACTAATTCATCTAAAGCCTCTAAACCGCGCAGACGAGCCAACTCACGGTCATCATCGTAAACAATTAACTTGCCTACTAATGAATCATAGTGAGGTGGAACCTTGTAGCCCTGATATACATGGCTGTCCCAACGTACGCCTGGACCACCCGGTACATGCAGATACTTTATCTCACCAGGAGATGGCATAAAGGTAGCAGGATCTTCAGCATTGATACGGAACTCAAATGCGTGTCCACGTAACTTGATGTCTGACTGCTTGATTGATAATGGGTTGCCAGCGCAAACTGAAATCATTTCACGAACGATATCAACGCCAGTGATCATTTCAGTAATTGGGTGCTCAACCTGAACACGGGTGTTCATTTCGATGAAGTAGAACTCACCGTTCTCATATAGGAACTCGAAAGTACCTGCACCACGGTAGCCAATATCAATACATGCCTGAGCACAACGTGAACCGATAGTCTCACGCTGCTTCTCTGAAATGAATGGAGCTGGAGCTTCCTCTAGAACCTTCTGGTTACGACGCTGCATTGAGCAGTCACGTTCACCTAGGTATACAGCATGACCCTGACCGTCAGATAAAACCTGGAACTCAATATGGCGAGGGTTCTCTAAGAACTTCTCCATATATACAGCAGGGTTGTTAAAGAACATGTCAGCTTCACGGCGTGTTAGAGCGATTGAATCCTCTAACTCAGCGTCAGATCTTACAACACGCATACCACGACCACCGCCACCACCAGCTGCTTTGATGATGATTGGGTAACCAATCTGGTTAGCTAAACGTTTGTTCTCTTCAAAATCTTCACCTAAAGCACCGGCAGAACCTGGAACGCATGGAACGCCAGCTTTCTGCATAGCCTTTTTAGCTGAAACTTTATCACCCATTAAACGAATGGTATCAGCAGTAGGACCAATGAAGATAAAGCCTGACTTTTCAACCATCTCAGCAAAGTCAGCATTCTCTGATAAGAATCCATAACCTGGGTGGATAGCATTAGCGCCTGTAGCCTCAGCTGCAGCGATGATTGATGGAATATTTAGATATGAGTCTTTAGGAGCTGCAGGTCCTATGCACACAGCCTCATCAGCTAATTTTACATGCAATAAATCGCGGTCAGCAGTTGAATGTACTGCAACGGTCTTTAAACCTAACTGACGGCACGCTCTTAAAATACGTAAAGCAATTTCACCGCGGTTTGCAATCAGAACTTTTTCAAGTTTCATATTTATGGGTTACCCCTTATATTATTCAAACTCGAATAATGGCTGATCAAACTCAACGGTAGAACCGTTCTCAACCAAAATTTTCTTAATAACACCTGATCTGTCAGCCTGAATCTGGTTCATCATCTTCATAGCTTCGATAATGCACAGGGTATCGCCTTCTTTTACTGAAGCGCCTTCTTCAACGAAAGGAGCTGCAGTAGGGCTTGCTGAACGATAGAAAGTACCAACCATTGGTGACTTCATAAGTTTAGCTGCATCAGGAGCTGCAGGTGCTGATGGAGCTGCTGCAGGAGCAGTAGCAGCTGGAGCTGCAGGTGCTGCAGGTGCTGCTACAGGAGCAGGAGCTGCTACAGGAGCTGCAATTACGGTCTGAACTGACTGAGCTACAGCCTTTTCACGGGTAATCTTAAGCTCTTCTTCGCCTTGCTTTAAGTTGATCTCAGATACATCTGACTTAGATACAATTTCGATAAGCTTAGCTATCTTATGAATATCAATTTGCATGAAAAATATCCTATTTAGTTGATTCTAATCTTAATGCTTACGGTCTAAGAAACGAACAGCGCCTCTTAGAGCAAACTCATAACCATCAAGTCCGAAACCTACAATGACACCAACAGCCACATCTGAAAGAAATGAATGATGTCTAAATTCCTCTCGTTTGTGAACATTGGAAATGTGAATCTCATAGAATGGCATATCAATACCTGCAAGCGCATCACGAATAGCTACACTAGTATGGGTATAGGCACCTGCGTTTAATAGTATGAAATCTACTTTGTTGCGGGAATTTTGGATCTTGTCGACGATATCGCCTTCATGATTAGACTGGTAGCATTCAATATCAACATTAAGTTCATCTGCTACCTTTTTGAGCATATTTTCAAGATCTTTTATGGTTTCATGACCATAGATCTCAGGCTCACGGGTACCAAGAAGGTTAAGGTTTGGACCATTAACCACTAATATTGAATATTTAGCCAAAATCTAACTCCAAAAAACTGAATTGGCGCATTTTATCATTTTTATAGTAAAGTGGCGCAAATTTTCTTAAAAAGTCGGTATTTTTTATAAAATTTGACCTTTTTCACCTTAAATTACTCACTACAGAGAACTAATAAAAGGCTCACTTACTGAATGTAATTTGTGTTTTTTTATTTGGCAAATTTAAGATACGAAAACTTGTAAAAACTATGATGTACAACACAAAAAAATGTTAGAATGTGCACACAGTTTTTTCTTTCATTTTAAGGTGCCTGTTGAAAGGTGCCTAACCTTAATAACTACTGAGGAACACTCCATGAGCTTCATTAACAAAGCCAAGTCAATCGCAGAATATGATCCAGAGCTATGGACCGCAATGAGCGGCGAATGCCAGAGACAGGAAGATCATATCGAACTTATCGCATCAGAGAACTATGCTTCTAAGTGTGTAATGGAAGCACAGGGCTCACAGCTAACTAACAAGTATGCTGAAGGTTATCCTGGAAAGCGTTACTACGGCGGTTGCGAATACGTTGATGTTGTGGAGCAGTTAGCAATCGACAGAGCATGCAAGCTATTCCACTGCGATTATGCTAATGTTCAGCCTCATGCTGGTTCTCAGGCAAACAATGCTGTATATCAGGCATTGTGCAAACCAGGTGACACCGTAATGGGCTTATCACTAGCTTCAGGCGGTCACTTAACTCACGGTTGCCCTGTAAACTTCTCAGGTAAAATCTACCATGCTGTAGGTTACGAAGTTAACGAGAAGGGTGAGTTAGATTATGATGCAATCCGCAAGGAAGCATTAGAGTGCAAGCCAAAGATGATCATCGGCGGTTTCTCAGCTTACTCAGGCATCGTTGACTGGAAGAAACTTCGTGAAATCGCAGACGAAGTTGGTGCTTACTTATTAGTTGATATGGCTCATGTTGCAGGTCTAGTAGCAGCTGGCGTTTACCCAAGCCCAATTGAGTATGCTCATGTTGTAACCTCAACTGCTCACAAGTCATTAGGTGGTCCACGTTCAGGCTTTATCTTATCAAACTGCCACGACGAAGCTATCTACAAGAAATTAAATTCAGCTATCTTCCCAGGTACTCAGGGTGGTCCTCTAGAGCACGTTATCGCTGCTAAGGCTATCGTATTCAAAGAGGCTATGGAGCCATGGTATGTTGAGTACCAGAAGCAGGTTGTAGCTAACGCTAAGTTATTAGCGCAAGAAGTTATGAAGCGTGGTTACAAAGTTGTAGCAGGTGGTACCCACAACCACTTATTCTTAATGGACTTCATCGGCTTAGAGATGACCGGTAAAGATGCTGAAGCTGCTTTAGGTAAGGCATTCATTACTGTTAACAAGAACACCGTTCCTGGTGAGCCACGTTCTCCATTTATCACCTCTGGTATCCGTGTTGGTACTCCAGCATGTACCCGTCGTGGTTTCAAAGAAGCAGAGATCAAAGAGTTAGCTTCAATCATGTGTGATGTTCTAGACAACTATCAGAATGATGAAGTTATCTTAAAGTGCCGTGAGCGTGTTAAGGCTCTATGCGCTAAATTCCCTGTATACAAAGACTAATAGTCTCAAGATAGGAAATTTACATTGAGTCAAGTATCAGATACTGACAAAAAATTCATGATGCAAGCCCTAAAGCTTGCATCATGTGGCTTATACACATCCTACCCAAATCCTGCGGTAGGATGTGTCATTGTCCGTGACGGTAAAATCATCGGCAGGGGGTACCATCATAAAGCTGGTTGTCCACATGCTGAGATTATGGCTTTACAGGATGCTTCTTTCGATGTTGAAGGTGCTACTGTATATGTAACCTTAGAGCCATGCTCTCATTATGGCAGAACTCCTCCTTGTGCCTTAAAGCTTAAAGAGCTGAAGGTCAAAAGAGTAGTAGCTGCAGCAGATGATCCAAATCCTAAAGTAAACGGTAAAGGCTTTAAAATCCTACGTGATGCGGGTATTGAAGTAACTCAGCATGTACTAGAAAAAGAAGCTTTATTCCAAAACCGTGCTTTCATGAAATCCATTACAGGACCTATCCCTTACGTATCTGTAAAGGTTGGTATGTCATTAGATGGCAAAACTGCCTTAAAGGATGGTTCAAGTAAATGGATCACAGGTTCTGAATCTCGTCAGAAAGTTCAGGATATCAGAGCAAAATCTGACTGCATTATTACGGGGGTAAATACTGTAATTGCAGATGATCCTTTAATGTCTGTCCGCTATGATGAGTTAAAAGAAAAGTACTATAAAAAGATTGATAAAGAGTATTTAAGACAGCCTTTAAAGGTGATCTTAGATACCAACTCAAGCCTAAATATTACAAAGTACAGGATCTTTAAAGAGGGCAAAGTGCTGTTAGTTCATGGCACAACTGACTCTGAGCTTTTGGGCACAGAAAAAGTGGTTAATGAGCATGTAACTCGCATCTTTATGCCTTTAAGACATGATCTAATCGATCTTGAATATCTGTTAAAATATCTAGGCGAGTTAAAAATCCGTCGTGTGATGGTTGAAGCTGGTTCAATTTTAACCACAGCTTTTATTAACTCAGGTTTCTGTGATGAACTCTATCTTTTTATGTCAGGTAAAGTTTTAGGTAAAGACGGTCGCAATGCCTTTAATCTTGAGAATGCACTGTCTTTAGATAAGTGTCAGGAATTTACCTTATATAAGACTAAAAAGTACGGTTCGGATGTGCTCTTACATTATCTATCAGGTGGTAACTGATGTTTACAGGTATTGTTGAAGCTGTAGGCACCCTGAAGGCTTTAAAAAAGCATGGCCACGGTTACGAGATTTTAGTAGAGACTCCAGATTCTTTTAAATTAAAAGAACGCGTTAAATTAGGTGACTCTATTGCCAATAATGGTGTTTGTCTTACAGTTACAGCTATGTCAGGTAACGCCTTTTATGCAGATGTGTCTTCAGAGACTGTAAAATGTACCTGTTTGGGAACTTATTCATCAGGGCATAAGATAAACCTGGAGCTAGCCTGTACCCCGTCTACTCATTTAGGAGGGCACGTTGTACAGGGCCACGTTGATGGTATCGGAACGGTAGTATCAAGACATACACTGGATGATGCCTATGACATCTGGATAAAAGCTCCTAATGAGCTTTTACGCTATATTGCCCCAAAGGGCTCTATAGCAGTAGATGGTGTGTCTTTAACTGTAAATGAGATAAAGGGTGACTGCTTTAGATTAACCTTAATTCCTCATACTCAAAGTAATGTAAACTTTGAGAACTTTAATGAAGGTAATAAAGTTAATCTTGAGTGTGACGTATTAGCTAGATATTTAGAAAGACTGTTTACGGCAGGAGCCGGCTCCATTAACGCAGGAACTCAAAGTCTAGCTAAAGATGGCGCCATGAAAGGTCACACCACAAACAGCAAACAGAATAATTTATCAAATAGCAAGAGCTACAAGTCCTCTGCTATTACCATGAGTGCATTACTCATGAACGGTTTTAAGTAATTTTGGAGAACCTATGTCTATCAAAGTAATTGAAGGTAACAAGCCTTGCCGAGAGGGCAAGTTTGCTATTGTAGTATCTCGTTTTAACAGCCTTATCTGTGAGCGCCTGGTTGAAGGTGCTGTAGACGTTTTAAAGCGTGAAGGTGAGGTGCCAGAGGAGAACATTACTTTAGTACGTGTTCCAGGTGCTATTGAGATCCCAGTAGTATGCGAAAAGATTGCACAGTCTCAAAAGTACGATGCTATCATCGCTTTAGGTTGTGTAATTCGTGGTTCAACCTATCACTTTGAGGTTGTAGCAAACGAGTGTGCTAAGGGTATTACTCAGGTAACCTTAAAGTATGCTATTCCTGTATCAAATGGTGTTTTAACTGTAGATACTCTAGAGCAGGCTTTAGAGAGAGCAGGTTCTCATACCGGTAACAAGGGCGCCGAAGCTGCTTCTGCTGCACTTGAAATGGTAAATGTAGTAAAACAGTTTTAATTAAAGCTGAATTAAAAGTTTATAAAAAGTTATAAACAAATGCTTTAAATTTATAAAACAAAGCTTTAAATAAAGCACTTAGATAAGAGCTTTAAACTAAAACAATAAAGGATTTAAAAAGATGGATTCAACAGAAGGTGCAGTAACACCAGCTCAGCGTCACAAGGCAAGACACTTTGCGATGCAGGCTATCTATCAGTGGCAGTTAACTGATTTAAACCCAACCGAGATTGAAAAACAGTTTTTAGAAGATCAGCCTATGAAGGGCACCGATCTTGATTACTTCCATGATTTAGTATCAGGTGTAATTAACAATGTTCATGATATCGACATTGTTTATGCTCCATACTTAAGCCGTCCATTAGACGATCTTGATCAGGTGGATAAGGCAGTGTTGCGTTTAGGTACCTTTGAGCTGATGTACCGCCAGGAAGTTCCATACCGTGTAGTTATCAACGAGGCTATTATTCTTGCAAAGGAATTTGCCGAGCAGGACAGCCACAAGTTCGTAAACGGTGTGTTAGATAAGGTCGTTAAGTCTTTTAAGGCTCACTAGTGTCACTAGGTGAATTTGAACTTATAAAAAAGTACTTCTGTCAGAATGACAGAGGTACTGGTATTGAATTAGGCATAGGCGATGACTGTGCCTTATTAAATCTGCCTGAAAACAAAACTCTTGCTATCACCACCGATACCCAAATTGAGGGTATTCACTTTTTTTCTAACACCTCTCCTTACTATGTCGGTTATAAGTCTTTGCTGGTAAACTTATCTGACTTAGCTGCCATGGGAGCAAAACCATACTGTTTTACATTATCACTTACACTGCCTGAGGCTAACGAGGACTTTTTAAAAGAGTTTTCAAAAGGATTATTTTCACTTGCTTCAAAAGTAGATATTCCTCTAATTGGAGGCAATACTACTAAAGGTGAGTTATCCATAACCATCAGTGCTTATGGTCTTGTAGATAAAGGTAAGGCTTTAAGACGAGATAAGGCAAAAGTAAACGACGACATCTATGTTACAGGTACACTAGGTCTGCCAGGTCTTGCTGTAGAACTAGGTTATAAGAACATTTGCCTTGATAAGTTTATTGATGGAAAAGATGCTTTTTCATACTGCTATGAAAAGAGCATGATAATTCCTGACAGATGTGAATTTGCTCATAAACTTGTAAATTACTCAGACTGTGCTTTAGACATCTCAGATGGACTTGTAGGAGACTTAAGACATATCTTAGAGCGTTCTTGCGTAGGTGCAAGAATCGATGTTGAAAAGTTGCCAAAGCCCTGTGAGTTTTCAATTTACAACCTTGATGAAAAAATACAGGACAAACTTTGTCTGTATGGTGGCGGTGATTATGAATTGTTATTTACAGCACCAAGTGCGAATGAAGACAAGATCATGGAATTGGCTTCAACATATGCTGTAAAAGTAAGCAAAATTGGCAAAATTAAAAATGGTACATTAGAGATCTTAAAACATGGTAAGATGTACCATCAAAACGACAAGTCGTTCGAACATTTTTAAGTACAAGAATTCAAGGAACACTGGAGATTATCTTGAACACATTATTAAAAAAGACTGCCATCGCAACAGTATTGGCAACATCAGTATTATCTTTAAGTGCATGCGATCACGAAGTATCAGTTTCAAAAAACGGTGCAGTTGTTAATGCAAATGCTACAGCAACTGCAGCTCTAAATGATAAGAGCTCTTTTGAAGAGAAGGCCGCCTATGCTATCGGTGCTTCTTTAGGCGAGTATGTAGCTCAGATGAAGCAGAGTCAGGAGCAGTTAATCGGCCCAATCTCTGCTGAAAAAGTAATCGAAGGCTTTACTGATGGTGTAAACGGCGCTTCAGCATTAGACAGAGCACAGATTGAAAAAGTATTAAAAGATCTTGATGCAAAGATCCAGGAAAAGATTGCTCAAGAACAGAAGATATCAGCTGAAGATAACTTAAAGGCTGGTGAAGCATTTTTAGCTGCTAACTCAAAGAAAGATGGTGTTGTAACTACTACTTCTGGTTTACAGTACAAGGTTGTAAAGCAAGGTGAAGGTGAGACCGCTAAGAAGGGTGACAAGATCACTGTAACCTATAAAGGCACAACCATTGATGGTGTAACTTTTGACGAGTCTAAAAAGCCTATCGAGTTCCCATTAGAGAACATGATTGAAGGTTGGATCGAAGGTTTACAGTTAATGAACGAAGGTTCAGAGTACATCCTCTACATCCCATCAAAACTAGCTTATGGAGAGAATGGTGCTTCACAGATTGTAAAACCAAACTCTGTTTTAATCTTTGATGTTAAGTTATTAAAGATTGAAAAACCAGCTTCTAAGGCTGAGACTGAGTCAAAAGAAGAAGCTAAGAAGTAGACTTAAGCTTTAAAAATATAAAAAAGCTGTTCTTTCATTTAGTGGAAGGACTCGCATCTAAAAGCTCTAACCAAATGTACGATCTTTGGTTGGAGCTTTTAATTTTAGAAATACTAGTAAGAAAAGATTCATCATTTATGTTCACCATAAATGGTGCCAACCCTTATTGCTAATGGCATTTGTTCTGTTGCTAATCCTCACCTTATTAAGAGAGCATTATGTTTAAGTAGAAGTTTTGAACTTAATGTTAAACTTTTAGATAGAGAAAAGGTCTTATGAGACAGGATATAAGTTGTTTTCTGCACTGTCTTGATCCATCCATAATTTGTTACTGATAAAAGAAAAAAATTGCTTTTCAATATATAATCTAGAAGAAGGTTTGGAGATAATTACATATGAAAGATATCAGCTCAACAGGCTCATTTATAAACTTTTATCTAAATAATTACATTTATGTAGATAAAACA
>OIYQ01000796.1_pt1 | contig 12668 bp, 8 predicted proteins | sample 1588311 | NCBI WGS metagenome assembly OIYQ01 (sample SAMN03283244) | human gut metagenome | biome: human-associated habitat; material: feces | host: Homo sapiens | place: Peru | collected 2012
GCCGTGACGGATAATTATACTGAACATGAGAAGTGACGCAATCACAACCGCATAATCGGTAAATACGCTGTTCACCTTAACCGACGGTCCGCTCATCACATTGTCGTACAAATATTTTACCAAACCTACGGACGAATAAGCGGAAGCAATTTCCACGGCGGTATATATAACGGTTTTGTAACTTCTTTGTTCAACCTGAACAAAGCCACGAACCGTATATATCCAAAATGCACAAACAATCACGGCAAAACTTACTGCGGCAAGTTCTTTTGACATATCTGACGAACCAAAAATTCTTGCGATAACAGACATTATCATACAACCGAGCCCTGCATATTCGATAACATCGATTTTCTTTTGAATACCGATAAGAGCAATAATAATGCCCTCAGCCGCCCAACCGACGCTTGCATATTCCACGCCGAATATAAACGGAATAACAAACATTGAAAAAACCAAACCGCTGATTGAAGTTATTACGGTTGCAGCGGCGGAACCTTCTCTTTTTTCCTTAACGGCAAATGCCGACATAAAGGCATAAATAAGTGTAAATGCAAGAAATACGAAACCGACGGTTCTGTCTGCCTTTGTGCTGTTTGCAATCAAATTATGCACGGTAATGCTTACCGAAACTGCACCGCTGACTGTATTAAGTCCAAGAAGCACACCGTCTTTAACAAGAAACGGCTTGCCTTTGACGATTTTTGCACCCGGCATCATCAAATAAATTACAAAAGACGCAACGGCAAACGCAACCGCAAGCGGCAAAGCATAACCGTAACCCGTAAGATTGCGAAGCGAATATGCACATTTTGCAACACCGCCGATCGCAATCAAATGGAGGCCGTAACCTATAAACTGTGCAACATACCATTTTTTATTGTAGGTCATTGCAAACAATATAATTGCCAAAAGGCAAAAATACACGCTTGATACAGGCAAAAATGTTACATCTGCGGCGGCTTTGCCAAACCCCATCATATAAATCGCAACAACGGGCAAATATCCGCCGACTGCACCGAAAGCACACACAACCTGACTTTTAACCTGATTTGAAAGAATAACCGCTGCCGCAGTAATCAGCACGCATATTATAAATGTTACCTTTGCATTGTAAAGCTCAAACGCAAAAAAGCATGTTGCCGCCGCAGCATATAATGTTGCAACACCGCCGCTGATGAGCGTTGTTGAAAAAACTGTTTTTTCTTTTTTATAAAATAACTCGCCGACCGCAACAAGAACTATTCCGAGCAAGTAAATAAGTCCGCCCTTGAAAGCATCCGACATATGTACATAGGCAAATCTACCAAGCATAATTATACCTATTATAAATAAAAGGATACCGGCTTTGCCGAGAACATTAAGACCGATAAAACTTTCAATGCTTCGCTGTTTTGTTGCAGCCTGCTTTTCGGCTTCCGTAAGCGGAGCATTTTTATACGATTCACCGACTGCAAAATTTGTTTGCACGGCATTGTTAAATTCTGTGTTTTTATATTCCTCAAGCCTTGCACGGCGAGCCTGCGTTTCTGCCCTGAGTGCTTTTAGATTGGCAAGAATATCGTCAAACTGCGAACTGCCATAACCCTCAATCACCTTTACTGTATCATCAATACTTTTAATACAATTACGCTCATAATCATCAAGCACACTGCCTATGCCCAGCTCTTTTTTGTAATACACTTTTTCAATACGATTTTGAACCGAAGAAAACGCAGACAGTTTTTCATCTGCCGCCTTGCTGAAAAGTGCCGCCTTTGTATTGTCGAGTGACTTTTTAAGGCTGTCGTTTTCCGCTTTCAAATTGCTTTCGGATTTTGCAAGTATATCTATTTTACTTTTAAGTTCTTCATTTTCACGATACACATCATCGGCAGAGATTGAACGAGCCTCCGCCTTTACCGAATCAAGTATTGCCTGCTGGTCGTCAATGAGTTTGTTAAGTTTATCAATCTTCGATGACATATTGCTTCAGCTCCTTTCCGACGCTGTAAGATTCAGCCGTTACATAATCATAAAAATACAAATTATCTTCATTATCGGTAAAAAATTCGCCAAGTTCTATGAAGAGCAGTTCTTGGTATTGCTTTGAGCCGTCATATTCAAAATTAACCGTTACAACATACGGATTGTGCCCCAAAAATGCAGAAGTCTGCTTCTTATCAACAGGATAGCCTTTGTTTTGATAAAAAAGGCAAAATTCCTTTATAAACCCGGAGCCGTTTTGCTTATTAAATTCCTTATCGGAAAACTCCGAATTTGAAATATAATCAGAATATGCTATGGTTCGGTTTTCAAGGCTTATAGATTCAATATTATCATATTTAACATTATTCTTATTAACAGCTGTGTTAACATAAAAATATTTTTGGTGGCGAACCTCAAGAAGCACGCTGTCGGAAAACTCGTTGCACTTAATTACAACCTTTTCCTTTTTGCCGTTTTTGTCATAATAATCGGCATACTTGGCGTCGGGATAACAATCAGCGTCTTTGCCGGACAACAAGGAATATCTTTGATATTCGTCAGGCACAACAAAAGTTAAATCCGCAAATTCGATTTTTGTACCTTCACATCCTGCGTCCGTCACTTTGTTATTTATTTTTTCATCGGCATTAAAACCGAACGCAACAATTGAACAAACAACAATTCCCACCACACACAGCAAAAGAGAAACAATAAAAAATCTTTTACGCTTTTTATTCATTTTGCCAAGTTGAGATGACAACGAAGCATTTTCACTTTTCAATCGGTCAAGTTCCGATTTGTCAACAGCATGTGATTCATTTTGCTCGGGCTGAAGTCCGATAAGCTCGTTGCCGTCAATTCCCATTATTTCGGCAAGCTTAAGCATGGTCGAAAGTTTTGGCATTGATTCACCGTTTTCCCATTTTGAAACAGCTTTGTTAGACACTCCGAGCATATCTCCGAGTTCTTTTTGTGACAAACCTTTTTGCTTTCTTAATTCAACAATTCTGTTTGCAAATTCAAAATTATCCATTTTGTCACCTCCCACCCTTACATTACCAAATAAGCGGTCTAAAATCAATAACAATTTGCTAAACAATCTATAAACTGTAAATCCACTTTCAGTTCAATCCGCTCAAACATAAAAAAACGAGCCCATGCGGACTCGTTTTTGTAAATTGTCAGAATAATTTAATTTGTGCGTTGCTGAGGTCGATTTCCGTATAATCAATCTCATCAAGCAATTTGAGAAACACCTTGTTATCCGACGGTGTAAGGCTGATTTCGAGATTTTTACCGTCGTTCATATAAATGGAATACTTATACGGATGCGACATCATATTGTTGAGATTTACACCTTTTTTATAAATTCTGCTGATGTTTTCGGTATTAACTATAACCTCATCATTTGTTGACACCTTGCCTAAATTAACATACATTTTTTCAACTTGGCGAAACCATACTTTCGCCTTTCCCCTTTTTATTGCGGAAAATTACCCCGCGATTTTTATCGTACCACATAAAATGTAATAAGTAAAGGAAAATTACAGAAATTTATTCGGTTTGTTAATTTGCGGCAGGATGATAATTTGGCACTATTGCCATAAGCTTTTCACGAACATTTTCTTCATTAATATGTTTAAGTGATTCAAGCCATTTTTCAAAATGGGCGGAATCAAATTCCATAGGCTGATTTACAAAAATCTTTTCGTTGGCGGTGCGCTTTCTCGTTTCCATTTCTTCAGACATGGAAAGTTCCTCATATAACTTTTCACCCGGACGAAGCCCCATAATCTCAATAGGAATTTCGTTTTCGGTAAAGCCCGAAAGACGAATAAGATTTTTTGCAAGGTCCATAATTTTAACAGGTTCGCCCATATCAAGAACGAAAACCTCGCCGCCCTCGGCAATTCCGCCTGCCTGACAAACAAGCTGTGCCGCCTCCGGAATAGTCATAAAGTAACGGGTAATATCGGGATGCGTAACCTTAACCGGTCCGCCGTGTGCGATTTGCTCCTTAAAAATCGGAACAACCGAGCCGTGAGAACCAAGCACATTGCCGAAGCGAACTGCGGCATACTTTGTATTCTTGCTTTTATCGTTCATATACTGAACAATAATCTCAGTAATTCTCTTGGTGCAACCCATAACATTTGTAGGATTAACCGCCTTGTCGGTGGAAAGAATTACCATTTTGTTAACCTTGTATTCATCGGCAACAACAGCAACATTGTAAGTACCGAAAACATTGTTTTTTACCGCTTCGCAAGGGCTGTCCTCCATAAGCGGAACATGCTTGTGAGCCGCCGCATGGAACACAACATCAGGATGAAATTCCTCCATAATTTCACGAAGTCTGTCTATATCTCTGACAGAGCCTATACGAACATTAATATCTATCAAATCGCCGTACTTTTCGTTAAGCTGATTTGCAAGTTCAAACGCACAATTTTCGTAAATATCAAAAATAACAATCTTTTTCGGAGTGTATCTTGCAACTTGATTACAGATTTCAGAACCGATTGAGCCGCCACCGCCCGTTACCAATACCGTTGCACCTACAAGATAACGGCACGCTTTTTTGTCAAGCATAATTTCGGGACGGGACAAAAGGTCGGTAATATCAACATTACGGATTTTTTTAGGGTTGCCGGCTTCAAACATTTCCTCTTGCGACGGGCTGGTTTTTACATTGCATTTGGTTTTCATTGCAATAGACAGGATTTCTTTTTGTCTTTCCTTTGAAGCGGACGGCAGGCAAAGAATAATTGTGTCTATTCTGTATTTCTCTACCATTTCGGAAATAGAGTCACAACTGCCCACAACTTTTACACCGCTGATTTTTTTGTGGAGTTTTGCCGGATTGTCGTCAACGGCAATTATCGGTCTGCCGTTTTTATAATTATCATTTCTGAGCATTTCGATTACAAAATTGCCCATAAATCCGGCACCGACAATCATTACTCTCTCATTTTTTGAATTTTTTGCAATAATCTGTGACGGAACAATACGCAAAATTCTGTAAGCCATGCGTATACCTGCTATGCAAAAAACAAAGAAAAACCAGCAAAGCATATACGAATATACAGGCATTCTGCCGCCAATTCCGATAATATCTTCAAACAGAACCCTATCGACAAATACAAGTGCCAAATCAATCACCGTGGCACTGACAAAGCTGCGTATGATTTCGTCTACGCCGGCAAAGCTCCACACGCTGTTGTAAAGCCCAAAAGCAAAATTTGAAACGATACATATAAACGCCAATATCACTATATGCCAAGCGGACATTACAATACTTGAATATGAACTGTGAAGTACAGTACCGTCCATAGTTATGTAGCAAGCCAAATAGTTTGATGAAATGAGCAAAGTGACATCAAGAAAAGCAATAATCACCTTTCTTATAAATGCCGCAAATCTTTGCTCCTTAAATCTTTTCTCCGACATTCTGTTTTTCCTCCTGATTTTCGTCTGACAAAAATCACTTATTTTCATCGTCTTTATCTTGTTTTTTCTTTTGAACACATTTTCTGATTACAAATGCCAAAAGACCAAGAACTACCGTTGCACCCGCAATCGCAAGCGGTACAAAATAATACTCGTTATTATTTTTCAGTTTTTGAATATTAATGCCTATTTCATTGAGTTTTTGCTCGTTTGTTTTTTCAATATTCGAAGTTGATGTTGTAATTTCTTCAACATAATCGTTTGCCGTTTTTTGCCTTGTCACCTCGGCTGATGTTGACGAAACGGTAAAATCGCACTGCTTGTAAATCTCATCGTTTGCACAAACAACAACAGTTGCCGTACCTTCGCCTATAGCCTTGATTTCGCCGCCTTTTTCTATTTGAATAACGCCCTCTTCGTCACAAAAATAACCTACAACGGCAGTTGCGTTAAGCGGTTCAAGAGTGTATCCGAGTTCTACGCTGTCGCCAACCTCAAGATTTGTTGTTGAAGCGTAGATTTCCATATCCTGTGCAGGAACATTCTTGGACTTTGTTGTCTTTTGCTTTGTGTTTGTTTCAGGCTTAGCGGTTGTTGTTACTGTTGTGGTTACCTGAGTTGTCGTTGCCTTTTTTTCAGTGGTTTTCTGCTTTGTTGTTGCAGTTGTTTTAACAGTTGTGACTTTCTTCGTTGTTGTCACAGCCTTTTTAGCAGTTGTCGGTTTCTTCGTTACAACCTTTTTTGTTGTGGTAACTTTTTTTGTGGTTGTTACCTTTTTTGTAGTAGTCTGTTTAACCGTACCGTTTTTTGCCAAAGAAGTATAATCGGGATTTCCGTAACCCATAATGGCGGAAATATTATTATACGGCTTTGAGCCGGTTGTTGTGTACTTCCTTGCCTTAACCTTACCCGAACAATTGCCCTCTACGGTATAAACCGTACTTCCGTCGATATAATCAACCAATCCGACATGCTGGCTTGAGCCGTTACCCGACCAATCGAAAAATATCAAGTCGCCTTTTTTCGGAGTGTATCCGGATTCACGAGTGTGGTATCTGTCACGGTTTTTGTACCAACTAATCATAGAATTACAGTTGCCGCCGCTCGGAACAATATTTTTATACATTGCAACATCAAGATTATTGCCGGCTTTGTTAAAGCACCAAAGCACAAAGGTTGTACACCATCCGCCTTGGTAACCGTACCATTCGCCGTACTTACAATATTTACTCGTACCTGTATATCCAACCTCACCGTTGGCAACATCAAGCACTTCGTTTTGCATATCACTCACAGATGCGGCATAAGTGTTTACCGGCACGGCACCGAACATCAAAACCGCAACAAGCAAAACAGATATTGCTTTAATAATTTTTTTCATAAATTCACCATTAAAAATATATAATTAGACATAAATTTATTTTTACCGTATTAATTATAACTGCACACTTGACAAAAATCAACCATATTTTTCATTATTTACAATTTGCATATTGATTTTTGATATTTGAAGTACTATAATATCACCGCATTGTATCCGCAGAGAAAAATATCTTTCTCGGCTAAAGCGATTTTATGTGTTATTCGCAAGGCTTCGGAACAGTAGCAGAAAGGAAAATTGAATATGAAAAACACAAAAACACAAAAGATAGTGGGTATCGGTCTTTTCACCGCTATCGTAGTTGCCCTGCAACTTCTTGCGGCATCTATCAAATTCGGACCGTTTTCAATCACATTGGTGCTTGCACCTATCGTTATCGGTGCTGCTCTTTACGGCATCGGTGCAGGAGCATGGCTCGGTGCCGCATTCGGCGTAAGCGTTCTTATCAGTGGTGATTCGGCAGCATTTATGACCATCAACCCGGCAGGAACAGTGATTACCGTATTGCTCAAAGGTATACTTGCAGGCCTTGTTGCAGGATTGATTTACAAAGCACTCGAAAAAAAGAACAAAACCGTTGCGGTTGTTTTGGCAGGTATTGCCTGTCCGATAGTAAACACGGGTATATTCCTTGCAGGTTGCTATCTTTTCTTCCAAGAATGGTTGGTTTCTGTATTCGGCACAACAGGTTTTGCAACCGTTGTAACCGGTCTTGTATCAGTTAACTTCGCCGTTGAACTCGGCATAAATATGGTTTTGGCTTCTGTTATTGTAAGAATTATCGACATCGGCAAAAAACAATTAAAGAAAAATTCATAAAACACAAATATGACTACATAAATACCGACTTCAAGCAGGTCGGTATTTTTTTATTGTGTAAAAGGGCAAATAATGTTATAATATAAACAATAAAATAAAAATCGGTGGAAAATATGAAACACGAAAACGAAAAAGACAGAGATTACAAAACAAATGACAACCTCGTCATCGGCAGAAACGCTGTGACAGAGCTTCTCAAAAGTGACAGAGAGATTGAAAATGTGCTTATTGCAAAAGGTGAGCATGAAGGCTCAATCAACAGAATAATCGCTCTTTGCAAAGAAAAGAAAATCGTTATCAAAAATGTTGACAGAAAAAAGCTTGACTTTTTGGCTCCGGGCGGCAACCATCAGGGGGTTGTTGCAAATGTGCCGGCACACGAGTATTCAACAGTTGACGAAATACTTGCATATGCCGAAGAAAAAGGCGAAGCTCCGTTCATCATTATGTGTGACGAAATTGAGGACAGCCACAACCTCGGTGCAATCATCAGAACAGCCGAAGCTTGCGGTGCACACGGAATAATTATTCCAAAAAGACGAAATGTAGGTCTTAACTTTATCGTTGCAAAAACAAGCTGCGGAGCACTTGAATATATGAAAGTTGCAAGAGTGACAAACCTTGCATCAACCATTGACGAACTGAAAAAGAAAAACATTTGGGTTTATGCCGCAGATATGGACGGCCAGCGTTGGGACAAGACCGATTTTTCGGGCGGTGCGTGCCTTGTTGTGGGCAACGAGGGTGACGGAGTAGGCAGACTAATCAAAGAAAAATGCGATGTTACCGTCAGCTTGCCTATGCTCGGCAAAGTAAACAGCCTGAACGCATCTGTTGCGGCAGGCATATTGATGTACGAAATCGCAAGACAACGACTTGATAAGTAGGAGAAATAATGAGCGACAATAATCTTTCTATTGACGAAATCATTAAAAAAGCGGAACTAATCAAAGCTCAGGCTGAACAGCAGTTAAAGGACGCCCAAAAGAATTTGGACGAAATGGCTCGTTCGGCCATTGACGAGGTTACGGTTGACAGCGAAGCGGTTATGAAAAAGGTGGAAGAACTCGGCGACGAAGAGGAAGACATCAAAGAATTCACTCCGTCAAAATCAAAAAAGACATCGGATAAAACAATCACCTTTCCAAAATTCAACAAAAAAAAGCAAAACAAATCCGATGACGATATAAAAGAGCATAATGCAAAAAACATCAAGATTATCGACAAAACCATCGTTATAGGCAACGAGGAAGAAGACATTTTTGAAAAGCCGATTATTCCCGCAGACAAAACCCGTCCTGTTGTTTTAACTCCTAAAAACGAGAGCAAAAATCCGGACAGGTTGCAAGAAGTTCCTACAATCGTAGCAAGAGAAAATCTCGGCAAATATCTTGACGGCACGGATGACGATAACGAGGAAACCGGCATACAAATGTGCTTTGAAGGCTTTGACGACGAAACGGAAGAGGTGCCTACAATAGATGAAGAAGTTGCCGAAAAACTGCTTATCGAACAGCGAAAGGAAAAGGTAAACAAATTCAGACTTTTCGGACCCGACGAAACCGACCCGGAGCTTGGCGACAAGGAATTTGAAAAAACCGACTACAAAGCCAAGGACGACAGGCAGGCAATACTTACATCACTGTTGAATAAAAAAACAAGAGTCGGCATTCAAATAATTATTTCGATTACTTTATTTTTACTTTTGCTGTTAATGACAATATTCAAGGATACCGAATATCTGCCGCAGGCTATTGCAGAAAACAGCAAATATTTTATTACCGCCTCGGTGCTTTCAATTTTAACAATAGCGGCAAACTTTAATATATTTTTACACGGCTTCAACTTTAAAAAAGGCATAAACACCGACTTTGCGGTTTCAATTCTCAGCTTAGCCGTTTCTGCGCAAACAGTTGCATTTGCCTGTCACGAGGATTTATGGCTGAACAACGGCGTATTTCTCGGCTCTGCTCTTGCATTTGCATATGTTTTAGCTTTGCTCGGCAAACGACAGATACTTGTAAGAATAATTGACAATTTTGATTTTATCATCAACAGCGGTGAAACATACTGCCTTGAAAATATTGCAAATGTGCTTGATGTTAAAGTTCTCTGCCGAGGCAACATCGACAAAGAGGACGCAATAATAAAAACAAGCGTAAAAACCGACTTGCCGACTAACTTTATGGAAATAAGTTGCAAAAGCGAACCGTCGGACAAAATTGCAAGAGCTGTCACTCCTATTACACTTTTACTGAGTGCTTTGCTTCTTGTTGTTGTGGGATTAAAGGACAATTTTGCAACCGGAATAAACGTTGCCGTATGTGCACTTACGATTTCAACTCCCGTATCGCTTTTGTACATTATGAACGGAGTTTTAACCGATATATCGGCAGAACTTGACAAATACGGTGCAAGAGTGTGTGGCTTTGAAGGTGCTAAAATGGCGGCTTCTACCGATGCGGTTGTGCTTGAAGCTGCAAATCTTTTCGGCACACACGGATGCGATTTGCACGGAATCAAGGTGTTTAACAACACAAAAATAGACGATGCAATTATTTATGCGGCGGCTGTTATAATCAAAACCAAAAGTCCGCTTGCACATGTTTTTGACGATGTAATTATAGGCAAGCAGTCGATTTTGCCAAAGGTTGACAGCGTTCAATACGAAGAACAGATGGGCACATCTGCTTGGGTATATCACCAAAAGGTACTTGTAGGCAACAGAAATCTACTGATAAACCACGGTGTAAATGTGCCTAAAATCAGCTTTGAACAAAAATACACACGCCGTAACAGAAAGGCTCTTTACCTTGCTGTTGACGGTAAAATTATGGCAATGTTTGTTGTTTCGTACAGTGCCGACCCCGATTTGAAGAGAGAACTTATAAAGCTTGAAAAAACGGGAATCACACTCATAGTAAAGAGCAGTGACCCATATATTAACGAAGAAAGCCTTGCAAATTTATTTGATCTTCCAAGGGGATACATAAGGGTTATGAACCGTCAAGCGGCAAGAGTGTTTGAAAAATATTCGGATATGCAGGTAGAAAAATCTCCGGCATATGTTGTGCACAACGGAACCGCAAAGGGTCTTATCTCCTCAATGAGAGGTGCACTAAGCATTATATCATCAAAAAAGCTTATCGGATTTTTAACATCATTCGGCTGTGCATTTGGATTTGCAACAGTAGCACTGCTGGGCATTATAGGATGGTATACCCAAATTACCGACACGGCAATCATTATCAGTCAGGCGATATGGGGCATATTTATCATTGCTGTTTCAAAATTAAAACGAATAAGCTTTTAACAAATATTGACAATACAAACAATAATGAATATAATAAAAACACAAATTATAAAATATAAAGGTAGATAGCCTATGAGTTTCAGAATAATTGCAGACAGTTGCTGCGACAAAACCGAAAGAATGAAAGACTGGGACAACATCACATTTGTTCCGTTAACACTCTGTATTGACGACTACACCATACAAGATGATGAAAATTTTGACCAAGACGACTTCATAAGAAGAGTGCTTGAATCAAAGAATGTTCCAAAAACAGCATGTCCGTCACCGGAAGCATTTGCAAGTGCAATGGATTGTGACGAGGACGACATTTATGTTTTAACAATTACAGACAAACTTTCGGGTACATACAACAGTGCAATTCAGGGCAAAATGCTTTTTGAAGAAGAACACCCGGGCAAAAATGTTCATGTATTCAATTCTCTTGCAACATCGGGACTTGAAAGCCTGATTGCAGAAAAAATCAAGGAACTCGGCGACAACGGTGCAGATTTTGAAACAATAGTTTCCACTGTTGAAGATTTTATTGTTAACCACACAGCACTTTATTTTTGCCTTGAGTCGCTTGATGTTCTCAACCAAAACGGCAGACTTTACGCTATGGCTGCAACAATCCTCAAAAAGATTAAACTCAAATTAATCTGCGAAAGGACACAAGAGGGTTCTGTAAAACTTGCAGGTCAGGAATTCAGCTCAAACAGAGCACTTATTAAAATGGCAAGCATCATAGCAGGTGAAGTTAAGGATAAAAATCCGAGCGAGCAAAGAATCATTCTTTCTCATGTATGCTGTGAGGACAAGGCAAAGCTTGTTGCCGACAAACTCAAGGATGCCGGCTTCGGTTCGGTTGAAATCGTAAAAGCCAGCGGTCTCAACTCTGTTTATGCCGCAAACGGCGGTCTTATCGTTTCATTTACAAAATAATGCAAAATCCCCTGTCGTCTGTTCGGCAGGGATATTTTTTAACTATGAGAATAATTAACTTTAACATAACTGAAAAAGACAGCGGCAAACAAATAAAAACTTTTTTGAGAGAGTTCGGTGTATCTTCATCACTTTTAACAAAACTCAAGCACACCGAAAACGGAATAACAAAAAACGGTGTTTTTGCAAAAACGATAGAAGAATTGTCAACCGACGACACTCTTACAATAAAAATCGAAAATTCGGGTCACATTGCACGACCGATGTGCATTGATATTGAAATCCCTTATGAAGACGAGGACATAATCGTGTTGAACAAGCCTCCGCTTATGCCGGTGCACGAAAGCAGAAATCACATCGGCGACACACTTTCAAATTTTGTGGCATATCACTGCGGAGAAGATATGGCTTTCAGGGCTGTGTATCGACTCGACCGTGACACAAGCGGGCTTGTGCTTGTTGCGAAAAACGAACTTGCCGCCGCCAAACTTGCCGGCAAAATCAAAAAAGATTATTATGCCGTTGTAGACGGAATTATAAAAAATGACGGAATTGTTGACGCTCCGATTGCACGATGCGGTGACAGCATCATAAAACGCAAGGTTGATGAAAATGGAGAAAAAGCAATCACCGAATACTTCCCTGTTAAATCAAGCGACAACCGAACGCTTGTTAAATTTAACCTTAAAACAGGCAGAACACACCAAATCAGAGTGCATATGGAGCATATCGGACACAGCCTGCTCGGTGACAGCTTATACGGCGGTAACTGTTCTGACATAATCAGGCAGGCTTTACACTGTAAAGATATTT
>OIYQ01000801.1_pt1 | contig 12604 bp, 12 predicted proteins | sample 1588311 | NCBI WGS metagenome assembly OIYQ01 (sample SAMN03283244) | human gut metagenome | biome: human-associated habitat; material: feces | host: Homo sapiens | place: Peru | collected 2012
GATGGCTTGGCTTCCGTAGATGACAACGGTAAGATAAAATTCATTGATGCCAAAGGCAATGTGGTTATCGACTTGAACATTCCATATATCACTGGTGCGGAAGGATATGTATTCCACAATGGGCATTGCGTAATACATAACAACAAACGTGACAAATTTGGTTTGATAGACAAAAAAGGAAATTGGATGCTGAAAGCGGAATATGATGCTATTTCGCCCAAAGATTCTTTCTTTGTAGTAAGTAAAGGAGGTATGCAGAGTGTTCTTACAGAAAATCTGAAACCAATATTGCCTTTCATGGAAGCAGACCTCTGGATCTCTGGTAATAGCATTACAGCAACAATGAAAGACCACACTCTTCGCAAATACAATTTGCAAGGTGAGTTGATTGACGATTTCTTGATTAGTAATGTTGACAGATTATTGTATGACACCGATGAAATACGATATACTACGGCAAAGAACTATGATGATGAGGGTAATTTAACAGGTGAAACGGCAGAAGCAGAACCAACACCTTATCAAAAGACTGCAAATTGCAAAAAATATGAAGCAGAACTTGGTTGGTATGGATTGATGTCACCAAGTGGAAAAGTCATTACTCCTCCAAGATATTGCGATATTACAGCCATTGGCTACGACTTGTATTTATGCAAAACTGATGATATTAGAGGTGAAGTTCTGAATGGTAAAGGTGTAAGAGTTAGGTAAACGACTCTCTCATTTACTCATTGATAAAGCTGACAACGCAAAAGACTTTTCAATAAGATTCAAAAGGATGGTAGGATTGAAACTCTTGCCATCCTTTTTGCATGTAAGGTGGAGATGGCTGCCAGTACTACGACCGGTATTGCCAGTTACACCAACTATGATACCAGGATAAACATATTCTCCTTTACGAACTATGATTGAAGACAAATGACAATAGCTGATATAAAACTTGCCATGTCGCAATGTAACATAATTGCCAGAACGATTGTCATACCCTATCTTTTCAACAATACCCTCCATCATGGAATAGGCAGGTTCATTCTTCGCACGAAGATCCAAACCATTGTGCCATGATTGTTTTCCTGTGATAGGGTCACGACGATAGCCGTAAGGACTGGTGACTTTGATTGATTTCAGTGGATAAGTGATGCTTGGATAGCTGCTTATCCACTGTTTTTGTTTGTTATCCACAGAGTCTGTTTCCTGTTGTGGTAGATTTACAGTGACGGAATCTACCTGATTGTTTGCAGGAGACAGAAGCTTTTCCTCAACTTTCTTGACTTTGTAACGGCATACGTTGTCGCTGACGGTATTGAACTGCGCCTTTGCACTCGATACCGCCAGACAACTTATTACCCATAATGCCACTATTTTCCTTTTCATGGTGCAAAGTTAGGGAAAGATATCAAGAGTGATTGTCGATGCTGTAAAAGTATAACATAAAATAAGATTAAAGTATGATTGAGAGTATGAAGTGATGATATAATCATAATAAAACGGAAAAGATTGGACGACGGAGCATAGGCTTTCTTGTATTCATTTCTCTTAGACTATCTTTGCAAGGCAATATGTAAAGTATCATTCAAAATATAATCAGAATATGAAAAGAAACTCATTTGAAGAAAGCGAAGTGCCGTATCAAACACTTGCTAAGTTTGGTCTCACCCATGAGATGATAGAAGATCTGCCGATGCATGCCTTGGATGACATCAGCAATGGTCGTCCATCGCCAGTACTGCCTGTGAGCATGGAAGTAAACGAGGGTTACAGTATCAAGAGCAGAACCCGATTCGCCTTGGTGAGAATGGCAGACGGCAGCGTGGATGTGATGTTCTATCCTGTTTTGAAGTATGCCCCATTGGACAAATTCACCAAGGAGCAGCAGGAACTGTTGAAGCAGGGCAAGGCTGTGGTGGCAGATGTGGATATGCCAGATGGCGCACATGTCAAGGCATTTGTACAGATTGACGGAGAGACCAACCAAGTGATGGCTGTGCCGACACCTGTGATAGGCAGAAACCTACAGGTGCTGTCCGACGAACTCAGTCTTGGAGGAACGGAGCTAAAGAGCATCCAAAATGGCGAGGCACTGACATTTGCTGTAGAAGACGAACCTGTAACAGTAGGCATCGACCTGAAGAGCGATACTGGCATCCGCTTCGCCAACGGTGATGGTGAGCAGTGGCGCAAGGAAGGCAAGCGAGAGTGGGACAAATACACTTTCGGCATCTATGGCTGTTGGGTAATGGATGATGACGGTAATCTTGACTATGTTCCAGAGGAGGAATATACCGAAGAACTGTGGAATGAGCAGAAAAAAGCAGCTGGAAGACATGCTTCTGCCGTTGCAAGAAAATAAAGTGAAACATCAAACTTAGGGAAGAAATGAGAAAAGGACCTTATTATACAGAAGACATTCTCGTGGAGAAGATGCAGAGCGGTGAATACGGTTGGCTTGACTATGTGAACCATTTCAGTGAGGAATGGCAGAACGAGTATGAGGAATACTGCAAAGAACATGCCCTGTGCATCGGCAACGAGAGTGCAGAACAGTTTGTGAAGTACAAGGACGAGCTGTTGGAGCAAGGAATGGAAACAGAGAACGCTTAATACAATCATGCTATGGCGATAAGAAAGAACTTGAATCCAAGACAGATGGACTTGCAGCCAGAGATGCGTGACATCCTGATGCGCAATGGTATGCAAGCCCATATCATAGCCAATGGTGATGGTTATCAGTTAGCGGTACAGGGACATGACTCCCCACTGCTGACCTATAACCTCACCGAGAAACAGATGTTGGCATTGACCGATTGGGGAACCAACTCTGCCAACAAGAAGGCGTACAATGTCTTTACCAGCATCATCGGCAAAGACTTCTATATGCCGAGAAACCTTGTCCATGCAAGAAATGCCAATGGAAGAGTGGCTATGGGACTGCATGGATATAGGATTGGTACTGGAGAATACGGACGGTTAGGATGGAGTCCAGAGTTTTTAGGTTGGACACCGAGAATGCAGGACGGCTATCATCTACGCAGAGTCGGAGGACAGATGTTCTATGCAGGAGCACCTATGGTAGCGGAAAGACCAGACAGAAGGCTGAAACCTGGTGAGTTAACCTCTGGAGGTTATGGCTTTTACTATAAAGGACAGCAACAAGTAGCATCACAAGCAGATGTATTACAAAACCTGCAAGCCGTGATGACACCTGTAGAAACACGTCCAAGAAGTCAAGAGCCAGCCAAACCCTACAAGGAACTGATAAGCTCACCTGTATATTTCTCCAACGATCAATGGCAGGAATGCCTGTCTTCACACGGTATCATCATCGATGAGAAGGCAAAGACACTCACCATCCAATCAGAAAGCACCAAAAGTGATATGGTGTATGACTTGACCGACGATGAATTGAAGGCATTGACCAACAATTCTGTCAAGCAAGTATCTGTAGCCAAACGACTGGATATATTGAATAATGTCATCAAGGACGATTTCACCGACAAGATAACGATGGATATGCTCAACAGCAAAGAGCGCATCCATATCAGTTTGCGTCCAGAGGTGCAGCAGGAGTTGGACGACAAGATGCAGTTGCAATCTACCATTGAGCCACTGCAAGTGCAGCAAGAACCTATGAACAATAAAGTAGGTATTGTGGATGGGCAGGACTTGGACGAGAGCAAGGGATGGTTCCGTGAAGGCAAGCATGGCAGAGAAGTAACTGTTGGTGAGATACGAGTGGAGCCAGCGGAGCTGGAAGGCAAGTACCGCATGACTGCCATTATCAACGGTGAGCGAGTAAGCCACGAGATAACGCAGAAGCAGTATGACAAGTTCATGGCAGTGGATGACTACCATCGCATGAAACTCTTTTCCAAGATATTCGGTGAGGTGGATATGAAAGATCGTACCGGTCTTGGAACCAAGATTGGAGCCGCACTGTTAGCAGGATTGGGTGTTGCTGCGGAAGTCGGAAGTGAACTTCATAGACCACATGGCGCACCTGTAGTGATAGTTGACCACCATCACGGTGCAGCCCCAGCTCCGCCTCGTCCCTACTTCAAACCAGGAGTAGATACGCCAATGGATGTGGCGGCGAGAAACTTTGAGGCTGCCATGAACCAAGAAGTATTGCATCCTCACATGGGGAAAGGACTATAACGGAATACGCTTATGGCAAACAACGAACTGACATACAATGACTTCTTGCAGCGACTGAACATACAGGAGCTGTTGGTAGACGCAGGCTATCAGTTGAACAAACGAGATGGCTTGCGCTATCCGTCGTATGTAAAGGTGGACAGTCATGGACGGCGAGTGAGGGGTGACAAGTTTATTGTCACTGGCAATGGTAAGTGTTGTTTTCAGCCACCAGAGCAGAAGAACTACAACGTGATAGGTTTCATCAAGGAGCATCCGACGCTGTTTGACGACTATAAGCCAGGGATGTCATTGGACAGACTGGTGAATGTGGTATGCAACAGACTGTTGAATAATCCCATTGACGTGCGTGAAAGCAGAGTGACAGAACCCAAGCGGGATGCCAAGCCATTCAACCTGTCAGACTATGACATCTTGCGTTTCAACCCAAGGGAAAAGGACACTCAACGGAAACACTATCCTTACTTCAAGGAAAGAGGCATCAACATGGGGACACAGTTCGCCTTTCACAAGCATTTCTTCTTGGCGACTAAGCGTCGAAATGAAGGATTGAGCTTTGCCAATCTCGCCTTTCCACTGTCCTTGCCGTCCAAACCAGATAGCATTGTCGGGTTGGAAGAGCGAGGCAGACCGAGACGAGAGGACGGCAAGGCATACAAGGGCAAGGCGGAAGGAAGCAACAGCAGTGAAGGACTGTGGATAGCCAACCTGACAGGTAAGCCATTGAAAGAAGCCACAAATATTCTATGGTTCGAGAGTGCCTACGATGCTATGGCAGAGTACCAAATCAATCCAGTGAAGAACGTGTATGTCTCGACCGGAGGTACACCGACAAAGGGGCAAATAAAGGGAATGCTGGAAGAGACCCGACAAGCGAACCATTATTTGGGCTTTGACAAAGACGAGGCAGGACGTGGCTTTGTGAAGAACTTCAAAGCAATCGCCAAGGAAATGGGATTTGCAGACTTCACAGTACAAGCCTACCATCCTTTGGGACAATACAAAGACTGGAACGATGCCTTGCTTGGCAAACGAGACCAACGGTTGATAGACCAAGGAGAGATAGACTTCGACTATTTCGAGTTTGCCAAGGCGCAAGAGGCTGAGAGGCAACAAGAGCAAGAACGGAAACAGCAAGAAAAAGAGGAACGGACATCGGGCTTTCGCAGATGAAGCACGGTGTCATTATCAAAAAGGAGAACTATGCAGCAGACATATCGGTATAGAAACATCATCATCAAGCCCCATTGGATGCAGTTTGTGATAAACGAGCTGCACTTGCTTGTGCTTATAAGTGTAGGTTTTGTATATGCAGGTATTGATGATGCCGTCCTCTCCACTTTGGTGTTTGTCCTCTTGCTCTTGTTTTCCCTATGTTTGGCATATCGAATGGTCTATCTATGCAGGATGCGGTACATCATCAGTAACGAACAATTAGTGTTTGAGCATGGCGTGTTTCATCGTGAAGTAGATTATCAGGAACTATACCGTGTGGTGGATTTCAACGAAAGTCAAACTTTCATGCAGCAACTATTCCGATTGAAAACCGTGAGCATATATTCTGGAGACAGAACGACACCAAGGCTTGACATTATCGGAGTACCGATGAAGGAAAACTTGGTAACAACCATCAGAGAACGAGTAGAAATCAGCAAACGCAGGAGGAGCATCTATGAGATTACAAATAGGTAAGATATGGTTGATGGCAATTATCGGCATAGCAACGGCATCGGAAGCCAAGGCACAATTAGTGTCATCCAATCCCTTGGAATGGATGGCATTGGCAGAAGGCAATGAACTTATCAACAGTGAGATCGAAAAGCAAATCAACGGACAGACCAAGACGGCGTTGTTGCAGAATACAATGGCTGCTGAGTTTAACCAGATACACAAATGGGAGAAGAAGTACAACAGCTACTTGAAATCAGTGAACGGCTATGCCTCTTCGCTGAAAGCATGTACCCATCTGTATGATGATGGCGTGAAGATTTTCATCACGCTCGCCAAGTTGAAGACAGCCATTAAGGGCAATCCGCAGGGCATTGTGGCAAGTATGAGCATGAACAACCTGTATATCGAGACGGCAACGGAATTGGTATCGGTTTTCAATCTATTGAACGATGCCGTGGCGAATGGTGGCACAGAGAATATGCTGACAGGAGCAGACCGCTCCAAGACCTTGTGGGCATTAAACGACAAACTATCTGCTTTCCAAAAGAAGCTCAACAAACTGTATCTGAGCATCCGCTACTATACAATGAGTGATGTGTGGAACAATGTCACGGCAGGGATGATAGACAGAAGTAATGGTGAGATTGCTACGCAAGCATTGGGGCGGTGGCGGAGAGCTGCCAAAGTCAGTACACCATAATAATATAAAAACATTTGAGTATGAGAACATGGATATTTTGCTTTGGCATAATGTTGCTTTCCGTCTGCAAGGTGCAAGCCCAGAACGACCCTGTGTTGGCAGGAATGATATACGCATATACAGACAAGGCTGAAAAAGAGTTGAAGAACCAGGAGAAGGTGATGCTGATGCAGACCACCGGGCATATCTGGTTGAAAGAGGAAGTGGAAGGAACCACCAATCTGCAACGAGAGTTCAACAACTATTTGGACTCGTTCCGCTCCATCGTGGTGTATGCTGCACAGGTATATGGCTTCTATCACGAGATAGACCGACTGGTGGATAACTTGGGAGGATTCACCAAACAACTGGATAAACATTCGAGCAATGCCCTTGCTGTGGCACTGTCAGCCAAGCGCAACAAGATCTATCGGGAGTTGATTATGGGCAGCGTGGAGATAGTAAATGACATCAGGCTTGTATGCTTGTCGGGCAACAAGATGACCGAGAAAGAACGAGTGGAAATCGTTTTCGGCATCCGCCCCAATCTGAAGGTAATGAACAAAAAGCTGCAACGGCTGACCAAGGCGGTGAAGTACACCTCGATGGCGGACATCTGGGCAGAGATAGAGGAAGGTAGCCACGACAAGGCAGACAAGAAAACCATCGTGAAGGACTGCATGAACAGATGGAAGCGAAACGGAAAGATCAAATAACAATGAAAAGATACGACTATGAGTATATGGGCAAAGATAGCAAAGTATGGTGGCAGTGCCTTGAAAGGTGCGGGTAGTGTCGCCAAGCAAGGACTGAAATCTGCAAGCAATACTGCTGTGCATCCCACCCAAGCACTAAAAGGCGCAGGAAGTGCGATGAAAACAGCCGCTGTGGGCAGCGCAGCAGGATATGTGGCATGGCAGAACCTTGTCAACGACAAGAGCATGGTGGAGATAGCCAGTGATGTGGTGGTAGGAAAAGACACCACGGAGAAAATATCCGAAGCTGTGGAAGACGTGAAAGGACTGAAGAACAAGGCTGGAGAAGCTGTGGATGCTGTGAATGGTGCCATGGGCGACATCAACAGCAAGTGGAGCGGAATGAGCAACTTTTTCCGTGGCATCTTCGGAGGCAACGGACTGGAGATGTTCGGCAACTTTTTCAAGAACTTAGGGAAAGGAAACGTGTCGGGACTGAGCCTTGCAGGACTGGTGACAGCTGCGTTCCTCACCTTCGGACATATTCGTGTCTTTGCCCAGTCGCCTCTTGGCTTGCTGCAACGCCGCTTTACGCTTGGCACGCCTTGTGATGTCAAGGTTTATCCTTCTTACCTGATGTTGACGCATTATGAGTTGCTTGCCATCAGTAACCGCCTCACCGACTTGGGCATCAAGCGCATTCGCCGCATCGGCAATCATACGGAGTTTGAGCAAATCAAGGATTATGTGGTAGGGGATGATTTCCGTCGTATCAACTGGCGAGCTACCGCCCGTACTTCTCACTTGATGACCAATGTCTATCAGGATGAACGGTCGCAACAAGTTGTGTGTGTCATCGACAAGGGGCGAGTGATGCAGCAAGCCTTCCGGGGTATGACCTATCTCGATTATGCCATCAATGCCTCTTTGGTGTTGTCATATATTGCGATGCGAAAGGAAGACAAGGCTGGCATCATGACGTTTAGCGATCGGTTTGAGGATTTCGTTCCTCCTTCGGCTCGACGTGGACACATGCAACAAATCTTGGAGACGCTTTATCGTCAACAGACACAGTTTGCAGAGTCAGACTTTTCTGCTTTGACAGCTCATGTCAATCAGCATTTGAGCAAGCGCTCTTTGGTCGTTCTCTATACCAACTTCGCCAATAAGGTGAGCATGGAACGCCAGTTGCCATATCTCATCCAGTTGAACAGAAGGCATCGTCTCTTGGTTGTCTTCTTCGTTGACAATGAGTTGAAAGAATACATAGCGACTCGGCCTGATACCGATGAGGAATATTATCGTCATGTCATCGCCGAACAGTTTGCTTACGAACAGCGATTGGTCGTGTCAACCTTGAAGAATCATGGTATCTTGGCTTTGCTCACCACTCCAGAAAACTTGTCTGTAGATGTCATCAACAAGTATTTGGAAATCAAGTCACAAACATAGAAATCACAAGCATAGAAACAACTAATGGAAAATCAATTAAAAGAAAGTTATCAACACTCTGTGGAAAAGTATGCAGCCGAGGTTGCTGCCTTGAAGCGTAAGAACAATGCTTTCATCACAAGTGAACTGCTATTGTTCGGGGCGATGGCGACTTGCTTGGTTTGCTATTTCGCCCTCGATGGCGATACCCACCTTTGGCTTTGCGCTGCTTTTCTTTCTTTGGTGGCTTACTTCCTGGTACGTCATTTCGATGACAAGAACAAGGAAAGGATAGAGCATAAGACAGCCCTCATGCAGGTTTGCCAAGATGAGGTGAAGGCGATGGAGGGAGATTTCTCGTCTTATGAGAAGGGAGAAGCCTATCTGAATCCACACCATGCCTATGCTTTCGACTTGGATGTCTTTGGCGAGGACTCCTTGTACAATCGCATTTGCCATACCATCACGACTGGCGGATCTGATGCTCTTGCGGCAAACCTCTCCCGTGAGACACCTTTGTCTATTGATGAAATCGAAAGTCGCAGGGAGTTGCAGCAAGATTTGGCGGAGTCTGCCCATCAGTGGAGATTGGAGTTCTTTACCTTGGGTGAGTTGAATCGAATGGCACAGTCGCAAGGCTTGTCATCATCATCTTCTCACGGAAAAATCAATTCTGCTGCTGTGGTTGAGGCGATGGCAAAGGTTTCGCAGATGTCATTGCCAGCGTGGTTCGGTTCTGGGTTGGCTCTCGTGGTCGGTTGGCTTTTGATGATGGGGATATTTGCCTCCGTTGTTCTTGCCATCTTGGGAAAGGTATCTGTCGATTTTCCTCTTTGGTGGGTGATGGTGCAGTATATGGTCGTGTTCGCCGTCTGCAAGTCTTCACTTGACAAGATAGATAGCAACGGTGGAAAACTTCGTCATCAGTTGATGGCATATTCGCAAGTGCTCCGTCTCATCTCGCAGCGCACTTTCAGTAGCAAACTCGGCAAGGAGATGCAAGAGAAACTCGCAGAGGCTTTGCCTTCTTTCTCGGAGTTGGAGAAGATATTGAGTGGATATGATCGCCGTGGCAACTTCCTCGGCTTGTTCTTCACCGATAGCTTCCTATTGAGCGACTTCTTCCTGGTTCGCCGATTCTTGAAATGGAAGAACAATTATATGGCACAGATGGAGGAATGGGTTGAGATAGTGAGTGAACTGGATGCGATGGTAAGCATGGCGGATTTTCGCTATAATCACCCTGAGGCTACGGATGTACAGATGATTGATGAGTGCCTTGTTGTCTTCGAGGCAAAGAATCTCTATCATCCTTTCCTGGGAGCCAAGGCGGTGAAGAATGACTTCTGCATAGACGATAGCAATTACTATATCGTGACTGGAGCCAATATGGCAGGCAAGAGTACCTTCTTGCGCTCCCTCGGCATCAACTATATCTTGGCGATGGCGGGTATGCCGGTCTTTGCCGATACTCTGCGCATTTCTCGCTTCCGTCTCTTCTCCAGTATGCGAACCTCCGACGACTTGACGCACGGCATCTCTTACTTCAATGCCGAACTCTTGCGCTTGGAACAGTTAGTGCAGTTCTGCAAGGGAGATGCTCAAAAACATAAGGCAAACTTTGCGAGCCAAGGTAAGTTGGCTTGCAAAGGCGATTCCCTCAGAACCCTCATCATCCTCGATGAGATTTTGAAGGGCACCAACTCGGTGGATAAGCTCAATGGCTCACGCCTCTTCCTTGAATCTATCGCCCACTTGCCAGTGAGTGGTGTCATCGCCACCCACGACTTGGAACTATCCAAGATGGAAAACGGCTCCGAACAGGGAAGACGCTTCCACAACTATTGCTTCGAGATCGACTTGGGCTTGGATGTCACCTATACCTATAAGATACAGAGGGGAGTGGCAAAGAACCAAAACGCCACCTTCCTCCTAAAGAAACTCATCGAACAGAACTTACATATAGATAAGGTAGAATGAGGTAACGTATCAAGTAATAGAACTTATACATATATAAACCATATAAAAAACTTAATGACATGAAAAAGAAAAACCTAATGATGTCTTTACTGATGCTGATGCTGGCAGTGTTGCCGACATCTGCTCAGGAGTATCGCAATCCAGTGATACCGGGCTATCATCCCGACCCTTCGGTATGCAGGGTGGGAGATACCTTCTATCTCGTCAACTCCTCGTTCCAGTATTTCCCCGGAGTACCAGTCTTTCAGAGCCAGGATATGGTGCATTGGCAGCAGATAGGCAATGTGCTCGACCGCGACAGTCAGTTGCCTTTGAAGGGTGCTAGCTCTTGGCTCGGCATTTATGCCCCGACCATTCGTTATCATGAGGGTACCTATTATATGATTACCACCAATGTGGGCAATGGCGGCAACTTCATGGTGACTGCCACCGACCCACGTGGTCCTTGGAGCGAACCGATGTGGCTCAAGCAGCAAGGCATCGACCCTTCGCTCTACTTCGAGGATGGCAAGTGCTATATGGTGAGCAATCCAGGCGATGCTATTTGGCTTTGTGAAATCAATCCGAAGACCGGCGAACAGCTCACTGAGAGCAAGAAGTTGTGGCAAGGTGATGGAGGCAGATACCCAGAGGGACCACATATCTATAAGAAGGATGGCTATTATTATCTCCTAATCTCAGAGGGTGGAACCGAACTGGCGCATCATCTCACGATCGCTCGCAGCAAGAACATAGAAGGACCTTATGAGAGCAACCCTGCCAATCCTATCTTGACCAACTGTAGCCGTCTGGGCGAGTCCTTGCAGATACAGGGCACTGGTCATGGCGACTTCGTGCAAGCCACTGATGGCTCTTGGTGGATAGTCTTCTTGGCTTATCGCAACTATGGCGGTTCCTATCACCATCTGGGACGTGAGACTTATCTCGCTCCGGTGGAGTGGAAGGAAGGTGAGTGGCCTGTCGTGAATGGAGCCATGCCTATCGACACCTTGGTGAAGGCGAACACATTGCCTGCTGTTCCTCAGGAGAAACATCTCGATGCCGACAAGAACTTCGCACCAACCACAGGCAAGGCTGAGTGGATGTATATCCAGAATCCTATCTCCAGCAACTACGAACGCCTAGGCTCCGGTAGCAAGCGCATCATCCGTCTGCGTCCTCACGGTACTTTGACGGAAAACGATCAACCTACCTTCTTGGGACGCCGACAGGAAAGTGCCAACATGGTCTTGGAGACAGAGGTCACTCCTAGGGGAGAGGCTGAGGCGGGTCTCACCATCTATCAAATCAATGACGGACATCTTGACTTCGTGGTATCCAAGAACAAGGTTGCCGTCAAGTGCAAGTTGAAGAGCATCGACTACGAGGTGAAGAGTGTGTTACGCACCAATCAGAAGAAGGCGGTCAAATTGCGTGTTCGCAGCAATGGCGAGATGTATTATTTTGATTACTCTCACGATGGAAAGAACTTCCAAGAACTATGTGCCGTCAACTGCAGTTTGATGAGTACAGAAGTGGCTGGTGGCTTTACTGGCGTAATGCTAGGTATGTTTGCAGAAGGCAAGGCAGGCTATGCCGACTTCGGCTATTTCCATTATGATGAAAAATAGGCGGCAAAACTCCTCGGTATAAAATATTTTTAAGGATTGTGCGTTATTCTTGATAGAATGGTCATAAACATAAACGAATAATCATTAACACTAAAGTAAGTAAATTATGAAAAAGTATTTAGCGGAGTTAGCCGGCACGATGGTGCTCGTACTACTGGGCTGCGGTGCAGCAGTCAGCTTGGGTTGCGACAATGGCGCTGTTTGGAAAGTTATTGAACCTGAAAATAAGAAGTAATGTCAAGTCAACAAAATAAGAAAACAGACAGAAAGTATCTCGTACCTTTTGTTTTAATCACGTTGCTCTTCTTCTTGTGGGGCTTCGCTCGTGCCATTCTGGATGTGCTCAACAAGCACTTCCAGAATGCTTTGCATATCAGTATCAC
>OIYQ01000806.1_pt1 | contig 12565 bp, 12 predicted proteins | sample 1588311 | NCBI WGS metagenome assembly OIYQ01 (sample SAMN03283244) | human gut metagenome | biome: human-associated habitat; material: feces | host: Homo sapiens | place: Peru | collected 2012
TACCTCAAGATTGGCTTTTTCACACAATCGTTTAAATGCACAATTTACTTGACCTGTTGATATAACTCCGCCGTTGCTTTTATTTACAAATAATAGATTATTTTCATTTGGTACATAATTATCTATAACATTTTTTAGTATCGGAATTAAACTTTCAGGAATCGGTATAATTCGTTGACCTGCAATCGTTTTAGTTGCAGCTCCTAATTTTGCTTTACCGTTTGTGTCTTTAGTTATGGTTTTGTAAATATGAATTTCCTTATTGTCCAAATCAATGTCATTTAAAGTCAGGGCGTTTATTTCTCCCATCCTCATTCCTGTCATTAGTGAAACAAGAAACTGAGGCTTGTAATAATTTTTATTAGCAATTGGTTTATAGTCTTTAAGTGTTTCGAGAAATTTTTGCTGTTCCTCTTGTGTAAACCCTCTAACTTTTTTGTCCGGCTTATTTGATTTAGGCTTTAAAACCGTTTTATCATTTAATGGATTTTTATCAATGATATTTTCAGAGATAGCCAATTCAAAAGCTGCATTTAAAGAAGAATATATCTTATCAATATCACTGTTTGATTTGTTCTTTTGGCTACTCAAAAATATTTTAATATCATTTACATTCATTTTTACTATAGGAATTTCTGCTATATTACTTTTTCTGTAAATATCCAATGTGTATTTTTTCCTCAAATATGTTGAATCTGTAATACGATTAAGATTGTGCTTTAGTGTATAAAAATCCTCTAAAATGTCTGCAACAGTAATTTCTTCTTTTTCTTTTGAAAGATTACGGGCTTTGATTTTTAAAAATTCATCTGCTTTGTTTTTGCAGATTTTTTCACTTTGACCGTAAAATGTTTTTCTCTTTTTCTTATTATCGATATGATCTAAATATGTAATTCTATATGTAAATTGATGTCTTTTCTTGTCATATGTCATGGAGCCTTCGTTGTTTGAGGCTTTTTTCTTTTTCTTGTTTATTATAATTCAATCCTTTCGTTTAATTTATTTGTTTTAGCCAATATGTACTGCTGTCTTTTTTAGGACCTGATTGCAAATATCGTCTAAAGTCGCTTTCTTCAATTTGCATCTTTTTACCTATATAAATAACTTTATCTTTTAGTTCAGGACTGTCAAAAGTCTGTGATACTCTTCTTGATGACCAACCTGTAATGCGTTTTACATCCTCTTTGCTTAGCAGTTTAATGTCTGAACTGTTTGTATTTTCTAATTCATTTATTATTTGCAAAAGCTTTGAGCAACAATCGTTTAGTTTGTTTACAGTATCAATATAATAATTGTTTTCGCTTATGTTAAATTCGTTATTAATATTTAGCATTTGTTAAGCCTCCTTTCTTTGCTATACATTAACGAATAAGTTTTTAAGATTAATAATTTTTGATGAGTATCACGCTCCTTTATACATAATGATTTTTATATTAAGGCTTACATATGTGTAAATAACCTTATGTAATAATTATAACAAATTTTTAATTTTCAAAAAAATCTTAAAGCTTTGTGCAAAAACGACTTTTCAGAGCTGGTTTGCAACGGCTTCGGGCAGACTTCTCCTATCGAAGAAAAAGAAGTCTTACCTTTACACGGTATCCAAAAGCGACTCCCCGTCACCGTATATGTATCCGTATTCTGATGCTTAGACTCTGTATTTCAACAGATATGCTTGTCAGGCGTCCACTACCATCTACCCGATAATCGTTTCCGATTAATGCATATTCTCCCCGACTTACCCTATACGCCGGCAATAGGTTTCCATTGTCGTTCCGAGCCAGTTTGTCATATTAAATTTAACTTATTTGTTAAATTTAACTTAGACTATGAGGTCAAAGGCCCACTTATACCCCCAGTGCTTATTGTTGTCAGCATCATTAGGTAACAACTTTAAGCCAGCTGAACTTTCTATTTAGGCTTGCCACACCACATTATTTATATTCTAATGTTAAGAGTGGTAGCTACAGTATTTATAAGGAATAGCTGTAGTACTTTCTTGATCTTTCTTATCAAGCAAGAATGGACATTTGTCCATGTATATAATAGTTATAACAAATTTTTTAAAAAAACAAAAAATGAAAGGCTATGAGTTTGCTATTTTATTTTCAGAATGTCGTTGATTGTTAACTTATGTTTATAGTCCGGTAGACTTTTTATGAGCTTTACAGCAAACCCATAACCCTTCAATATAATTATAACAAAAATAAAATTAAAACGAAAAACTGTGCATAGTTTTTGACGATTATCCAAAATTTTTTTGTCAAAAATGGAAACGATTTTTCTGCATCTTGTTTTTGACTTGTTTAAAACTTAAAAAACGCCCTTAAAATATAGCTTTCAGCCTCATATGCCTTAATAGAAAAAATTGCCCTAAAGATTAAGGGCATTAAAAATTTACTTTTTAAAATTTATTAAATAGGTGAATTTAAATGCTGTATATTTTTTAAAATAAATATATGATTTATTGAATTTAATTCGTTATTATGTTACTATAAAGTTACAATTTACAAGGGAGGTTTGATCTGTGGTTTATTCTAACGGTTATATAATGTCGGGCGACAGGGAAGTTGTACGGATTGAAAACGGTGAAGTTATAAGCGTTGATAAAAAATTTGCTCCGCTTCACTTTGTGAATAACAAGGATTTTACCTCTTGGCTTGAAAGCAGAGCCATTGATTCTCATCGTGCTAATTCAAGACTTTTAAAGAAGGTTTTGCGACTTGCAAATCGTGATGACGCTAATACTGCTCTGGCAGTTAATGCAGTAACTATTACCGATAATTATTGGTTTAAGCCTGATGGTGAAAATCTTACCTGGGCTGATGTTAAATTTAACGAAAATGATTTTGACAAACTTGCTCTTAAGGGTGACCCGGATAGCTTTAATAAAAAACCGTCAAGGACTCCCGAACTTACCAATATCGGTAGCTTTGAAAAGTGTTGGCGACTTGAAAACGGTAGCTGGTGGATGTATAAAAGCGGTAATGATAATCAAATATTTTCAGAGCTTTTTATATATCAGCTTGGAAAATGTATCGGTTTTAATATGGCGGAATATCAATATGCAGACGGATATATTCGCACTAAAGATTTTACAGATGGTAAAGTAAATTTTGAGCCGATTTCATCTGTTATGGGTGATAATGAAGATTATAACGATAATTTTAATTATTTTAATTCGATTTCAAAAGATATAGCAGCTGATTATTTAAAACTTATTTATCTTGATACCGTTTGCTATAATATGGATCGACATACAAATAATTACGGCTTGATTCGTGATATCAGCAGTGGTGATATTATTTCACTTGCACCTAATTATGATAATAACATTGCTTTAATAGCAAATGGCTATCCGTCCGATGTTACTCGTGAAAAGGACGGATTGATGAAATTCTTTTTTGAATTTATTGACAATAATTTACAGGCAAAGCAAATGTTTAAGTTACTTGATATTCCTGCTATCACAAAAGATATGATTGAAACTTGTTTAGAAAAAATTCCAATCAGTGTTGATAAAAACTTTATCATTAATTTTATACTTAACGGTCAGAAAATTATAAAAAATCATATTGATTGAAAAATGCGTGAACGGTTGTAATTTTTTCTTTCGGTAAATTAAAAAACTCACTTGGCTCTTATTTTTAAGAGTTGAGTGAGTTTAATTTATTTAACTTTGCTTTAGATGGTCTAAATAATAAAATTTTTATTTAAATTTTATGTTCTTGAACAATTAATTGTACCTTATATCAAAATTGTCTTATTTAACATTTCGATATCAAATTTTGAAAGATATTTGAAACAATCGCAGATGATACGGTAGGGAATACAACTTTGTGCTTTTATGCAAGGTTGTATAACGCCTCAAGCCTACCATACAACCAATGATATAAATATATACATGTTTGCTGAGTCTTTATAATAGCTGCGGTATATTGTCACTATTTATATAGTATACTAAAACGGTTTCCACATCTATTCACATCAACATTCATCCAATCTGACAAGTTACATATATATTTATAATTGTTCTCCTTCATTTCATCTGGCATTATCAAATCAAAACCGTCTTTCGTCTCTTCAAAAGAAATCATATTCAAAGCAAAAATTCCATATTTCTTTATCGGCTCCAATGTATCCGCCAATGCCAATATAAATGCTATTTTATTATTCTTATCAATTTTATTTCCTTCTAAAGGCACTTTATTATTTTTTGTTAAATATTCATTCAAAGTATTTATCCAAATATTATGTGCAATTATTGCATCGGCAGCTTCTGCATAATATTTATAATGCTCATTTGAAAAATGTAATTCTTTATATGTAAAATCATTTCTTAAAACTTTTGGGTCATTTATTTTTGCTTTATTCCATGCTTCATCAAAATTCTTTCTTAATCTATCATAAAGCAATAATCCGCCTACAATTCCGTGGTCGATTTTTCCGATGTTTTCAGATGAACATATAGCTCGATTCGAAAGATATAAATCGACATTTTCTTTTTTATAGGTCTTAAATTCATTATTACACATATATTTAATATCACATATATCTTTTAATGCATTTATTCCATCTTTTTGAACTGTTCTTAAATGTGCACAATTATGATCATTTTCGTATACATATCCTATGTCATGATACAAACAAGCTAAAAACCATAAATATTTAAAATTAATTTTATCATTGTTATTCTTGTTTATATCAAATTTCAAATGCTCAGAAATTAATATTCCAAGTAAAAATGTTGAAACAATGTGCGGACTGCGTTCTTTTAAAACAAATTCATATTTAATTATGTATGGATTATCTTTAAACACCTTTTCTTTGCCACCACGTGTAAAGTAGTTTTTGATAAAATTATATGAAGCGGTTTCGTCAAACAACATCTCATATTTTAAACTAGGCTGAATCTCATATTTTAAACTATGTTGATTTGAATTGTAGTATAACCATCTATCAGGATCGTTGATTAAATCTTTGTACAATTCCTTTAATGTTCCCATTAAAAAGCCTTCTTTCTTATTAAATTCTTTTAATGTTTCCATTATAAAGCCTTCTTTCTTATTATTTAGCGGTTTAAATCTCAATGTCAAAAACATCAAATCTACCGGATATTAAAAGAGATAAGATTTCCTTACTCATTTATATCATAATATATTTTAGCGAATAGTCAACAGATTCGCTTAAAAACTTTATTTCACCGGTTATCCCATTGTATTTACTCAAAATACCCAAGAGTGATTTATCCGTTGTAAAATTAGTTTAAATAAAGGAGATATTTTATGACTATTTTACAAAACGAAGATATATTCAAAATCGGGAACGGAATCATCAAAACTCACGACCTGCTTCCTCTCGGAACTTATCACATTCAGGAGGACCATAATGGTGAGTTGTATTTGGTTAAGCGTGAGGACTTGAAGGCTGATTGCAAGATTTACGGCGATTATGCAGACAAAGCACCGAGCGTATACAAAGCTTATTTGCATTATCCAAAAAGTATGGGCGTTCTGCTCTGCGGTGCAAACGGCACGGGTAAAACGCTGTTTGCAAAGAAACTGTGCGAGCTTGCAAAAAATTACCAAATGCCTGTTATCTTGGTTGACCGACAGTTTGACGGATTGACTGCCTTCATCGACAGCATTAAGCAAGAGGCGGTTGTCTTGTTTGATGAATTTGACAAAACTATGGTGACTCAAACATTTAGAGGCTCTGAATGTGACCCGAAGTTGCTTTCTCTTTTGGATGGAACTTCGATGAACAAAAAGCTGTTTATTTTTACCGTCAACAATTCCAAACTTATTGGTGAGCACTTAATCAACCGTCCGAACAGATTGCATTACAAATTCAATTTTACCATTCCGAGCATTTCTGAAATAAACGAATACCTTTGCGATTCTATCGACAAAGATAAGCAAACAGTCATTCCGGAAATATTGGAGATTGCTGTGCGAATTCCGCTGAATTATGATGCCTTGCGTGCCATTGCATTTGAAATAAACCACGGCAACGATCTTGACGATTCGCTTTACGACTTGAATATCAACTATTCTGACACCCTTATTTACGATGTTGAAGTCTTTTTAAGCAACGATTTCAACACCCTGACCAACAACAATGTAGAAATTGACTTTTATGCAAAAACCGCACAATTTTTTACAAGCTATGACTGTGGCAACGAACAATATCGAGTTTGTATAAATCTTCAAAACGCTTATACAGACATTGAAAGCGAAACTTTGATAATTCCAAAAGAAGATATTAATGTCTTTAATACAAGCTCGTCAAAGCGTTATCCGACTGTGAAATATGCACAGCTAAAGCTGAAAAAACCAAACTAAATAGCAAAAATCCGAGTTTGAAGGGACTCGGATTTGTTATTATAAAGTGGTTTCGCAATATTCATAAAGCAGGCCGTTCACTTCAAACAGGTTATAAATCCCGTTTAAAATGCAGAAGCGGACGACTAAATCCTCTTTCAAACTTGTTGACAAAGCATAACCTGCAAGGCTCAACAAATAATCTGTTTCTGCCAAGTTCAGCTTTAGCCCCAAACAAAATTTTATGGCTGTTTGCTTTGACGGCCGATAAAAACGGTTGCTGAACATTTTTGAAAATATATCTCTCGACAAGTCAACGCTCTTGTAAAGCGCCACTTCGTTGAGCTGTCGTTCTCTTATTTTCAAGCAAACAAAATCAGAAAATGTTTCGTTGCGGTTTGTGTTTTCCCATAACAAATAATTATTCATCCTTTACCATCCTTTGATATTTATTAAAAAATAAAAAGCTGCAAACAGCAAAAAACCATTTACAGCTCAAATATTACTTTCAATATAATTATATCAAATTTTGGTTCAAAACATTTAGTCGCCGGCAGAACATATTGTTTTGTTCCTCGGAGGCAAACCACTCCTTTTAAACCTCGTGGATTTGATTGAGTCTGACTGATTATTTTTTTATAACTTTATATTTATGACACTTTTATTTGTACAATTATAAAAAAATTTGTATGCTTGTTAAGATATGATATATTTATAATGTGTAATTCTGCATATTTTTAAATGCAAGTTTAATAGCCGCAATAAAAAACATTTCGTGAAGATTTAACATATAACATTTTTTCTTGAAGATTTTATTTGATTATGTTAAACTTAATTATATAAATTATACGGAGTGATGAGTATGTCACAAGTTACAAAAAGGGCACTTGAGGCTTCACTTAAAAATTTGCTGTTAAAGAAGCCCTTGAACAAGATTACAATAAATGATATTGCAGAAGACTGCGGAATAAACCGAATGACTTTTTACTATCATTTTCAGGATATTTATGACCTTGTTGAGTGGGCGTGCCTTGAAGACGCAAAAAAGGCTATCGAGAACCAAAAAACACACGACACTTGGCAACAAGGACTTATCTCGCTACTTTATGCCGTAAAGGAAAACAAGCCGTTTATCGTCAATGTTTATAACTGCGTTGACAAGGCACAAGTTGAAAAATATCTCAAACCACTTGCAGACGACTTGCTTTTGGGCGTTGTAGAGGAAGAGTCTGTAAACATAAGCGTTCGTGAAGAGGACAAAAAATTCATTGCCAAAATTTATTCTTATTGCTTTGTCGGCATTATGCTTGATTGGATTAAAGATGATATGAAAGAAAAACCTGAAGATTTGGTTGAAAGACTTGCACTCGTTTTAGACGGTGACATAGGCTCGGCTTTAAAACGCTTTAATTTATCAAAACCGCAAAAATGATTAAAAAAATTACAAATTCTGCACTGTGATAAAATTCTTATCACGGTGCTTTTTTTGATTATTGTTAAAACTAATTGCACACAATATAATGAAATTACAAAATGATTTTAGGAGGTTTTGTTATGTATTATTCATTAGGAACTTATGAAGCATTTGCTCATCCGGAAAAGCCAAAGGATGTTGACAAAAAATCTGCTTATATTATCGGTACAGGTTTGGCAGGACTTGCCGCAGCATTCTATCTTGTTCGTGACGGACAAATGAAAGGCGAGCACATTCACTTGCTTGAAAAACTTGAACTGGCAGGCGGTAGCTGTGACGGCAAAAAGGATGTAACAAAAGGCTTCTATATGCGTGGCGGCAGAGAAATGGACAACCACTTTGAGGTTATGTGGGATATGTTCAGAGATGTGCCATCAATAGAAACACCGGGCGTGTCTGTGCTCGATGAATACTATTGGCTGAACAAACACGACCCTAACTATTCTCTTTGCCGTGCATCAATCAATAGAGGTCAGGATGCCCACACCGACAAAAAGTTTAAACTTGACAAAGAATCTGCAATGGCGCTTTCAACTCTTTTCATCACACCTGAAAAAGATCTTGAGGGCAAAAAGATTTCAGATGTTCTGCCTGATTCATTCTGGTCAACAAACTTCTGGCTTTATTGGCAAACTATGTTTGCTTTTCAGCGTTGGTCAAGCGCTCTTGAAATGAAAAGATATTTGTGCCGTTATGTTCATCATATTGACGGCTTACCTGATTTCAGTGCACTTCGTTTTACCAAATACAATCAATACGAAAGTATGATTTTGCCGCTTGTAAAATATCTTGAATCACATGGGGTTAAAATCGAATTTGGTATGGATGTTAAAAATGTTGTGATTGAAGACAAGGGCGGCAAAAAAATTGCAAAGCAAATTGTTTATGTTAAAGACGGCAAAGAGCAAAGCATTGATTTGATCGAAGACGACCTTGTATTTATCACAAACGGTTGTTGCACAGATACATCTTGCTACGGCGACCAAAATACCGCTCCCGATTTGTCAGGTATCAAAAACGGCAGCGGCGAATCTTGGGATATGTGGAAAAACATTGCAAAGCAAGCTAAACACGGTGAATACGGTAACCCAAATGCGTTTTGCAATGATGTTGAAGCAACAAACTGGATGAGTGCAACTGTTCAAACATCCGATGAAGAGATAATCAAGCACATCATCAATATTTGCAAGCGTGACCCTCGTGAGGGCAAAGTAACAACAGGCGGTATTGTAACCGTTAAAGACAGCACGAAAAATTGGTATCTTTCTTGGACAATCAACCGTCAGCCTCAATTCAAAGCACAGGACAAAAACACAGTTCTTGTTTGGCTTTATGCACTTAACACAAACAAAGAGGGCAATTATGTTAAAAAAGCCATCAGAAATTGCACGGGCGAGGAAGTTTGCCGTGAATGGCTTTATCATATTGGTATTGACGAAAGCAAGATTGATGACCTTGCAAAAAATGCCTGCAACACCACAACCTGCTATATGCCATATATCAACGCTTTCTTCCAGCCAAGAAAAGAGAGCGACAGACCAAAGGTTGTTCCTGACGGTGCAGTTAACTTTGCATTCATCGGTCAGTTTGCAGAAACTCCGAGAGATACAATTTTCACAACCGAATACTCAATCAGAACAGGTATGGAAAGCGTGTATACACTTCTCGATGTTGACCGTGGTGTACCTGAAGTTTGGGGCAGTAAATACGATGTAAGAGAGCTTTTGCGTGCTTGCTATTATGCGATTGACAAAAAGACGATTGACGAAGTACCTCTTTCATTCAAGGAAAAATTCCTGCTGAAAAATGTGCTAAAAAAAGTTAAAGGTACAGATGTGGAACAGCTTTTAAAAGAAAGTGGATTAATTAAATAACCAAAAGCATGGGAGGCAGTTTAAATAGAATTGCCTCCCTATTTGAATATTTTATGAGAATTTATTAGTTAAACTTCTAACAAACAAAAGGTTTGTATTCATTGTTAAAATATAGTACATTTTGTTTGAATAATTCTCTATTTTAATTGTCTTTTTCATCATTTGGCATAAAATTAAAATTTATGAATGAACGGTTAATTTTATTAGATAGGTGAATTTAAACGCCATATATTTTTCAAAATAAATATATGATTTATTGAATTTAATTCGTTATTATGTTACTATGAGGTTGCAATTTACAATGACAGTTTGATCTGTTAGTTTTGAACTGAAAAACGGCAAGGCTATTGAGGGTTTTATGCCGGATTGGATAGGCGAATTTTATCCCTATTATCAGTGGTATTACAATATTCCGAGCAGTGAAGTTGTCAAAAAAATCCCTATAAGTTTTTTGATGAAAGCATACAGCGACTTCATGATTTGGAGCTCAATTTAGCTGTTAAAAAGTCGGTGCGGTACAATGAAAATAGTTTGTTTTCATAATCCGGATGAGGAAAACGGATATTTAAGTAATTGATATCCGAGTAAGTTTACAGTGAATAATGTAAACTTTTCCTTAATGGAACAATATATGATGTTTAAAAAAGCCGTCTGCTTTGATGATAAAAACACGGCAAATAAAATACTTGTAACGGATGATGTCGCCGAGATTAAAGCTCTTGGGAGGCTTGTCGCAAATTACAACGAAAGCTACGGGAACGGTGTTAGTCAATTTATTGTTTTTATAGATACGTACCATATTATCGCATTCTGTAGAGACTACAGATATTTTATTTCCGTTGTCGTGAATGAGGTTATATCTAGCTTCTGCTAATTGCTCATTAAAGCCGAAATCTACCAGGTGATAGCCATCTTTTACGAGTTCCTTAGCATTGATGAAAGCGATATGATGTATTTTCGCTTCGCTTATATTCTTACTTCTTCCGCCCATGTTTCTAATGTTTTTAAATCTTCTACTATGCCCTGGGCATACCATCTGAAGAATGAAGCATATCCACCGTTGCCTACATTATTTCTCATCTGATTGTATAATTGCCAAGGCTGAGTTTTATATTTATCAATGAATAACCTAATCTCGCCCCAATAGGTATTATGTGGAAATTCGCCCTCATATTTCATGCAAGTTTCCATTTCAAGGGTTAAGCAGTCTTCGATGAACTCTTGCATATTGTTATATGCTTGATTCATTGCGATTTCTGTTAGCCCTTGAAATGTTTTCATTTTAGCTTGCAATATGGTTGCACGTTTCCACATACACTTAAACAGATTTCCTGCATATGTGATGTATTGAGGTAGCGTTATCGTAATCATATTGATATAATATTATTAATTATGCCTGCTGCGGTGGAGTAAGTTGTTGTGGTGTCTGCTGCGGTGGTGTAGGCTGTTGTGATGCCTGCTGTTGGTGATTCTCCTCTTTTGAACCTCCGCATAACTCAATCTCACGTACAAACAAATTGATCCCTGCCTCCATCTGATGAGATTTAGGTGAAGAGTAGATAACTATATTTGCATTTCCACGTACAAAGACTTTTGCACCTTTCTTCAAGTATGGAAAGAGATTACCTCCATCACCATTAAGTGAACAAGAAATCCACTGCGTAGATTTTATAATCTCGCCAGTTCTCTTGTCTGTCCAACTATCCGTATTTGCAACACGGAAGGAAACAAACTTGTTTCCGTTTGATACCTGCAACTGAGCATCTGCGCCCAGGTTGCCAATGACTTCAATCTTGATCATGCTCTAAATAATTTAAACGTTCAACAATTTTATGATATGTTTCAGCCATAGATGTACCTAGTATTCTGCTAGCTGATTCAATTACATTTAGTACTGTGCCAACTGCTTCTTTTGCTAGATTTTGTTGATTCTGAAAGAGAAATGTTACAAAATCAAGCTTTTTATGTATTTCGGCTACAGTTGCACCGCTATCAATGAGGTATGCTTTATAATTTTCGAGCATTATTTCATATCCGTTTTTAGATGCGTAGTGCATCAGTATTGAATTATTTTCTATTGATTCATCTAACGCTTGCATATCTGCCGTTATATTATCAATGAATACTATGCCCTCATCTGATACGCTTATTTTAACCTCTAGTACTTTTTCTTCCATGGAGATTTTCTTTTTTATTACTATCATATTTACGAAAGATTATTGGTTCCAGGCGCCAAGGAGGACAACATACACCAACAATTTCTGCATTGCAGGATTTGTGGGTCTTGAAATAACACCCTCGGCAACCTTGAACTTCCTTAACGACAATCAACCGTATGCCGTTGTATTTGATGACTTTTCCAATATCATTTTCTGTTAGTTCCACGTTTTCAAGTTTTATAAGTTCTGTTACTCTGACTTAGGTTTACTTCGGGGGAAACGAAGCATGGACCGTATCATTTCAGTTTGTACACACATATATCAGCATTACCGATATATTTAAATTTCTCGCAGGTCAATAGCCCCTTACATACCATTTTATTCATCAATCTTCTGACTGCTTGTTTATTGGTGGTGTATAATCGGCTTGCCACGTCTGTTACTCTGACGCTTTCATTTCTAGCTATCACTTTGCGAATGTTAGTTGTTGTTATTCTATTCATAGGCTTTTGTTTTTATGTTTCAACTTCTCTAATCAGAAAAGCAACCGGGTACACATCGCAGTTTTCAGCTTGCAGTTGCAGTGCGCCCTCATACGTTACATTCCAACCACATGTTCTTTGAACTTTTGCCCAATCTGCATAAACATCTTCTCTGATTAGATACTCATCGAAATAATTCTCATCGCTATCTGATGTAACGATGTTCTTTTCGATTATAACTTTAAAATACTTC
>OIYQ01000808.1_pt1 | contig 12534 bp, 8 predicted proteins | sample 1588311 | NCBI WGS metagenome assembly OIYQ01 (sample SAMN03283244) | human gut metagenome | biome: human-associated habitat; material: feces | host: Homo sapiens | place: Peru | collected 2012
AAATGAGCATCACCTTACGGTGATGCTCATTTAGCAGGGACTGTCAACATTCTGTCCTTGACTTTTGAACCAGTTTACTGTTCGTTGTTTTCTTCATCTTCTGAATCAGATGAATTATCATTTTCATCCATGCTCTTCATTTTATAATCGCATCCCATTTTCTGTAGATTGCCAATTCGAGCGTCAATTTCTTTTCTTGTCCCCGAAAGTGTATCCAGGTATTCACACAGCTCATTTCCATACCCAATATTAAAGCAGAATTCATCGGACAAAGATTCGTTTTTAAATACTTTTCCATTTAGAAAGTATACAAGTTTTCCAAAACCAATTCCTAGAACGGCTTTTTGAGCACTTACAGGAAGTGTAAAGAATGTATCTGTTATTCCCAGCGTATTTTCATTTAACGCTCTGATAATATCTACGGGTTTTTTATTGCTCAGGTTAACCTTCTTTTCGATATTCTGAGTATCGGTATATTTAACATAAACCCGAACACCTTCCGGAATCGTCGAATCGACTCTTCTTGCTGCTTCCTCAACTTCTTTTAACAGCGGTTTTAATACGCGAAGATGCTCTTCTCTTGTTATTTCCTGATATCCAAATGTCATACGCTGACCAAGATTGGATACTGTTTCTGCTATTCCACTCAAATTGACTTGTTCAAGCTTTGATAATCCAATAGTTTTCAGTTTTTCATAGTCTACTTCTTTTAATTTGCCAAGGCCTGCTTCTTTTATCTTGTTTAAATCAACATCCTTCAACTTACCCAGGTTTACCTCTTTCACTTTATTTATATTAACCTCTTTCAATCTGCTTAAGTCTATATTATTGTCTTTTGCTTTTGCGTCAATTTTTTCTCCCGCTTCTTTAACTACGTTCGAAATGTCGTCTAATAAATCTTTCCAGTCCATTCGCATATTCTCCTAACATTAAAAAGTTATAAGTATTTATAATATAATTATATTTTGTATTGGCTTCACTACCTAACCCTCATTATAGCACAAGCAAAACAGTAATCAAAAAAAATAGTTCTCTTTCAGATTTTCATCACGCAAAAAGGACACGCCTATCACAGACGTGTCTTTCACTAAATTTTCTTTCTAATATAGCAGCTCAGTTCATAAAGCATCGGACTTTTTGCCAAAAGCTTTCACACTATAAAATATGTAATAATAATTCGAAGTTGCAAATCCATCAAGTCCTATAAACTTTGGCAAATTCGAGATTAAAGACCTTAGGCTGTATGAGAAAATACAATTCACTGATTTTTCTGACATATTATAGGTACAACACCATTCAGGGATAATTTTATCCCTATATTTAGGGACAATTTGCAACATATAACGACAAAAGACAGTCCTAAGATATCCTGTGAGTTAGTCTTTTTCAGACTTGTACTCACGGACGATACGTTGAAACATCTTTTCACCGACAGAACGTCTGTCAGGAGTTTTATTTGTAAGTTTTGCTCTGGCGTTGTTAAACGGAATCAGCCCATTTACATAATCCTGAACCACATTTCGGCCATCTTGAGTGAGTGTCCAGTAGTGTACGTTCCGTGAAGGTCTGCCGGGTTTTCTTTTTTCAGAGTTAGGTTTTTGCGTATTACGGCGTTTCCTGTGAGCGGATATCTGATTTAAAACGCTGTTAAGTAAAGCATAATCAGAGTGTTCATTATTGTCCTGATAGTTTATCGACGTAATCCGCAGATCCACCCCACTGGAGTGGCACGTACGGATAACCCCCTGTATTGCTGGAATTTCACTAGCAAGCACGTACAGATGGGATACATACACGATATTCCCTTTTTTAATAGGTCTATCTGCGGAAGGTTTATGTAGCTGTTCTTCCGTATCGGAATATATAAGCTCAGTCAGGTCTCTACTAAATCTAAATCCTGGTATTGCTTGAGGTTCGCCACCAAGCCAGTGGCGCCGGTCAGGCACAAGCTGTTCGGCAATTTTGCGTTGCTCATATATTTTTGCGTCTTTTGTATCTCGGAAAAACCACCATTTTTCCATAGGCGAACCTCCTTTCATGTGTTTTTGTAGTGGTTAGTAGCAGTAACCACCACATTATAACATGTAATGAGAGAGCGCAGTTAATAAGCAAATAATAATAAACGCAATAATTGTATGTTTATTAATTATAAGTTGTTTATAAGTAAGCAAGCAGGTTTATATGCATTTTTAGAACGCATTAATTGTAAAAAGCAGGCGCAAAGCGCCAGGATTTTACGCGTCAAGAAGCAAATTACCATTCTGATTATGACATATACCTGATGAGTACAGAAAACCAAGAAAGGAGTATATATGCGTATTTCAAACAGATTTCCCCCTCTCGACGATGAATTATCTATTTCATATGTTATGAGGCTTGCATTTGCAAATGGATTTCCAAATGAAACTGATTTTCTTAGGGCTTTTGTCTCTACTGACAACGGTCTGCAGCATACAAATGACTTTTGTCTGGACACTAAGGCTCTGGCTGACAAAATCAACATTATGGATCCTATCGAACAATTAGCGCAGACAACTGTTATCCCTGCACTCTGGCCGCTGCTGCCTGCATCCATGCAGGACCGGCATATCAGAAAAGCATTTAACGGATGCAAGCGTTTTGGCAGTGACAAAGTAAATCTTTTAACTCCACAGCTTCATTACTGTCCCGAATGTATGAAACAGGACAATTACCTTCACCGCATACATAATGTACCGGGAATCTATTACTGTCCCTTTCACAAAACCATATTAAGAAACTTTCATGATAACTCTGAGGTTATCCCACTAGTTTCATACGAAGCTCAGGCAGCTTATCAGGAGCTCTTTATTGCTCTTCTTAAAAAGTGGATAAAGGCTGACTACAGAGCCTCCAAGCAGGCACTTGTAAAACGCGTCAGAGATATGACATCTGTTCCGATTTATGAATACCTTAGTGATATTCTCTCAGAATACGGTATTGATGATTATTCCGCTGCAAGGCTTTCTTCGTCACTTAACAGTTATATGCCCGGGGTTCCCATGCACATTCTCATAATGCTGTTCGGGACAGTCTTTCCTAGTGCAGACCTCCTGATGGATTATCTCGCAAAAGTCTCAGAGTCATACGATTTAGAAGAGGTCTCCCCTGAAGAATACGATCTTCTTAACAGGACTTCCTTTGGAGTAATCCACTTAAGGCACAAAGCATGCGGTCATTCATTCTACACCACAGAAAACAGCATCCGGGAAGGCTGGCTATGTCCGAAGTGTGACGCACAATTATCTGACCAGGATTTCTTTGAACAGATTGTTGCACACAAAGGACGTGGCGAATATCGCATCAAAAAAGGATATCGTTGTCTACGTTATAAGGTTGCATTAGAACACTCCTGCGGACAGCTGCTTGAAGTATCGGCTTCAAAATATCTCTATTACGGAGCGAAATGTGCGTGCACACACACATTATTGCTTTCAGATGCTGATAAACAGGTTCGGGAAGCAGGCAACTTCAGGTTACTGTCTTTTTCTGGAACCGATAAAGATGCCACTATTCTTAGTGAGGACTGTGGACATACGTTTGTTTTTCATTACACAAAATTCATCCGGCATCCCTGCTGCAAAGCCTGCTCTCCTCGCTGTCCTGATGAAGACATGTTCCGCAAAGAACTCTATGATCTGGTTGGAAACGAGTATGAGCTTGTTGGCGGCTATACTACCCGTCTGGCGGAAACAATGTTTTTACACAAGACATGTGGAAGAACCTTTTCGATGCGGCCAAGCCATATCTTAACCGGTCATAGATGCCCCTGCTGCATCCGACAGTATCGTAAGTCTGAATTTGTGGAATTTGTTGATGCTTATACCTGCGGAAGGTATGAGGTAAAAAGCTTTGTTGGAAAATCCAAGGCACTGATTCTTGATAAATCATCCGGGCAGGAAATGCTTGATGAGAGATGTTTTATCATCCAGGAGCTTACCCGTCCTACCCCATCGAGCAGATATCCTCATGAAAAACCACCTGATAAGCCTCTGTTGCTTGCATCTGACAGGGTATTAGCTGCTATACAGGAACTCTACCCTGATCCAGACAGTATAATCACCACCAGAGGAATACAGGTTTCTGGGTTATCCACAAAACAGATTGGCCGAATCATGGCAAATCAGCTGACTAAACTTAATGTTCTGGAACGCATCGGCCCCGGAACCTACAAATACAAAGAGAGGTGAATATAATGAACAGAATCAGTAATAAAACAAAAGAAAATCGTGGCTACGGGAAAGGTGAAGGTAAAAACTATAAGCCTTATATCCAGGCCCACGAGTTTAACTCACAGGGAACTACTGTAACTCTTCGCGACTGGATTACCAGTCGCTCGGTAGAACTTCTCTCTCAGGGAGAAGCTGAATACTGGCATATTCTTAGATTTAACGATGACATTATCGACATTCGTGAACAGATTCCTCTTCCAAAAGAAGACACAACAGCTATTGCTGAAGAAATGGGCTGTGAGCCTGCTGGCAAGGGACGTACAACTATGACATCTGACTTCTTTATCGTGTACGCAGATCAGCATATGGAAGTTCACTCTTTCAAGAAAAACATGCGCAGCATTGAACGTCAGCGCACATTAGAGCTTTTAAACATCGAGAAAACTTTCTGGGAAAGAAAGAACGTTTCTTTTCGAATGGTATTCGGTACAGACATCAATCATATTCTTGCCAGCAATATTCGCGTGTGCAGCTACTATTACGAAGAAAGTTCTGTTTTCGATGAGACATCGTGCCTGAAGCACCTGATCATCAGAAAGAAAATCGATGTAGACCTTACAAAAGAAAAAATTGATATTCCCGTATTGAGGGATGTGCACAGAAAGGAGATTGCCACATGGATGAAATCCAGAGAAATGTAAATAAAGGTTTGTGCAGAGGTTCTATCCTCAATGTAAGATCTGCCGACAGACTCAAAACTGGCAGATACAGAGTCCTTAATATCAGGAATGGACTTGTTACTCTCTGCGAGATGGATGTATCTTCTTTTAAGCTCAATGTACAGGTTTTAACGTATCTTCAGGATATGCTTTACGATGGCATGATTGAAATTGAGTCTGAAGAAAAGCTCGTTTTTGATTATGAGAAGCTTTCTGAATATCAGAAAAATATTTACACCCGTAATCTTTCCATCGTTAATGCTGTCGCAGATGCGTATGGACCGGATTATCTGGACCTAGCAACACACAAACCGAAGCCGTTATTAAAAAAGCTTGAAGATGAGTATGGTTTGTCAAACTTTACTGTCCGACGAATTATTCGTCTTTATATTCAAAGTGGATTTAATAATTCTTCGCTTCTTGATCAAGCTCAATTCATGCAGAAAAAACAGGATAACTATTCCTGCTATGCAAAGAAAACCGGAAGAAAATGTGAAAATGTTATAACAGGAAAATGTCTTACCTCTGAAGACATTGCTCATTTTGCAGAGGCTTTGGAAAAATATAAAAAAGGACGTAAAAAGACATTTAAATCTGTTTTTCTCCTGATGAGTGATAAATATTATTCGGAAGAAATTACCTGTGATGATGGTACTCAGCTTATCAAACTGTTACCAGCTTCTGAGCGTCCTTCCTTCCGTCAGTTTACATACTATTGCAGCAAACATCTTTCAAAGGAGGAAAAGGACCGTATCAAAACAAGCGCCATGGAACAGCGAAACAATAAGCGACTTCTGCTTTCAGACTCCAGATATAACGTCGAAGGCCCTGCCGACCGCGTTCAAATGGATGAGGTTGAAGTTGATATGTCCATTGTATCATCATTGGACCCATCAATAACCGTCGGTCGCCCAATCGTATATGTTATGCATGATGTGTTCGGTTCGAATATTCTCGCAATAGGAATCAGCTTTGACAACAACTCCGTTCTCGGAATGACGAACTGTTTCCTTAATCTTGCCCAAAACAAAGTCGAATACTGTGCCAGATACGGAATTACCATTTCAGAAGATATGTGGCCGTCCTGCTACCTTCCAGGTAGAATCCTTGTAGACCGTGGTGCTGAATACCGCAGTTATGAAGCTAAACGAATCTTTCGTGAACTTAACATCCACCGCGAACTGGCCCCCGCAGGTTCTGGTTCCATGAAGGGTCTAGTAGAACAATGGTTTCACCAGATGCATTCCTCACAGAATCCTTCTCTTGAAAAGCATGGGTTGATTGAGAAAAGACACGATTCCAAACATCATAAGGAAGCCTGTCTGACAATCGATGATTTTACAGTCATGCTGATCAACTTTGTGATTCATCATAACTGTTCGGTGCTCTCTGATTATCCATTAACCGCTGACATGATCTCTAAAAGAGTAGACCCGGTTCCAGTGGAGATTTTTAAATATGGTTGCGAAAAATATGGAACCCCAAAACCGATTTCCAATATTCCACAGTATTATTTCAGTCTCATGCTTCCACAGAGTGCAAAATACGATCGCCGTGGAATCCGCTGCAACGACCTATTCTATATCAACAGAAATGATCATGAACTTCTTGCTGACATGTATAATGCACACACTAAACGTATTAAGTTTCCTGTGCGTATTGATCCACGTGATGTAGGCTCTGTATACTATATCAGAAATAATCGTATCATGAGAGCATCATTGAATTCTGATAAGACGGGAAATGCAGATGTTACAGGAATGACGTTAAGCGAATGGACATTGATTATCAAATCTCTTCGAGCAAGACGCCGAAGCCTTGAGATCAATAAGCAGCAGTTTGATGCTTATATCGAAAAAGTAAACGAACTGATTGTTAAAAACGCAAAGAAGGTTGTGACTAATCAGCCAGCAACCCAGAATCTTTTAGAAAACCGAGCAAAAGAAAAACATCTCGAATCAAATAGTCTTCGAATGTTTGACTATCTTAACCAGTATCTTGATGAGCAGTTTGGGGAAACTGTATCTGCATCCCTGTCAGAAGCAGAAATGCCTAATACTTATGAAGTGCTTGATTGTGATATAGATGATGAGAACACCAATATCGGTGGATTGTCTTCAGATGCTTCTGAAATGATAGAAACTCGGGAAAATTCTGATGACTTTGACATCAATATTGCCGAAAATCCAGCCGCATACCTTGAAAAACTTCTTGCTGAAGGCTGGACCCCAGGAGGTGACAAATAAAAATGAAGTGTTTTAATGATACATATGAATACGCAGATGACGTAGATCCTAAAACCAATCAATATGGCATTGTGGATTTCAGCAAGATTGAGTATGTTGAAGCGCGATACGTTAAACATTTTGATCCGGAGAATAATGGCAATCCCTGTATCGAAGCACTGCCCAGACCTAGAAGCCTTGAAGAATGTACCCTGGATTATTTCAAGCCTATCCTTGGATACAGTATGTCGGAAATACAGGCACTTCCTTCCGGGGAGCGTATATACAGACTCAATCAGCTCCGTAAACTCAGGCTTCCTATAGCGTTTGACTATATGCTGGAAGTGGAAATGCACAACGCATTGATTCGTTCCTATGAAAACAGATATCAGTTCTACGACCCAGAAATCCCGGTATGGATGGCCGTTGACCGAAGCAACGGAGTCAAGTTCCCGGAGCAGGCTAAAAATGATACTTGTGGAAAATATATTACCAACAAGACCTCCAGCGTCAGCGGCTGGTCCCTTCTCGGTGGATCCGGAACAGTAAAAAGTTCTGCCATAGATATCCTGAAATCTCACTATCCACAGGTAATAGAGCATCCTCTCACCAAGGGAAACCTGAAACAGATTGTATTTCTGCATGTTTCCTGTCCTGCAAACTCAAACTTCAAGGTCCTCTATTCGACCATTGGACGCGAAATAGATAATGCCCTTAGTTACACGACCAGTGTATATCAGAATCTCCTGAGTAATTCAAAAGATCCTATAAGCACGGTTGTTCAGCTGATACAGAATTTCTGTATTGGAATTATCATCTTTGATGAGATTCAGGAAATCGACTTCGCCGGTACCAAATCAAATACCTTTGCCAGTTTAGTTACTATAGGAGAACTTTCAGGTGTAGCAATAGCTGTATCCGGTCTCGAATCTGCGTACAGCAAAATGTTTAAGAAAGTCTATACAGCAAGACGCGTCGGGAAGGTCATTTCTTCTAATCGCTACTGTTTTGATAAATCCAGTCTCAAAACCCTTATGAGCTTGATTTTCTCTTATCAGTGGTTTGATAAAAAGGTGTCACTCACTGATGAAATCGTTGACCGTTTTGAACTGTATACAGGTGGCCGTATTGATCAGCTGATTACACTTTATTCATACATGAACTACGAGTACCTGATATCTCCGGAAAACAAACGGCCAGAAATAAACGGCAAATTTGTGGATCTTTGTATTGAGAAATACTATGGGGATATGAGGAAACTTCTTGCCGAAGCTACCATTCATCATAAGAAAAACGGTGATTTTGACGGGCGCATGCTTGAAGCTTTTGAAAAAGCAAAGCAGAACCTCAATAACCTTCTAGGAGACGATGAGCAGGCAGATATGGCTGAGCATCTTTCTTCGAAGGAGACTTTACAGGCTATGAATTCATTTGCCAATACACAAAGCAATGTTGTTCAAAATGTGCAGAAACTGTTCCCACAGTTTGAGATACCTCAAATCATCGAAACGCTGAAAACTGTTTATAACGAACCTGGCAGCAGCTGTCTTGATGATTCGGTACTTTCAGGTCGTGTTATTCAAGTTCTTCTTGGAACAACGAATTCTTCTTCATTGGAAGCTACTTCTAAGAAACCTAAAATAGCAAAAAAGAAACGTCCTGATGCAAATCTGCTTAAACAGAACTTATTAAATGTATATCACCAGCAATAAAAAAGAGGTTCTACACTTTGATGTGTAGTTCCTCTTTTTTCGCTTTATTGTAAATATCGTAATCTTACTTTGACGTAAAACGAGATTTGGAGTTGTTTAACGAGATTTGGAGTTGTGTGTTAACACCTGATATACTCTATTATCTAAATGTACAAAACGTTCTTTGATTTCCTGTGTACGTCCCTTATTCCAGAAGTTATCACCAAGATAACCACAAGTTCTACGACATACATTTAATGTCTTATGGTTTCTATTACCACAGTTAGGACAATACCATTCATTATTTTCATCTAATAAGATTTCTCCAGAGAAACCACATTCCTGACAATAGTCAGACTTAGTATTGATTTCAGCATACTGGATTGTTTCATACATATAGTTAATTAATTCTTTCATGGCATCAAAGTTATTTGTCATATTAGTCACTTCTACATAACTAATAGCCCCTCCAGAAGAAATCTTCTGGAACTTCGCTTCAAAGCCTAATTTAGAGAATGCATCAATCTGTTCTCTTACATTGACATGATAAGAGTTAGTAATATAGTCTTTATCTGTTACACCAGGCACGACTCCAAATCTCTTCTTTAATGCACGTGCTAATGTATAAGTAGTTGATTCTGCAGGAGTACCATATAAGGCAAATCCTAAACCTGTATCCTTCTTCCACTTATCGCATGTATTTCTTAATTTCTGCATGATTTCAAGAGCTAATGCATCGCCTTCTTCAGTAGTATGAGACTGACCAATTAATGCCACTACACATTCATATAAACCAATATAACCTAATGATAATGTAGAATAACAAGTATCTAATAATGAATCGATCTTTTCTCCTGGTTTTAATCTTGCGATGGCACCATACTGCCAATGAATTGGAGAAATATCTGAAGGAGTACCCTTTAAGCTTTCATGTCTTAACATTAAAGCTTCATAGCATAAATCTAAACGTTCATCTAGAATCTTCCAGAATGAATCCATATTCTTATTAGCGGATAAACCAACATCAGTTAAGTTAAGTGTGACTACACCCTGGTTAAAACGACCATACCACTGATATTCACCTTTTTCATTCTTCCATGGAGATAAGAATGAACGACATCCCATACAAGGGAATACTTGTCCTTCATAGTTTTCTCTCATGATCTTTGCACTGATGAAATCAGGCATCATACGCTTAGATACACATTTAACCGCTAAATCTGTTAAATAACGATACTGTGAATCATCAGGCACATTATTATCATCTAATACATAAAGTAATTTAGGGAATGCTGGAGTGACATAAGCACCCACAGGATTCTTCATACCGATATATCTCTGTTTTAAGATTTCTTCAATTAATAAAGCTGTTTCTTCAATATAGTCTGGTTCTTCTCTTAAATACATGAAAATAGATAAGAATGGAGCCTGACCATTTGTGGTAGAGAATGTATTGATCTGATACTGGATAGTCTGTACACCTGCTTTGATTTCTTCATGAAGACGAGACTTTGCGATTTTTTCAATCTGTTCTTCAGTATAATCAATACCTACTTCTTTACCTTCTTTTCTTACAGCCTTTAAGTGTTTCTTATATGATACACGTACATAAGGTGCTAAATGAGAAATAGAGATTGTCTGTCCTCCATACTGACCATTAGCCACCTGCTGAACAATCTGAGTTGCAACAGTACATGCTGTCTGTAAAGACTTAGGTGTTTCAATCAATTTATCATTAATAACTGTACCATTCGCAAACATATCCTTTAAATTTACTAGATCACAATTATGCATCTTCTGGATATAGTAATCCATATCATGGAAATGAATAATACCATCATCATGTGCCTGTACAATCTTTGGTGGTAATAACAAACGGCGGCAATAGTCTCTAGAGAATTCACCAGCAATCAAGTCTCTCTGAGTCGCAAGGACTGTCGCATCTTTATTAGAGTTTTCATCCATTGCTTCTTTATTAGTCTGATTAACAATACCATAAATCGCATTATCAATTGTATTCGTTTCTCTCTGAAATTCTCTTACTTTACGGTAGCCTTCATAAGCCTTGGCAGTAAGTACTTCTCCCTTTTCAATTAACTTTTCAAAAACCTGTCCTTCAATACGATAAATACTGATAGATGCTGCTCCACTTGATTTATGCCAGTCTTCAATTTCATGTGAGATCTTAGATGCAATTTCAGGTTTCACAATACCGCTGCCATAGCGCATAGCCTTTAAAATCGCATTTTCAATCTTACTTCCATCAAAGGCTACCTTTGAGCCATCTCTCTTGATTACCTCCATGTTATTTACCCTCCTCATAAGAAAATCTATTAGGATGAAATACCTAATAGATTCTTTTCTAATTCTATATTAGTCTAAATTAGTTGGACATGCAACTAATATGCTTGAGATAAAAAAATATCTCACCAATAATTTATTAACATGAAAAAATGTTGAATTTATCAACGTTTTTTTAATTACTGATAAACACTAGAAATGTTTACCCTTAAACAGTATAAAAACCCACAAGCATAATGTCAAGCATTTCTCATGGGTTTCTTTTTTTCGCAATGTTAAAAGCGAATTAACCTAAATCTTCACCGTTGCTAGCAACAACTTTCTTATACCAGTCAAATGAATCTTTCTTGCTTCTTTCTAGTGTACCGCTTCCATCGTTGTTACGATCTACATAGATAAAGCCATAACGTTTCTTCATTTCACCTGTTGTGAAAGAGACGCAGTCAATGCAGCCCCATGGTGTATAACCCATTAAGTCTACACCATCAATTTCTATAGCTTTCTTCATCTGTTCAATATGCGCTCTTAAGTAATCTACACGATATGGGTCATGACAGCTACCATCTTCTTCCTTCTTATCAATCGCACCAAAACCATTTTCTACAATAAATAATGGTTTTTCATATCTTTCATACATCTGATTTAAGGCATAACGTAAACCTTCTGGATCGATTGCCCATCCCCAGTCAGATACTTTAATGAATGGATTAGCAACAGAATGTTCACTAGAACCATCTAATGATTTAGAAACATCTTTATGAGCTGTAGAGTCTACAGTATTAGTCATGTAGTAAGAGAAACCAATGTAATCTACTGTACCTGCAGCTAAAGCTTCTTTATCTTCTTCAGTGATATCTAAGTTAAATCCTTTGTTTTCAAACATCTTGTCGAGTGGTTCAACCTTCCATTTGGCAGCGGCAGCCGAATCGAGTGTGGCAGCGAGTATGTGGCTTGCCATAAGGTTGTAGCCTCCGTTCACTTTTAGTTCGCCATACTTCTCTTTGCTTGGTTTAAAGAGCGTGGCAGAGAATGTAACACTGGCGTTGGAGTCTTTTTTGTTTAGTTGGCTATAATCGGCATTTTCGGTGTCGTAGTTGGGTAGCAGGTTGTCGTCGAAGGTGCAAAATTCGCTTGCGTCCTCTACCGAATCAGCCGCCAAAGTGTCGACAGCAGCGTTGTCATCGTCGCCAGTAGCCCAATCATCATCTTCGGTATAATTGTCGTCAATGCTATCAGAAACAAAGGTATCGGTAGTCAATGTATCGGGGGTGTCGGGAGCAACGACATGGTTGGTTTTATGTCCTTGTATAGGTAGGGTAAATGCCAAGCAAAGAGCTGTTGGCACAAGTAGGGTTCTCTTTTTCATAATGTTGCTAATATATAATGTGTATGGTGTTGTAGCTTATTG
>OIYQ01000811.1_pt1 | contig 12516 bp, 6 predicted proteins | sample 1588311 | NCBI WGS metagenome assembly OIYQ01 (sample SAMN03283244) | human gut metagenome | biome: human-associated habitat; material: feces | host: Homo sapiens | place: Peru | collected 2012
GCCGCCACGAGAGCCCTGAACCTTGAACCCTGAACCAAATGAAAGCAAATAAAAGCAAAGTAAAAAGGGGCTGTGAAGAAATGAGGATTCATTTCTTCACAGCTCCTTTTCTTGACCATCTGTCGGTCACGCTTTCAGCGTACCGACGATCTCATTGACGTCTTTGACGCCATTCTTATCACACCATGCATCGAGTTCACGGACGATGCGTGCCATGGCGGTCGGGTCAGCGAGGTTTGCCGTGCCGACCTGGACGGTCTTCGCACCCGCCATCATGAATTCGACGACGTCCTCGCCGGTCATGACGCCGCCCAGTCCGCAGACGGGGATGCTGACGGCTTTCGCGACCTGCCAGACCATACGAAGAGCCACGGGCTTGATCGCCGGACCGGAGAGGCCGCCGGTGACGTTGCCGAGGATCGGGGTTCTCGTTCTGGTATCGATAGCGATGCCGAGGAGGGTATTGATGAGAGAGATAGCATCTGCGCCTGCCGCTTCGACGGCTTTGGCGATGGTGACTATGTCCGTGACATTCGGAGAGAGCTTCACGATGACAGGAAGATCTGTCGCATCCTTCACGGCTCTGGTGACAGAGGCTGCCTGCTCGGGGTCAGTGCCGAAGGCTGCGCCGCCGACTTTGACATTCGGGCAGGAAATATTGACTTCGAGCGCCGAGATGCCGGGGACGGAGAGGAGTTTCGCGCATTCGGCGTATTCTTCGACGGATTTGCCGACCATGTTCGCGATGTAGGGGCAGCCGAGTTTCTTCACTTCCGGAAGGTAGTGTTCCAGGAAGTACGGCGCACCCGGATTTTCCAGACCGATGCAGTTCAGCATACCGGAGGTAGTTTCCGCGATGCGTGTACCGTTATTGCCAGTCCATGGCGTCGGCGCAAGGCCCTTGCCGGAGATGGCGCCGACTTTCTTCATATCGATGAACTGGGAAAGCTCAAGACCGAAGCCGACGGTGCCGGAGGCACCGATCACCGGGCTTGCCATCGGGATGCCGAGAAAATTCACAGCTAAAGAGCTCATAATACGACCTCCTCTGCTTTGAATACGGGTCCGTCTACACAAACTTTATAGTGACCTTTGCCATCGGCTCTGTCGCATACACAACCGAGGCAGGTACCGATGCCGCAGCCCATGCGGCGCTCCATGGAGACTTCGCAGGGGACGTTTGCTTCTTTCGCCATCTGCGCAGTGATACGCATCATGATGCCGGGTCCGCAGACGCAGGCTTCATCGACATTGCCATTCTTAAAGAGCTCGGGGAGGACGGAGACGGAGAATCCTTTGATCCCATAGGAGCCATCATCGGTGGTGACGATGAGCTCTTTCAGAGTCTTGGGGAAAAGGTCTTTCCAGAAGACTTCTTCCTTGTTGCGGCCGCCGATGACGACGGTCATCTGCCCAGGCTTTGCTTTCCTTGCCATAAAGAGGATCGGCGCGATGCCGACGCCGCCGCCGATGCCGATGATATGATTTTTATCCATATCGAAAGCGGTGCCAAGCGGCCCCAAGCAGTCGACCACGTCTCCTGCTTTCAGGCGGGACATGGCTTCGGTGCCTTTGCCGACGATGCGGTAAATGATCTCAAGGATGCCCTTCCCCGGTTCTGTGCCGGCGATAGAGATCGGGCGGCGCAGGATGCAGGTGGGATCATTCACTTTCACATGGATGAACTGACCGGGCTTTGCGTCTCTTGCGATGAGCGGAAGCTCGAGGCGCATGCGCCAGATCGAGGGGCCGACCAGCTCATGGGTGAGGATGCGGCCTTTTTCTACATAGCCTGCCATATCAATTCTCCTTCACATAGTCCTGAATGGCTTCGACATGCGGTTCGCTCGAAGAAGCTGCCATGACTCGCAGGACTTCCTTCGCGGTATCGAGGGAGGTGATGCAGGGGATCGCAAGCTCGACAGCGATGCGGCGCAGGTCATAGCCTTCCTGCTCGATCTGGCTGCCATAGGAAATGGTATTCACGAGCATGTCGACACGGCCGGACTTCAGGTACTTTTCACAGTTTTCGCCTTTTTCATGGATCTTCTTGATGATTTCGACCGGGATGCCGAGTTTTTCGAAATAAGCGCCGGTGCCGGAGGTGCAGATGAGGTGGTAGCCCAGCTCTACGAAACCTTTGGCGAGTTCGGCAGTTTCCGGCTTATCTCTGTCGGAGACGGTGATGAGGACATTGCCGCCTGCCGGTACGGTGAGGTGCGCAGCCACAACAGCCTTGTAGAGGGCTTCCTGATAGGTGTGGCCGATGCCCATGACTTCGCCTGTGGATTTCATTTCCGGTCCCAGTTTGATTTCTACGAGGCCGAGCTTCGAGAAGGAGAAGACAGGCGCTTTGATCGCGACGTAGCCTTTATCCGGGACGAGGCCGAGCGGAAGGCCGGTGTCTTTGAGGCTTTCGCCGAGCGCGATGCGGGTCGCGTATTCGACCATATTGATGCCGGTGATCTTGCTCATGAATGGTACGGTACGGCTGGCTCTCGGATTGACTTCGATGACATAGACTTTATCCTTGACCACGATGAACTGGATATTCACAAGGCCCTTGACGTTCATGGCTTTTGCGATCTCTCTGGTGTAATCGGTCAGTGTCTCGATGATCTCCTGCGAGAGGTGCTGCGGCGGGTAGACCGCGATGGAGTCGCCGGAGTGGACGCCGGAGCGTTCGATCTGTTCCATGATGCCCGGGATGCAGACGTCATTGCCATCGGAAATGGCATCGACTTCGACTTCACGGCCGACCATGTACTGGTCGATGAGGACAGGATGTTCATGGGAAGCAACGACGGCTTCTTTCAGGTACTGGCGAAGCTCTGCCTGATCGTAAACGATCTGCATCGCACGGCCGCCAAGGACGTAGCTCGGGCGGACGATGAGCGGGTATTCCAGCTCTTCTGTCTTTGCCATCGCTTCTTCGACGGACTCGACGAGGCAGCCCTTCGGGCGCGCGATACCGAGCTGTCCCATCAGGGTGTCAAAGCGTTCGCGGTCTTCGGCCATATCGATGGATTCATTCGAGGAACCGATGATGCGGATGCCGCGCTTGGCCATCGGGGTCGCCAGGTTGATGGCGGTCTGGCCGCCGAACTGGCAGATGACGCCTTCCGGTTTTTCTTTGTCGATGATTTCGAGGACGTCCTGCTCGGTCAGTGGTTCGAAGTAGAGAGAGTCGGAGGTATCGAAGTCGGTGGAAACGGTTTCCGGGTTGTTGTTGATGACGATGGATTTCTTCCCTGCCTTGCGCAGTGCCCAGGAGGCATGGACGGAGCAGTAGTCGAATTCGATGCCCTGACCGATGCGGATCGGGCCGGAGCCGAAAACGACGACAGAGCCCTTGCCCTGCGGCTTCACTTCGTCTTCTGCGCCGTAGGTGGAGTAGTAGTACGGGGTGTGCGCTTCAAATTCTGCCGCACAGGTATCGACCATCTTGAAGTCCGGATGGAAATCCAGTTTCTTCTTGAAGTTTTCGACGTCTTTCGGGGTGACTTCAGCGAAGTGTGCAATGGCTTCATCCGGCATCTGGATGCGTTTTGCCGCTTTCAGTGTCTCTTCGGTGAGGCCTTCCTTCATGAGGCGGCGTTCCATCTTGATGATGTTCTGGATCTTGTAAATAAAGAAGAGGTCGATCTTGGTGATGCGGTTGATCTCTTCCGGCTCGATGCCGCGGCGCAGGGCTTCGGCAAGGACGAAGATCCTTTCGTTATCAATGCGAGAGAGCAGGCAGCGGATATCATAGAGGGACTGTCCGTCGAGTTTCTTCAGGTGCAGGTAGCCTTCCCCGACTTCCAGCGAGCGGAGGGCTTTCAGGAGCGAGCCTTCGAGCGTGCGGTCGAGTGCCATGACTTCGCCGGTCGCTTTCATCTGGGTACCGATGGCACGATCTGCGAGGGTGAATTTTTCGAATGGCCAGCGCGGGAATTTGCATACGACATAGTCGATGGATGGTTCGAAGCAGGCTTTCGTATTGCCGGTGATGGCATTGGTGATCTCATCGAGGTGCAGGCCGAGGGCGATCTTCGCTGCGACTTTCGCGATCGGGTAGCCGGTGGCTTTCGATGCGAGCGCGGAGGAACGGCTGACACGCGGATTGACTTCGATGACATAGTACTGGTTCGTCTTGGTGTCAAGACCGTACTGGACATTGCAGCCGCCTTCGATCTTGAGGTAGCGGATGATATCAAGAGATGCGGTACGGAGCATCTGGTACTGGCCATCGGTCAGCGTCTGTGTCGGAGCGACGACGATGGAGTCGCCGGTATGGACACCGACAGGATCAATATTTTCCATGGCGCAGACGATGATGCAGTTGTCCGCACTGTCTCGCATGACTTCGAATTCGACTTCTTTCCAGCCGGCAATGCTGCGTTCTACGAGGATCTGATTGATCGGGGAGAGCTTGATACCACGGTTCGCGATCTCTTCCATCTCATAGCGGTCGTGTGCGATGCCGCCGCCGGTGCCGCCTAAGGTGTATGCCGGACGGATGATGACCGGATAGCCGATCTTATCAGCAAAGGCGATGGCTGGTTCCAGTTCCTCGAAAATTTCAGATTCCGGGACTGGCTGATGGATCTCTTCCATCGCAGCCTTGAAGAGTTCACGGTCTTCCGCATGCTTGATCGCATGGAGAGAAGAGCCTAAGAGCTTCACGCCGTACTGGTCGAGGACACCGGCATCCGAGAGCTGGACAGCCATGTTGAGGCCGACCTGCCCGCCCAGTGTCGCGAGCAGTGCGTCCGGGCGTTCCTTCTTGATGACTTCTGTCACGAATGGCAGAGTGATCGGTTCGATATAGACACGGTCAGCGATATCCACGTCTGTCATGATGGTGGATGGATTGCTGTTCACCAGGACGACTTCGACGCCCTCTTCACGAAGGGAGCGGCAGGCCTGGGTACCGGCATAGTCAAATTCCGCAGCCTGTCCGATGACGATCGGGCCGCTGCCGATGACGAGGACTTTCTTCACGTCTTTATTGATCATTTTTTGAATTCCTCCATGGCCTTGGTAAATTCGGTGAAGAGATAGAAATTATCCTTCGGTCCCGGGGAGGCTTCCGGATGGTACTGGACAGCCTGGATCGGAAGGGTCTTGTGACGGATGCCTTCGATGGTGCCGTCATTGACGCTTCTGTGGGTAACTTCGATGCATTCCGGAAGGTCGTCATCGGAGATCGCATAGCCATGGTTCTGGCTGGTGATATAGACGCGGCCCGTGCGAAGATCCTTGACCGGGTGGTTCGCTCCGCGGTGGCCGAATGGCAACTTGAAGGTGTGACCACCAAGGGCAGTCGCGAGCATCTGGATACCAAGGCAGATGCCGAAGATCGGTTTCTTTCCGATGAGCTTCTTGACGGTCTCTACGACGAATGGCACATCCTGCGGGTCCCCCGGTCCAGGAGAGAGGAAAATGCCGTCCGGATTTCCTGCCAGCAGCTCTTCGGCAGACGTATGCGCCGGGAAGACATGGACGGTGCAGTCATTGGCCGCAAGCGAGACGAGGATATTCTTTTTCAGACCGCAGTCGAGAAGGGAGACCTGATATTTCCCGTCACCATAGGTATAGGGATAGTCGGTCGTCACGCGCTCTACCTGATCTCTGTGGAGCGGCTTTGCGAGTTCTTCGGCGATGAATGCATCACTTCTGTCTGCCGAAACGATGATCGCTTTCATGACGCCCTGGGTGCGGACCATGCGGGTCACGGCACGGGTATCGACATTGTAAAGGCAGGGTACGTGGTATCTTTCGATGAAATCGGTGATCTTTTCCTTGCATTCCCAGTTCGACGGATGCTCCGCGATCTGGTCGAGGACGAAGCCTGCCGCTGCCGGCTTTCTGTTCTGCATGAAAAGATCATTTGCGCCATAGTTGCCGATGAGCGGGTAGGTCAGGGTGAGGATCTGTCCTTCATAGGACGGGTCCGTGAAACATTCCTGATAGCCGGTCATGCCGGTATTGAAGACCAGTTCCCCCAGCCCTTCGACAGAGCCTAAGAGGTCGCCTTCGAAGCGGGCGCCGTTTTCCAAAATCAAGAGGCCTTTCATTTGAGCACCTTTCCTTCTTTCATGACAATCTCTCCATCCACGATGGTCATGACTGCTTTGCCTTTCAGCGTCAGCCCTTCATAAGGAGTGAAGAGGGATTTCGTATAGAGATCCTGTCCGTGGACAGTCCATTCTTTATCCGGATCGATCAGCGTAATATCTGCCGGAGCGCCTTCTGTCAGGACGCCGCCTTCGATGCCGAGGAGCTTCGCCGGATTCACACTCATCAGTTCGACGATCTTGTCGATGGTGAAGCCCTCCTGATGGTAGAGCACCGTCAGCGTCGAGGCAAGAGAAGTCTCAAGACCCGCGATGCCGTTCGGCGCGCAGTTGAAAGGAACATCCTTTTCTTCATTGCAGTGCGGGGCATGATCCGTCATGATGGCATCGATGGTGCCGTCCTTCAGTCCTTCGATCAGCGCTTTTCTGTCTTCGTCCGTGCGCAGCGGCGGCGCCATTTTGAAAGCCGCTTCATAGTGCTTCAGCCATTCATCGGTGAAATAGAGGTGCTGCGCGGTGACTTCCGTCGAGCAGTTCACACCCTTCGCCTTCGCTTCGCGGATGAGATCGACGGCCTTGCCGCTCGATACATGCGCGATATGGATGTGGCATCCCGTCAGTTCCGAAAGGAGCAGATCGCGAGCGACTGCGATATTTTCCCCTGTCGCCGGACGTCCGGTGACGCCCATCGCATAGGAAACCTTGCCTTCATTCATGAAGCCGTGTCCGCACATCGTCATATCTTCCGCATGGTCGATGACCATCTTGCCGAGCTGGTCCGCATACTCCATGGCGCGGCGCATGAAATTGGCACTCTCTACATAGTGTCCGTCATCGGAGAACGCAACAGCGCCATCCGCTGCCATATCCCCCATCTCCGAGAGCTGCTTGCCTTCGAGATTCTTGGAGATCGAGCCGATCACGGAAACCTTCACGACCCCAGCCTCGGACACGCGATGCTTCACATCACGCAATACCGCTGCATTGTCGATGACAGGCTTCGTATTCGCCATAGTCGCGACGCGGGTCACACCGCCGGCAGCCGCTGCCTGCGTCCCCGTGTGAATATCTTCCTTTGCTTCCTGTCCCGGTTCACGCAGATGGACATGCATATCGATGAGCCCCGGTGTCACGAAAAGACCCTTCGCATCGATTTCTTCTACTTCTTTGCCAGCCGCGCTGACATTCTGACCGATTTCCTTGATCTTGCCATCTTCCACCAGGATATTTGTCACTTCATGCTGGTGCTTGGCCGGGTTTACGATGGTACCATTCTTAATTAAGAGCATCAATGTCTTTCCCCTCCGTCAGTGTCAAATATTCCAGAGCCATACGGACAGCCACGCCATTTCTGACTTCTTCCTGAATCCAGGACGCTTCATCGTAGGCTACATCATAACCGATTTCAATGCCTCTATTCATCGGGCCCGGATGGATCACCGCCACATCCGGCTTGCAGAGTGCCAGCCGCTTCTGATTGATACCGAAGAGACGTGCATATTCGCGGGTCGTCGGGATGAATCCGCCAGCCGCTCTTTCAAGCTGGATACGGAGGATATTGATCGCATCCGCATCCTTCAGCGCTGTCTCCAGATCGTCATCCACGATGCAGCCCATCGCTTCGAGTTCCTTCGGGACCAGCGTGCGCGGCCCCACCAGATGGACTTCCGCTCCCAGCTTTGTGAACCCGATGATATCGCTTCTTGCGACGCGGGAATGCAACACATCACCGATGATGACATACTTCATCCCTTTGATCTTCTTTCCTGCTTCCTTCATCGTGAAGAGCTCCAGAAGCGCCTGGCTCGGATGCGCGTGCGCGCCATCGCCTGCATTCAGCACGACCGGTACCTTCACCTTCGGGCTCATGACCTTGGACGCAAAAAGAGCAGCCCCTTCAGACGAATCACGAATAACCACTGCATCCACTCCCATCGCGGAAACGGTCAGCAATGTGTCTCGCATACTTTCACCCTTCGTCATCGAGCTGCCACTCTTTGTAATGTTGATCACGTCGGCTCCCAAATACTTACCGGCAAGCTCGAAAGAACTACGAGTTCTGGTAGATGCTTCGGAAAACACTGTTACGATAGATTTGCCTTTCAGGAAATCTTTTTTCTTATTGTCAGATAACACAATTTTTTTCATTTGTGCTGCTACTTCTAAGATCCGCTCAATCTCTTCGGCTGTGAAATCAACTAGCCCAAGAACACTGCGGCCTTGTAGTGAAATCGTGCTCATGCCGGCCTCCTTGAATCAACGCATAGAATGGGATTCTATGATAAATAGTTATCCCTATAATCATAAAGGGTAATTCACACTTTTTCAATAGCATAAGGGTATTAAATTTTTATTATGGAGAGAGCATGGGATTTAAGAAAGCACTGATTCGATCGCTCCTCCCGATCGCCAGGGAAACGCAATCTATAAGCCCCTACTTCTCACTCGCTCCCACCGCCGCCAGAATCACTTGAACGAAAGCGGGCGGGATGAAATCCTTTCCCACATGGTCGGCGAGCGGCGACTACCGACTCGACCCCACTGTGAACAGCGCACGTGCGTTCAAGTCGATGCACGAGATGCTCTCTCTGCTGTCGCAGTGTACGCCCGACGGCACCATCAACATAAAGACCGGCGGCAAGGAGGCGTTCAGCGTCAATCTTCAGACAGCCGACTCGCTGGCGCTGCTCAGCACGCTGACAGAGAAGCTGGGCAAGGCGGGCGTCGTGATGGCGTTCAAGAACGAAGCGCAGAACCCCGTTACGCTGCGCTTCAACGTGGCAGCCAACAGCATCGACTTGCAGAAGGTGACAGACTTCTTCCGCCATATCTCGCTCGACAACGTGGTGGTAATGCTCAACGGAGCCGCGATAAACATCGGCGAGATAGACCGCTTCTCGGCACAGACCATCTGTTCGGGCACAAGTACGCAGCCCGAAGCGTTCACCGCTATAAGCAGTAGCGAGAAAGTGAAGGTGAAGTGGACGGCAAGTGTGGCTGAGGGCTGCACCGTGCGCGGCTACCAGCTCACCGGCACCGACGATCTGCCTGCCATGACGCTCACGAACGAAGGCAGCAAGACCGATCTCGTTACATATCATGTGAGCGTAGAGCTTAACGGCGTTGCCATGTACACATATATATATAAGGTGTATGTGAAGCCGTTGCTGAAGAGTCTCGCGCTCAGTTCGCCGTCCGACAACGCCGTGCTCGAATACGGACAGGTTACGCTCAGCTGCAGCAATCTCGGACAGGCTGCTGTAGGCTATACGTTCCACTATCGCCGCACCGATGCCGAGGCAACCGAAGACGGAGAAGCAGAAGAGTGGAAGGAAGTGAAGACGACATCGCCGTCAACAGCGTTTGTGCCAGTAGAAGGCGCCTCGTACGAGTGGTATGCTACGGCGCATGGCGAGTGCAGCGAGACTGTCGACAGCGAACACCGCACGTTCAGCATACGCAAACGCTCAGACCTTACGGTTGAGTCGGTGACGGCGCCTGTGGAAGTGAAGGCAAACACTACGTTCCAGATCACGGCTGTTGTGCGCAACATCGGTAAGGGCGCGACACGCAACAGCGGTTGGACAGACGCACTCTATGAAAAGAGATCTGGTGGAGCGGTTCGTGTTGGTGTACAAACTCATAACGGTGTGTTGCAGCCTAACGATTCGTACACTGTTACTTTCACAGTTACGAGTCCTGACGCTTCGCAAAACGAAGTCGGCTATTTCGTGCAGACCGACCTCTATGGCTCAGAGACCGAGTCTGATGAAAGCAATAATATAAAGTCCACAGACCCGATCGCAATTGTCAATCGCTACATTGACGCCGCCGACTACGAGGCTCTGAAAGTGCTTTATCAGGCAACCAACGGCGGCGCATGGACCAGCAAGACATGGCGCATCGGCAGCAATGCCGTAACGTCTACCGGTTGGCCCGGCGTCACATTCGACGAAGAGGGTCATGTGCTGGCTATAGATCTTCAGATTAACAACCTCACAGGCACGCTGCCTACAGCGGGGATGGAGATGAAGAGTCTGCGCACGCTCAATCTGAGCGGAAACAGTCTGAGTGGCGATGTGGCTGCGTTCTGCAAACTCCTGCCAGCGCTTGAGACGCTCAATCTTGGCTACAATCTGTTTACAGAACTGACTGGCGTTCTGCCTGCTCATATCACCTCGCTCAATCTGCAGAATCAGCGCGAACGCTACAATCTCTCTACCTTCCCGCTGCAGGAGTGGGCTATGGGTGACAAGCAGGCCGACATAAAGCTCGGCTCGCTCATTGCTTACGACCATAAGAACCAGAACTTCGAGGCTCACCCGACGCTCCGCATCTATACTACCGCCAACAACAGTTATGTAGGCGAGATGAGATACACAGACGGAGCCTACCGCTACTATCTCAGCGGCACGTACAACTACGCAAGCGGCACGGAGTTCTGCATCCGATCGTATGAAGGCGTGGCACAGAACAACCGCCTGCGTGCTAAGCTGACGTGGACAAAGGGCGACGTGAACGCCGACGCATCGGTAGACGTGCTCGACGCGCAGCAGACGCTCAACTACATCATGGGCACGCAGAACGGCAACTTCAACTATCCGGCAGCCGACACTTATGAGGGCGGCGGCATAAATGTGCAGGACGTCGTGGCAACCATAAACATCTTCATCGGCAGCAACGACAACGCCGACCTGAAGAGTCTTATGGCTGCGCAAAGACGCTGGACGGAGAGCATGGGCGAAGAAGCCTCTACAGCTAACGTGCTCAGCGTGGAAGACGACGCATTGTGGCTCGACGCAACCGACCAGGTGGCTGCGCTCGACATCACACTCGCCGGCGTTAAGGCGAACGATGTGAAGCTCGCCATGAGCAAACAGCGCTATCAGCTTGTGACACACAACACGGCTAACGGTGTCCGCGTAGTGATAATAAGCACTACGGGCGACATCATCAGCGGACGCACCAAGCTGTTGCGACTCGCCAAGCTGGCAAGAGTGTACCAGGCGATGGCTGCAGACATAGACGCACAGCCGGTAGGCGTGGCGTTTGAGGGTCAGACCACAGACATCGACACCATAACCACAGACGCAGAAAGCCGCGAAGCTGTATACAGCCTCGACGGACGCAAACTGAACGGCGTTGCACGCGAAGGCGTCTATATTGTGAACGGAAAGAAAAAGGCTATTAACAGACATCAATAGACATGAAGATCAGAAGATACATAACCATGATGCTGTTCTTGCTGATGTACATCACGGCAACGGCTCAGAACAACCTGTCGGTAGGAAAGCTGACAGGCGGTCAGGGCAAGGACGTGCTGATACCTATCAGCCTTGAGAACACAGACGAGGTGGTGGCGCTGCAGTTCGACCTGCAGCTGCCATTCGACCGCTCGTCAAGAACAGCGCCGACGCTGAGCCAATCGCGTATAAACGAGCACACGGTGTCGGTAAGAAATCTCGGCAACCATAAATATAGAGTGGTTGTCGTGAATATGAGCAACCGTCCTCTGTCGGGCAACGCTGGCACGATCATCAACTTCCCGATGGCTGTGCCTACAGGCTTGGACCCCGGCACGGAGTACACCGTAAGCTTGTCGGATGTTATCATCACAAACCGCAAAGGCGACAACATCCAGGGCGATTCTAACGTGAACGGCAGCTACACGGTGCAGCGAGAAAACGCTCCCGACCTTGCTACTACCGATGTTAACATCACCGAGAGTACGCTTGTGCCGGGCAACTATGTCACAGTGACTTGGAAAGTGAGCAACATTGGCAACGCCGACACGCGCAGCGGTTGGACCGAACGTGTTTATCTCGTGAGCAACGGGACCGAAGAAGCGGTGCACATAGGCAATACTTACTTCAGTAATACGCTACTCAAGGGCGGCTACATCGCACGCAGCGCCACCTTCAACCTCTCGCAGACCGTCGGTCTCGAAGGCGAAGTGACGGCGAAAGTGGTGGTTGAGCCCAACAGCGGTTGCGGCGAGTACAACGCCGACCGAGCCAACAACACCGCAAACGGCGGAACAGCCCAGCTTGAGAAGCACCTGTTCCTTACCGCTCCCGACAACAGCGTGAAGGAAGGCGAGTCGATGCGCCTCACATTGAAGCGCAGCGGCGACCGTAGTATGGACGAGACATTCAGCATTGCTTCGTCTTTGCCCGAACACGCTAAGGTTCCGGCTACTGTTACCATCAGCAAAGGCCAATCGGCAGCGTCGTTCGACGTAGTTTGTCCGAACAACAACGTGGTGAACACTTACTCTAAGGTCACCATAACCGTGAACAAAGCCAACGGATATCCGCAGGATGTCGCTACATCCTTTAATATAAAGGACGACGAACTACTGCCTCTCACCGTGAAGCTCGACAAAACCGAGTATAACGAGGGCGAAACGATGAAAGCAACCGTCAGCGTGCCTTACCGTATCGGCAACGATACG
>OIYQ01000813.1_pt1 | contig 12498 bp, 6 predicted proteins | sample 1588311 | NCBI WGS metagenome assembly OIYQ01 (sample SAMN03283244) | human gut metagenome | biome: human-associated habitat; material: feces | host: Homo sapiens | place: Peru | collected 2012
GTCACCCTATCCGCCCCTGCGGGGCACCTTCCCCTAGAGGGGAAGGCTGCGATACGAGAATACCATCTTCTAAAAAAGGCGGCGAAGCCGCCACGAGAGCCCTGAACCTTGAACCCTGAACCCTGAACCAAATGAAAGCAATGTAAAAAGGAGCTGTGAAGAAATGAGAATTCATTTCTTCACAGCTCCTTTTCTTTCATTTAGTTGTCATGCGGAACCATGTCTTCCGCTTTGAGCGTACCCGCCTTGCGGCGTTCTGCATATTCCGCCGTAGCGGTGAAAAGCACGTCAGTGGAGCTGTTCAGCGCAGTCTCGCAGGCATCTTCCAGAACGGAGATGATGAAGCCGACACCGACGACCTGCATGGAGATATCACTGCTGATGCCGAAGGAAGCGCAAGCGACCGGGATCAGGAGCAGAGAGCCACCAGCGACACCGGAAGCACCACATGCGCCGACCGTGGACACGATGCAGAGCAGGAGTGCGGTCGGAAGATCGACCTGAATGCCGAGGGTATTCGCCGCAGCCAGAGCCAGAACGGAAATCGTAATGGATGCGCCGGACATATTGATCGTCGCACCGAGAGGAATGGAGATCGTGAAGATATCCGGATTCAGCCCGAGTCTCTTGCAGAGCGCCAGATTCACAGGGATATTGGCCGCCGAGCTTCTGGTGAAGAAGGCATACACGCCGCTTTCACGGATCGTGGTGAGGATCAGCGGGTATGGATTCATGTGAATGCGAGAAAATACGATGATCGGATTCATCACAAGAGCGACCAGGAAGTACGAACCGATGAGAACCGCCAGAAGCTGCACATAGCCGATGAGCGCTTCCACGCCAGCGGTGCCGACGGAGTCAGCGACAAGGCCCATGATGCCGAGCGGGGCAAAGTGAATGACCCAGGTCACCACTTTGGTGATGGTCTTGGCAACATCATCGAGCCAGCCCTTGGTGGTGCCGGATGCGATATTCTTCATCGCGATACCGATGATGATCGCCCATGCCAGAATGCCAATGTAGTTTGCAGAGAGCAGTGCATTCACCGGATTATCGACGACGCTCAGGATCAGGTTATGAAGCACCTGAATGATGCCGCTTGGCGGAGCGAGCTTCGTGTCAGCCGCCACCTGCAGGTGCAGTGTGGTCGGGAACAGGAAGGACATGCAGACACCGACAAGCGATGCGAAGAATGTCGCCATCACATAGAGACCGATGATCGGCTTCATGCTGCCGTTCCCATTTTCTTTTCTCTGCGCCATGGCGTTCATGACCAGGAAGAAAACCAGGATCGGTGCGACACCCTTCAGGGCTTTGACGAAAAGATCACCGAAAATCTTCACGACGGGGATGGCCGCCGGAAAGCAGACGGCGATCAGAATGCCGATCACCAGACCGACCGCGATCTGCTTGATCAGTGCCACGCTGGCGAGCGTATGCTGGATCGTTTTGAACACAATAATTCCTCCTCCTAAACAAATACGTATGTTTATTTTAGTATACGCTTTCCTGAATAATGATGCAAGTTTGAATGCAGAGATCCTGCGTGACCGGGGACTAGTATTGCGTTTTCTAAATAACTGGCATTGAAGTCAACTTCCGAATCAAGTGAGGAGTTAGGAATTAGGAGTGACTAGGGACTGGTGACTGGTGACTGGTGACTGGTAACTGAAATACCATCTTCGGGCATCGCCCTATTTGTACTCCGCGGCGCTTCCATATTTTTATGCGCCGCACCAGCACTCCTAACTCCTCACTAGAGAGTGAGGAGTTCAAACGTAATCAAGGGACGGCACACCCCGAGGCTACGTTCGAAAGCAGGGATTAGGGATTAGTGGCTAGGGATTCGGAGTGACTGGTGACTTGAATACGACTTTCGGGCATCGCCCCATATATACTCGCGGCGAAGCCGCCACCTTCATTCCTAATTCCTCATTCCTAATTTCTCATTTGTTTCCCCTTCGCCACATGAAGTAATACGCCAGCCCGGCCAGCGAAGAGGCGAAGCAGATGCCGCCATACATGAAAGAATAGCCGAAAGCCTCCGCAAAAAGCTCGAGGAATGCGGCGGCAAGTCCGACACTGATATCCAGCGACCAGAAATAAGTCGACGTCGCGACGCCCGCGCGGGAAGAAGGCGCGCTGCTGACCGCGATGGTCTGGAAGGCAGGTGCCAGCGCACCGAAGCCGATCCCCAGGACCGCCGCGGAAAGGAGCAGAAGGACAGGGCCCTCCACCTGCGAGAAGAGGAGAAAGCCTGCCGAGAAGAAAAGGAAGCCCGGATACACCGTATAGTCCGAGCCATGGTGATCGAAGAGGTAGCCGACAAACGGACGGGATACGACGATGACGAGCGCAAAGACCAAGAAGAAGAGACTCGTGTAAGAGCCTATACCAAGGCTTCTCGTGTACATGGGAATGAATGTCAGCACACCGCCGTAGGCAAAAAAGACAAGCCCGCCCAAGATGACCGCCGGAAGCGCCTTCTTTTCAAAGAAATCCGAAAAATGAAATCCGTGGTGCTTTTCTCCCGATGGACATACCACGCGCGCGGGCAGCTGTTTCCCATTTCCTGAAACGATCGCACATGCAGCCATCAGAGAAAGGAAGAGAAACAGCGTCGATGCCCCAAAGTGCTCGATGAGGATGAGTCCCACTAAAGGCCCCACGACCATCGCCATATTTCCGCAGACAGCAAAGTAGCCGATGCCCTCCCCCTTCCGCCGGGCAGGAAGCACGAGCGCCGCCATCGCCGCCGAGGCCGTCGTCCCCAGCGCGAAGACGATCCCGTGAATGAGGCGCAGCGAAAGCGCGATCTCCAGCCGATACGCAAGAAGGAAGCCCGCCATCAAGAGAAAGAGCAGCACCGAGACAATGAGGAGCAGGCGCTGCTTATTCACCGCATCGATCACACGCCCTGCGAGCGGACGAGATACCACCGTGCCGATCTGAAAGCAGGTCATCGCCATCCCAGCTTCCCACTCGCCGAGCCCCAGATCATCCATGATGTAGACCGGCAACGCCGCGATCATGATGTACTGAGACATGAAGTAAAAGAAATTCGTCAGACCCATGCCAATGAATTCACGGGTCCATAGCTTTTCACCCATCCGTTTGTTCTCCTTGTTTTTCTTATGAAATAACCTTAGTATTATAACATATGAAAGGGTTGAAAGCAGGGATGAGTAGCTAGTGACTAGTGACTTGTGACTTGTGACTGGTAGCTAGGGATTAGTGGCTAGGGATTAGGTTTGCGATACGAGAAAACCGCTAGTTTCAAAGCTCCGCGGCGCTTCCATATTTTTATGCGCCGCACCACCATTCCTAATTCCTCATTCCTAATTCCTCATTCGCGCAAAGCTTTCATTCATAATCAGTGGACGGAGCCGCCCAAGGGACTAACCCTGAACCCCGAACCCAGTCCCCAATCACTCACAAAAGGAGCCTCCTATGAGCCTGCATTTTATTTTCGGCCGCGCCGGCACGGGAAAGACCACCCGCTGCTGCCGCGAAATCCAAGACTATCTGAAAAAGAACCCGGGCGGCCGCGCCTACCTTCTTGTCCCCGATCAGGGCACATACACGGCGGAGTACCTGCTCGCGAAATCCTTCCCCGGCGGCGGCTTCATCGATGTGACGGTGTGCGGTTTCTCACGCCTCGCCTACCGCGTTTTTCAAGAGCTGCACTCGCCGGTCGCCGATGCCCTTTCGCCACTGGGCCAGCAGATCATCCTGCGCCGCCTTCTGAACGCACACAAAGACGAGCTGCAAGTGATCCTCCGCGCTGCATCGCAACCGCATTTTTCGGAGAATCTGACCGCCTTCTTCCATCAGCTCGACATGTTTCTCGTCACAGAAGATGACCTCTTTGCCGCCTCGCAGCGGGAAGGAGAGACGCCGCTGGGGAAAAAGCTCGCTGATCTCTCCCTCTTATATAAAGCGTACCACGACTATCTGCGTATGCATTTCGCTTATGAAGGGAGCCTCTTCGACCTTCTCGCACGGGAAATCCCCAAGTCAGAGAAGCTCCGCGGCTCCCATATCTGGATCGATGGCTTCAACGGCATGGCGCCGCAGAAGATCCGCATCGTATCCGCGCTCGTTCACACAGCTGCGGAAGTCACCATGACGCTGCAGATGGACAGTCCGGAAGAGGCAGCGGAAAATCCAAACTTCGCCCGGCCGTATCAGCTCTACAGCCAGCTGCAGGGCGCGATACGCCGCTCCTCCTCCGTCGTGCTCACGGAAGGGAAACGCTTCCGCACCAGCGACCTTGCGCTCATGGCGCGCCATTTCTTCGAACGCCACGCACGCCCCCGCCCGGAGGACGGCCGCGCGAAAGACGGCCTCCACCTCATCACCGCAGCCAGCCCGAAGGAGGAAGTGGATCTCATTTCACGCACCATCACATCACTCGTCCGAGACAGGGGCCTTCGCTACCGTGACATCCTCGTCCTCTCGCGTACACCGGAAAACTACAGCGACCTCTTTACCCGTTCCTTTGCTACTTACGGCATCCCCGGCTTCATCGATGAGAAGCATCCCATGAATAACCACCCGCTCGTGATGCTGACCTCCTTCCTGCTGCAGTTTCTCGCGAAAGAAGCGGGCCGAAAGAACGCAGGCTGGCAGCGTCTCACCCTCTTTCGCCTCCTGAAGACCTCGCTCCTTCCTGAATTCTCTCAGGAAGAGATCGACCGTCTCGAGAACTACGTCCTTTCCCGCCGCATCCGCCCCTGGCAATGGCATGACAGCTGGGAACAGCGCAGCTACCGCGATCTCGATGAGACGCCCCCGCCGCTGTCCGAGGCCGAGCTCACCGAGCGCCGCCGCGTGAATGAATGGCGCACGCGCCTCACCTCTCTTCTCGATCCTCTCTCTGCCGCGTGGAAATCTGCCGTTTCTGCCAAAGACCGCGCAGCGCTCCTCTACCGGTTCCTCCTCAGCGAAAAGGTGCCTCACACCCTGGCGGCATGGGATGAAGCCTCTTTCGAAAAGACAGGCCTTCGCCCCCACCTTCAGGTCTGGAAGAAGGTGCTGGGCCTTCTGGATGAGATCGTCCATGTCGCAGGGGATGACCCGATGACCGCCGAAGATTTCCGCGTCCTCTTCGAAGACGGTCTCTCTGCCCTCACCTACTCCACCATCCCGCCGACCCTCGACCATGTGACCGTGACAGGCATGGATCGCGGCTATGCGATGGAAGCGAAAGTCGTCTTCATTCCCGGCGTGATCGAAGGCGAATTCCCCAAGCGCGTCGAAGAGAGCGGCTTCTTCTCTGAATGGGAAAAGCAGTCGCTCTATGAAAACAGCCAGCTCACCTTCGGGAATGATCTCATGCAGATGATCCATCAGGAGCAGTTCTTCGTCTACCTCGCCCTCACCCGCGCCTCCGATGCCCTCTACCTCACCTCCCCCTCGCTCGGAAGCGATGGGAAAGAACGCGAGCCCTCCTTCCTGGCCCTCCAGCTTTCCAAGCTCGGCTACAGTGCAGAATGCGCCGCCGCTTGCGCGCCCACGCTGGAGGATCCCGACCCCAGTTTCTTTGCCAACCCCGAAGAAGCCCTCTCGCTCCTTCCCCGCCTCCTGCAGGAAGGCCTGCCGGCAAGCACCTCCCCCTGGCGCGCACTCGCCCGCTGGGCGATGGCAAGTCCCCACTGGCAGCGCATCCTTTCTGAAAAGCTGCGCGCTCTCTCCTACAGCAATACCCCCGACACCCTGCCGCAAGAGCTCGCCCGCGCCCTTTTCCAGCCCGGCGGCCGCTTCGTGAGCTCCATGACGCGTCTGGAAACCTATCGCAGCTGTCCCTACAAGTATTTTCTCCAGTACGGTTTGGCGCTCGCCGAACGTGATGAGGGAGAAATCCAAAGCCTTGACCTTGGCAACTACCTTCACGCAGGCCTTCACCAGTTCGGCAGCACACTCACCCGGCAGCAAAGGCAGTGGCGCGACGCCAGCGATGACGACATCCGAGAGATTTCTGCCACCATCGCAGGCGCCCTCTCCGAAAAGATGAAATACGGCATCCTCTCCTCCGACGCCACCTCCCGCTACACGAAAAGAAGCCTTGACCGCACCTTCCGGGAAACGCTCACCTTCCTTCGCTCCTGGAGCCGGCGAAGCGAATTTCATACCAAAGCCCTTGAGAAAGCCTTCTACCTCCACCTTGCCAAAGAAGACGGCGAGACACTCACCATATCCGGAAAGATCGATCGCTTCGATATGAAGGACAATGCCGTCGCCATCTTTGACTACAAGACCGGCTATACCGACGCCGCGCTCGCGGAAATCGTCGCCGGACTGAAGCTCCAGCTCCTCACCTACCTTCTCGCCGTCGAGCAGGAACACCCCGAAGAGCCGCTACTCCCCGCTGCGCTCATGTATATCTACCTGTCGGGCAATGTCACCAAGGTCGAGCAGGTCCCGCCGAATGGAAACGTCAACCTTTCTGAAAAGGATCACGCCTCCGGCTACGTCCTCGCAGATCCGGATCTTCTCCGCGCCCTCGACAAGGACGCCGGCGAAAACGACTCCTGCCTGCCTGTGAAATTTAATAATGACGGCAGCCTCCGCAAGGGATCCGCTGCCACCCTGACGAAAGAACAATTCTCCGCCCTCCTTGCCATTGTCAGGAAAAACATTCTCTCTCTCCACAGCCGCATGATCGCGGGCGACATCTCCATCTGCCCTGCCAGCTACAAAGGCACTGCCCCCTGCCGCTACTGCCCCTACCACACCATCTGCCGCTTCGACCCCGGTCGGAAAGAAGAGAATTACGACTACGTGCGCCTCCCCAGCGACAGCACGCTGAAAAAAGAACTGGAAGAACGCGCGAAAGAGTGACTGGTGACTGGTGACTAGGGACTAGGAGACTGGTCACTCGTAACGGGGAGACTAAGAGACTAGGAGACTAGGAGCCTGGGAGACTAGTATTGCGTATTTCAATTAAGAGGACTTTCAATCGACATACAAATGTAGTCAGAATTAGCGCTGTAGCAACTTGCTTCCCCTTCGGGGGAAGTGCCGAAGGCAATATGTGCAAGCGAACTGGATTTTTAGGAGCATAGCGACGCTAAAATCCAGTGAGACGCCATTTCGAGCGCAGCGAGATGGGGCATGCCAGCGGTATAGTGTGCTATGTTGAATAGTCCGATACTATCGATATTCCAACACTTTCAGGCAATACCGCTACGTAGCCCCCTCTCCCCTTCGGGGAGCTCCCCCGATGGGGAGCCAAGACATTCCACCACTTCTCACTAAGCCCAAAAGTTAACAAATCGCTATACTAGAGACTAGGAGACATCAGCCATCTGACGTCTGACGTCTCAAGCGGGCATCGCCACCATTTATACTCCGCGGCGCTTCATTATTTTTATGCGCCGCACCACCATTCCTCATTCCTCATTCCTCATTAAAAAAGGAGTCATCATGAGTTGGACACCCCAGCAGGAAGAGGCCCTGCGCATCCGAAATAAAAACCTCCTCTTATCCGCCGCTGCGGGCAGCGGGAAGACCGCCGTCCTGACGGAACGCATCACCCGCCTTGCTGCGGATCCGGACAGTCACATCGACATCCACGAACTCCTGGTGCTGACCTTCACAAAAGCCGCAGCCAGCGAGATGAAGTCCCGCATTTCCGCCTCTCTCACCCGTGAGCTCGAGGCCGCGGATGCCGCGCAGGATCTCCCGCTCGTCCACCACTTAGAGCGACAGATCTCGCTCCTTTCGAGCGCGCAGATTTCCACCCTGGATGCCTTCTTCCAGTCCCTCGTGCGTCAATATTTCTACCTGCTTGATCTTGACCCGAAGACACGCATCATGGCCGATGAAAATGACGCGCGCCTTCTCGCCGATGATGTACTGACAGAAGTCCTCGAGCGCTGGTATGAGGAAGGAAATCCGGATTTCCTCACCACCTGCGACCTCTTTGCCAGCGGCCATCAGGATCAGGCCCTGCGTCAGATGATCCTGCGCATGCACAGCTACGCCTCCTCCATGCCCTTCCCGGACGTTTGGCTCGCACGTCTCCCCGATGCCTATGAGATCCCTGAAGATGCCACGCTCGATGACCTCCCATGGACGCAGCCCATCCTATCCGAGCTCATCGACACCGCCGGAAAGATTTGCGACCTCTACCGGCAGACCTTCTCCCTGCTGGATCTGCATGACATTGCGCGCGATGTCTACGGCGAGACGCTCAGCCAAGAGTACGCCTTCTTCTCCTCCCTCGCCCAAGTCACCACCTGGCAGGCACTCTACGCCATGCCCTCCTTTACCCCGAAAAAAATGCCGGGCCTCTCCGCTGCCAAAGCCAAAGCCTACGGCATCAAGTCCACGGATTTCAACAGATCTCCGGAAGCGGAAGCGATCAAAACTCTTCGCGACATGGCCAAAGATACCTATAAGAAAAAGCTCCTCCCCTTTCTCTCCATTACGCCCTCGCAATGGATCAAAGAGACCCGCGCCATGGCCCCGGAAGTCAAAGTCCTCTCCGCGCTTGCGCTCGACTTCGGACGCAGCTACCTCACAAGGAAGAAACAAGAGGGCGTGATGGAATTCAATGACCTCGAGCATTATACGCTCTCCCTTCTGCTCGACACAAAAGATCCTGACTTCACCCCCGAGCACGCCGAAGACTTCCCCTCCGAAGCCGCACTCTCCATCCGAAGAAACTACAAGGAAGTCATGATCGACGAGTATCAGGATACGAATGGCATTCAGGAGCTCATCACCACCCTCCTCTCGAACGGGCATAACCGTTTCCTTGTCGGCGACATCAAGCAGAGCATCTACCGCTTCAGGCAGGCCGACCCCACGATTTTCCTCTCCAAGTACCACCGTTTCCTTACAGACGGTGAAGGCGGCCGTCGCATCGACCTGAACCGCAACTTCCGAAGCGATGCCACCGTCCTTTCCTCCATCAACTACCTTTTCAGGCAGCTCATGACAGAGAAAAATCTGGAGCTCACCTACGGCGATGCCGAAGCCCTCTATCCGGGACGCCACGAAGAAGCGCGCCCGGAAAACTACGTCGGCGGCCGCGTCACGATCGAACTCGTCGATGGCAGCGAACTGGCCGAGACGGACCAGCCTGAGCTCAAGGAAATCTCCAAAATCGACACCGAAGGCCGCCTCATCGCCCGCCATATCGAAAGCCTCATCCAAGAAGGAAGACAGGTGATGAATAAAGACGGCACCTTCCGTCCCATCCAGTATGGAGACATCGTGATCCTTCTCCGCTCCATCGCCGCGAAAGGCCCCGCCCTGCTCAAGATCCTGAAGGAGCATCACATCCCTGCCGTCTCCTCTAGGGACGATGACTATGTGAAGAATCTGGAAGTACAGACACTCATCGCTCTCCTTCAGATCCTGGATAACCCGCTGCAGGACCTGCCGCTCACCGCCGTGCTCCGCTCCTTCTTCGTAGGGCTCACGGAGACAGACCTCGCCCGTCTCCGTCTCCTCATGAAAGAAAACGAGGCAGACCATCTCTTCCCGCTCCTCGAAAAAGCCGTGCCCCTGCTCTCCAGAGAAAAGGCTGACGCCCTGTCCGCCTTCCTCACCCGCTTTAGCGCATGGCGCGAGCATGCCGTGCAAGGCGGCATCGCACCACTCCTTCAGGAGATCTGGGAGGACACCGACTACCTCACCTACGTCTCCGGCCTTCCCGGCGGACATGCCCGCCGCGCCCACCTGCTTTCCTTCTATGAGCTCGCCCGCGCGCGCGACACAGGCACGCACAACGGTCTCTACCCCTTCCTCACAGAGCTGTCGAGCCTGCTCAAGGGCGATGGCCGTTTCCAGACAAAGACCGACGCCGTCTCTCACGATGCCGTCCGTATCATGACCATCCACAGCAGCAAAGGGCTGGAATTTCCCGTCGTCTTTCTCGCCGACCTCGCGAAAAACTTCAATGCCTCGGACATGACCGGCATCGCCCTCTGCCACAAAGGGCTCGGCCTCGGTATCCAATACTTCGACATCGAAAGACGCCTGCGCTGGCCCTCCCTCTACTGGTACGCCGTCCGCGCCGCCTCCGAGCGTGAAAGCCGTGCCGAAGAAGCACGCCTCCTCTACGTCGCCATGACCCGTGCCCGCGATACCCTCTACCTCACCGCTTCCGTCAAGGACGCGGAGAAAGTCCTCGCTGCCTGCATGACCCCGCTCGCCGGCAGCGGAAATGATACGCCGCTCCCGCTCCCCTCGCACCTCATCTCCCATGCCCGCTCCTACCTGGACTGGATCCTCCCTGCCGCGCTCCACCACAGAGACCTCTCCCCTGTCTGGAACCGCCTCGAGAAAATCCCCGCCTTCCAAAGTGATGCTGCGGGCGACCACTCCCACTTTGATTTCCGCATCATCTCCCAGAAAGACCTGCTCACAGAAAGCGAGCGAGCCCTCCTCGAAGAAAGTGAGAAACCGGAAACAGCGAAAGAAGAAAAGGACGAAGCGCCCGCCTTCGATAGAGACGCCTTCCTCGCCCATCTCCCGGAAACCGTCCCGGACTGGCTCTCCCGACAGCTCACATGGCGCTACGCCTTCCCCGGCGCGACAGCGACCCCGGCCAAGCTCACCGCCACCGCCGCCGTCAAGCTCCGCGAAGAAGCAGAATACGCCGAGGGAGATGAACCGCCCTACGCTTCCTCCATCCTCGCAGAAGGCCTTGATGACGCAGCAGAGACAGAGGGCCTTCCCGCCGACTACAGCGAGCCCCCCACCTTCCTGAACGAGGACGCTCCCCTGTATAGCGGCACCTCCTTCGGCACCCTCATGCACAAGGCGATGGAAATGATCGACTTCACCGCCCTTTCCCCCACCGAAGACGCCCTCAGAAAACACATCCGCGCCCTTTCTGATAAGCACGTCTTCACCGAAGAAGAGACGAAAGTCCTCCTCTCCCATCGGAGAAATCGCAATCCCATAGAAGCCCTCCTCGCCTTCGCCAAAGGCCCCCTCGCCGCTTTGATGCGAAGAGCCACCACCCTAAGGAAGGAAATGCCATTCTCCATCCTCCTTCCCGCCCATTCCTTCTACCCGCAGTGCGAAGAGGGCGAGACTCTCTTCCTGCAAGGCGTCATGGACTGCCTCGTAGAAGAAACAGACGGCCTCACCATCATCGACTACAAGACCGACCGCACCATGACCGAAGAAGAGCTGAAAGCCCATTACAAGATCCAGCTCCAGGTCTACGGCGAATCCGCTGAGAAATTGCTGGGAAAACCCGTCAAGCACCTCTACCTCTGGTCCTTCACCTTCGGGAAAGCCATCGAAGTGGAACGATGGGAGACTAGTGACTAGTGACTGGTGACTGGTGACTGGTAGCTAGGGATTAGGAATCTCAAGAGACTAAGAGACTAGAAGACATCAGTCTCTCTCGTATCGTCATTGAAAGCGTTGCCGAGAAATCTTTCTCATTCAAACGGCTCCCATCAGACAAACTCAAACGGGAAACCTGCTGCCCGTTCCCCTTCGAGCATCGCCCGCCTTTATGCTGCGGCACAGTCGCTTCTCCAAGCATATCCTTTTGATTTCTCGTGGACAAATCGCATACCGCTTTATATAATATCTACATCATTTTATGATTATACATTTTAGAAGAGGCGATAAGAATGAAAACATGGAAAAAGGGATTGGCACTGGCCGCAGCGGCCGTGCTCGCACTCGGACTTGCATCCGGCTGCGGCAGCGAAAAGAAAGCAGACTCGGTATCGGGCAAAGCCCCGCTGAAAGTCGCTACGAATGCGACGTATGTGCCTTTTGAATTTAAATCCAAAGATGGAAAAGACTACACCGGCTATGAAATCGACGTGGTACGCGCGGTAGCGAAAGAACTGGGGCGCGATGTGGAATTCAGGAACATTGCGTTTGACGGACTCATCCCATCGCTGCAGTCGCATGAAGTCGACATGACGGCTTCCGGCATGACAGCCACGAAAGAAAGAGCAGGCAAGATCCTCTTCGCCGCCCCCTTCTATGCGACGAAGCTTGCCGTCGTGACCCCGAAGGACAGCCCGATCCATTCTGTCGAAGACATGCAGGACGGCAAGGAAGTCGCCGTGCAGATGGGTACGACGGCCGCGTACTATGCCCAGGATAAGGGCATGAAGATCCGCGGCTTCGACCATGCATCAGATATCGTGATGGAACTCAAAGCAGGCGGTGCGAAGTCGGGCATCCTCGACAAACCGGCCGCAGACTACTTCGTCGCTACAGACGGCAAGGATAATTTCCGCGTGGTCGATGTGCCGGACTCAAAAGTCCAGTACTTCGCCTTTGGCTTCAATAAAGACAATAAAGAACTGCAGCAGCAGGTCAATAAAGCCATCGCTGACCTGAAGCAGAAGGGTACGCTGAATGAGCTCCACGAAAAATGGTTCAAGACGCCCGTACCGGAAATGCCAGCCACCTGCGAAGAAGCACTGGGAAACACTGATTAAATCGTTGTCAGATTTCATTCTTGGATTTTTATACAGAGCAAGGAATCATCTGACGCGAATA
>OIYQ01000816.1_pt1 | contig 12469 bp, 10 predicted proteins | sample 1588311 | NCBI WGS metagenome assembly OIYQ01 (sample SAMN03283244) | human gut metagenome | biome: human-associated habitat; material: feces | host: Homo sapiens | place: Peru | collected 2012
TCTACTACAATGGGTAAACACAGTTTATTTACATTTCATTTCTTTATTAGGGCATAGTTATCCCGATTTTCTTTTTTAGGTTCGTTACCAAACGAATCTATCAGAATAATATGGTTGGCATCCTTCACCTTGTAGAAGGTATGCTCACCACTCGAAGGATGCACAAGCATCAGGATGTTGTAGTCAAGCACTTGGAAAGTTCCTCTTAACCTTTCCTGCTCGTTCTGCTTTTCTTTGAATGTCTGTATCAACAAGTAGGTACCATCAGCATTTAACGTGAGTGTTGTTTCAACATCAGGCGGCAACACACCACAATATGTTCCTGCTATGGAATCCATGCCAGAGGCTAATGGTGAGGTCATCAATCAAAGAACAGTGCAAGTGTTTGTGCCATACAAGTATTTGTATCTTTTCGATAAGCCAAGGACTGCTCATGTATCTTTCGAGGGCAACGCTAATGCATCTTATAACTGCGACATCATGAGCCATAATGCCAAGCTCATACATAGAGAAGATGGCAACTATTTTATGGCTATAGCCACAGTGAGTACACAGGGACAAAATACCCCTGTATTGCAAAAGTACATGAAAGTCGATGTTAGAATCATCGTCAGCAACAAAACGTTGTGGCAGCAGGTATTCGGATAGGCTATATCCAAGTCTGTCTTCAATATATGGAAGGTCTCTTCCACGGTTCTGATTACATTCAGTTCGATGATGTAGAGATGAGTGTGTGACAGCATCACGATATCCACCCTTCCATTGGGTGTTTGAACTTACGCATCATTTGGATTAAATAAGTCGGAGTATCGGATGAAAACCAATATGCCCCTAATTTTTCTGTAGAGAAACAATTCAGCAAACTAAATGGATTGAACACATCTGGTGAGTACGCAGCAAAGCAACTAAACATAATGGCGAAGTTAGCTATCACAGCTAACTTCGCCATCATTCTTTCTTTTCTAAGAATTGGATTTTTTATATTTTAATTTAAGAGAGTATCTTACTGATTAGTAACTAATCTTCACGCCCACATAATAGCTGCGTGGGAGGGAAGGACCATAGATGTAGTTGGAATCTCGGTTCCATCCCTTGTCGAAATCCTTCTGATATGAATTGGTGAGGTTCTGAATGCCACCGTTCACTTGAAGCGTGAAGCTCTTGCTGACGGGGAAGTCGTAAGCCAGTTTCAAATTCATTTCCATAAACTTCGGCGTATTCACGGCCACAGGGGTCTCCACGCCAGAGCCTGCCGAATGGCCCACGAGCATGCTGCCCGTGTAGTTGCCTGTGAGAGAGGCCGTGAAACGTTTCACGGGTGTGAACGTGGCTGTAAAATAGCCATAGGTGTTGGGGGTGCGCATCATCTTCTTATATTTCTGTTCCGGCACCTCATCGTTCCATGCTATCGCCTCATCATAATGACTCTGCTGTAAGGTAAGGCCAGCCTGAAGCGTGAACCAACGATTGAACATGGCCTTGCCCTCTATGTTCAAGCCAAGCACCTTAGCGCCGTAGGCATTATAACGTTCTTGCACGGTATTGCCTTGAGCGTCAGGCTGGTCAAGCTGACGGAGAGCGAACACATCGTTCAGGTCGGTATAAAAGCCCTCAATCATCAGGTTGGTCTGAACCGAGCCAAACTTATGGTAGAGATCGGCAGAAAGGCTGAAGCTGTTGGAACGCTCCTCCTTCAGATTGTCTGCCAAGACCGTGACCAGTCGCTCGCCACCCTCCGTGAAGTCCAACTTCGGCGAACAGGTAATCCAGTCGATGCCCTCAGGAACCACGTGGGTGCCGTTGGTTTCCATCGAAAGATAATATCCCTGCTGATGCAGGAGCTGGATGAGTTCCGCATCCACCTGCAGGGTTGGTTCGCCACCGGTAAGAACGATGAAGCGGCAATCGCCACCCTTCTCCAGACACGCAGCCAGGATGTCCTCGGCGCTCATCTCCTTATATCCCTTGAAATCGGTATCACAGAAAGGACATTTCAGATTGCAGCCGCTCATACGAACGAAAACGGCTGGTCTGCCCGTCCATCTTCCTTCTCCCTGAAGGGAATAGAATATCTCGTTAACTTTATACATTTTTCCTAATATTAATTACCAGCTCCAATTTTAAGGAATCAGATGCTCGATTCCTCTGATTTTCTCTTCGTCAACCACCACGGCAGTATTGCCGAAGCTCTCCTGCACCGTAGCCTTATAGCACTCCGGGAAGAGATCCACGAGCCATCTTCCGATATTCTCGGCGGTAGGATTGAAATCAAACACCTCGTTGAGATTGGCATGATCCATCTTGCCATGCACCGCTTTCTTGACATGGGTAAAATCTATAACCATGCCATCCTGGTTCAACTCTCTGCCCACGAAAAAGAGTTCAATCTGCCAGTTGTGACCATGCAGACTGCTGCACTTACTCTCGTAACTGAGGGTAAGCGAATGGGCTGCTGATATTTCTAATTTCTTTGAAATGAAGTAAATCATCTGTTATTTCTTGTCTTATTTCTTGTCGTTTAACTTTGCAAAGATACATTAATTCATTTAGAATACAAAATAAAACCGAAAGTTTTTTTCTTTCTTAAAGAATTTATTGCTATCTTTGCACCCATAAAAGGAATGAGGGCGCTTGACGCATCCCATGACGCATCTGATAATTACAAAAAAGACGCATCTGATAATAACAAAAAATAAGATAATGAATACAATTAAGAAAATTGTACTTACAGGTGGTCCTTGCGCAGGTAAAACCACTGCGCTGGTAAAAATAATCGACCACTTCTCTGGCCTTGGATACAAGGTGTTTACGATTCCTGAGGTTCCTACCATGTTCACCCAGGCAGGTATGAACTATCTCACCAAAAACGAGAAGTTCTTCTTCGAGGGAGAAAAAGCTACCTTCCTGACTCAAATTGGACTGGAAGACAGTTTCACCAAAATGGCGGAAACCATCGACAAGCCGGTCATCATCGTCTGCGACCGTGGCACGATGGATATCTCCACCTATCTGACAGAAGACTTCTGGAACCGCATCATCTCCGAGCAGGGATACACCAACACCCAGCTGCGCGAGCGCTACGATGCCGTACTGCATCTGGTTTCTGCCGCAGATGGCGCTGAACAATTCTATACCACAGCCAACAACGCCCAGCGCGTGGAAAAGGCTGACGAAAAGGGATTGCAGATAGCCAGGGAACTGGACAAGAGAATCGTTTCCGCCTGGAAGGGCCATCCACATCTGAGAGTAATCAACAACCACGAGGACTTCAACAACAAGCTGAACCGTGTGCTCAAGGAGATCAGCAATGTGCTGGGAATTCCACAACCTATCGAGGAGGAAAGAAAGTATATCGTGAAACTGACCGGCGAAGTGCCAAACGCCATCGACAGCGATATCGTTCAGACCTATCTTTCGGGAGAACCAGGCAGCGAGATCCGTCTCCGTCGCCGTGAATTCGAAGGTGGCAAGTTCGTATATGTTCACACCACCAAGAAGCGCGTAGCCGACAACGAGCAGATTGAGACCGAGCGACAGATCAGTGCCAATCTCTACGAGAACATGCTCCAGCAGGCAGACCCTTACCGTGCCACCATCCGCAAGCACCGCAAGAGCTTTATCTGGAAAGGTCAGTACTTCGAGCTGGATTCTTTCTCTGAGCCAGTGAAGGACCTGATGATCCTGGAAACCAAAGGCATCGCAAAACGCGAGAGCGTGAAGTTCCCTCCTTTCATCCAGGTGCTCGAAGACATCACCGGCAATACACATTATTACAATTACAACATCGCTCTGAAGCGATAATAAAAAAGAAGCTTATGAAATTTATCGGTATTATTCCAGCAAGATACGCTTCAACGCGTTTCCCTGGCAAGCCTCTTGCCATGCTTGGTGGCAAGCCTGTTATTCAGCATGTATATGAAAAGGTGGCTGCTGTTTTAGAAGAAGCATACGTGGCTACTGACGATGAGCGCATTTTCAATGCCGTGGAAGCTTTTGGCGGTAAGGCGGTAATGACCCGTACTGACCACAAGAGCGGAACCGACCGCATAGAGGAGGCTATCGAGAAGATAGGCGGCGACTGGGATGTCATCGTCAACGTACAGGGCGATGAACCTTTCGTGGCAAAAAGCCAGCTGGAAACCATCTGCCATTGCTTCGATGACCCAACTACCCAGATTGCGACCTTGGGCAAGGCTTTCACCACGATGGAGGCTGTAGAGAATCCAAACTGTCCGAAAATCGCAGTCAGCAACCAGGGATTCGCTCTCTACTTCTCCCGCAGCGTCATCCCATACGTACGTGGCAAGGAGCGAGAGGAGTGGCTCCAGCATTTCCCTTACCTCAAGCATCTGGGCATCTACGCCTATCGCAAGGAAGTGCTCAGAGAGGTAACCCAGCTACCACAAAGCTCTCTCGAAATAGCAGAAAGCCTGGAACAGCTGCGCTGGTTGCAGAACGGATACAAGATCAAGGTGGGAACCACAGACGTTGAGACCGTGGGAATCGATACCCCGGAAGATCTCCAGCGCGCTGAGGAGTTTCTGAAAGAAGGACATTAAAAGAAACTTCAAGGTTAGATTTTCAAGGCAGGTGGAATAATTTACAGCAAAGAAAGATTCAGAAGATGAAGATTCAGGAATATAGAATATGAACAAGATAGAAACGATAGTCAGAAACTATATCGTGCGCCACGGAATGTGGAAGCACGACGGTTCTTATATTGTTGCCCTCTCGGGAGGAGCAGACAGTGTGGCTCTGCTCCTGATTCTCAAGAACCTGGGGATGCCCATCCATGCAGCCCACTGCAACTTCCACCTGCGTGGCGAAGAAAGCGAGCGCGACGAACAGTTCTGCGTAGATCTCTGCGAGCGTGAAGGCATCTGCCTGCATCGCATCCACTTCGATACCCTCACCTATGCCGAAAAGCACAAGGTGAGTATCGAGATGGCTGCAAGGGATCTGCGCTACCGCTATTTCGCTCAACTCGCCCGAGACATTGAAGCCGACGGCATCTGCGTGGCACATCACAGAGATGACAACGTGGAAACGCTCCTTCTCAATCTGCTGAGAGGTTCGGGGGTGGATGGACTCGCTGCCATTGCTCCCAAAAACGGAAATATCCTGCGCCCCCTACTCTGCATCAGCCGTCAGGACATCCTGGACTATCTCGCAGAAAAGGGACAAGACTACGTCACCGACTCCACCAACCTGGAGGATGATGCCCTGCGCAACAAGATCCGCCATCACGTGATTCCGCTGTTGGAAACGCTGAACCCTGCTGCCAGGGAGAATATCGCCCAATCGGCTAGATACCTCAGACAGGCTAAGATGATGCTCGATGACGCAGTGGACGTACCATCGCAGCCCGATGATTCCAGCACATCGCAGCCCGGTGATTCCGGCAATATCATAACCATCGGCAAGCAACTCGTGATGCAGGCGGCAAGTCCAGAGTTCATGCTCCATCAACTCATCGGCAGCTATGGTTTTCATGGTGATACCATCGACGGCATCATAGAAAGTATGAACAGCCAGGACGGAGGCATAGGCAAGATCTGGAAAAGCAACGAATACATGCTTTGCATCGACCGCGAGAAGCTGTTCATCACACCGCTGAAGGAAATGGATAACCTGCAGAAAGAAAGAGCTTTCCGCCTTCCGGAAGAAGGAAATTACAGTCTTGCCGGAAACACGAGAATCAGAATCCGACGCTACCCTCGCACAGCCGACTTTACGCCAAGCAAGGAAAGCCATCGCATCACCCTGGATGCCAATCAGGTAAGTTTCCCGCTCACCTATCGACTCACCCAGCAAGGCGACAGATTCAAACCTTTCGGCATGAAGGGAACGAAGCTGGTAAGCGACTATCTGACAGACCGCAAGCGAAACTATATGGAGAAAATGAGTCAACATGTACTGACCGACAAGACAGGCGAAATCATCTGGCTCATCGGAGAAAGAACATCAGACCACTGCAGAATCACCCCCGACACCCAATCCATCCTGGAGATAGAGCTGGAGGTAAATCCAGAAGTCTGATAAAACGGTACTTGAAAGCTTTTGCCCTTACAGGGCGACAGACTTGCGTCACTGATTACCCAGGGCGATGCCCTGGGCTAGGAGCTTCTGCCCTTTCAGGGCGTGTGGAGCTTACTTGCGAAATTAGAGTAAGAGAGAAAAGAAATATAGGAGGAATTGAAACAATGACAAACAACAGAAAGAAAGGCATCAGAATAGCTGGTGTCCTATTTATCATTCTACTTTGCGCCCTGGGATATTGGACCTACCGCTGTCTGAATCCCACAAGAGAACAGGTGCAGGCAGCCAAAGCCAGAATAGAAGCCTACAGCTGCTACGAAATAAGAAGAAACGGCAAAACCATGCTGCGATTCGACGAAGATACCACCACACTGGCAGCAACCTTCATGAACCGCTGGGCACTCGTTCCTTCATGCCAGGGACGACTCGCTGCGTCCAACAATACCGACATCACCCGAAACCGCTATCAGGGACTCGATGCAGACAGTGTGCTGGTAGAGAAAGTAGATTCACTCGACAGTCTCTACAAGGATTCGAAATGGAAAGAAAGCGAGCTGGCATACTATATCCACTCCCACAGCGTAATGGATCTAGGATACAACAGAATCTGCGCCTTCGAAAACCGCGAGAAGGTGTTGAGAGATTCTGCCAAGAAAATGCTCGACTCGCTGCATCATATCCAGGGAAAAACGCCTTCTGACAAGACAGACCAGAAAGACGGCAAACTGGTATTGGTACACCTTATTAAATATAAGGCATTCTACACAGATGAAAACGGCAAGACCCGAAGCGAAGACTGCAAGCTCATCCAGACGAATGCAGATGAAAGAAAAGACAGACAGTACTGCCACCTCTTTCAGCTGGCATCAGAAACAACCCCTGACGGTATCTACGGCATTGCACCCCGCACAGCCATCGGAATCGTAAACCTGCAGGGAGCCACCCACCGAGACACCATCAACTATGAACAGCGCCATGACTCACTGGGTTATTTCTCAGGCAGCTACGACAGTCTCTACCAGGCAGAAGGCTACGGCACCTGGATGGGGCACGACGGTTCCTACTACGAAGGAGAATGGAAGAATGGAGAAAGAAACGGATGGGGATTCAGCATCTCACCCAAGAAGCCTCTGAGAGTGGGCGAATGGAAGAAAGACAAATACAAGGGAGAGCGACTGGTATATACCTCACAGCGAATCTATGGCATCGACATCTCGAAATACCAGCACATCAAAGGCAGAAAGCGATATCAGATAAACTGGAAGAAACTACGCATCACGCATCTGGGAAACATCAGCAGAAAAACCGTGGCAGGCAACGTAAACTACCCGATCCGCTTCATCTACATCAAGAGCACAGAGGGTAAATCAATCGTGAATCCTTACTATAAGAAAGACTATAGTGCAGCTCGCGCACATGGCTATAAAGTAGGCACTTACCACTTCTTCAGTACCAGAACACCAGCCGTTGCTCAGGCAAATCATTTCCTCAGACACAGCTGCATCAGGAGAGGAGATTTTCCGCCGGTTCTCGACCTGGAGCCATCGCATAGCCAGATCAGCAAGATGGGAGGTCCGGGCGTTCTCTTCGCAAGGGTAAGAACCTGGTTAAGACTGGTGGAAAGAGCCACGGGCGTAAAACCTATCCTCTACATCAGTCAGATCTTCGTAAACCGCTATCTGCCTGCAGCACCCGATCTGAAGCACAACTATAAAATATGGATTGCCCGCTATGGCGAATACAAGCCAGACATCCACCTGGTATATTGGCAGCTATGCCCGGATGGCCGTGTGGCAGGCATCCACGGAGCCGTAGATATCAATGTATTCAATGGCTATCAAGACGCATTCACAAAATTCTCTCAAAATGAGGTAGTTAGATAAAATTTCGAAAAATCAAGTATTTTTAGTTAAATTATGTTGTAGGAAAATACAACCTATCACATTTTTTACTAACTTTGTGGAGTTTAGTAACAAAATTTGGGGGTAGGATCATCATGAGACAACTTAAGATACAAAAGAGCATAACCAATCGAAATAGTGAAGCACTAGATAAATATCTGGTAGAGATCGGCAGAGCGCCAATGATCTCTATAGAGGAAGAGATAGAGCTGGCACAGCAGATAAGAAAGGGAGGCAGAGTTGGCGAAAGAGCCAAGAACAAATTGGTAGAAGCCAACTTGAGATTCGTGGTATCTGTGGCAAAACAGTATCAGCATCAGGGACTCACACTCACCGATCTTATTGACGAAGGCAACATCGGACTCATCAAGGCTGCAGAACGCTTCGATGAGACCCGCGGCTTCAAATTCATCTCCTATGCTGTATGGTGGATTCGCCAAAGCATCCTCCAGGCAATAGCAGAACAGAGCCGCATCGTGAGACTGCCTTTGAACCAGGTGGGTTCGCTCAACAAGGTAAACCAGGAAATCAACCGATTTGAGCAGGAAAACCAACGCCGCCCTAGCGTAGAGGAACTGTCTGCCCGCACCGGTGTAGATGAAGATAAAATCTCTCAGAGTATGATGGCTAGCGGTCATCATGTAAGCATCGATGCACCATTCGGCGAAGACGATGACAACTCGATGGCAGACGTAATGTCGAGCGGAGATGACAGCCGTACCGACAAGCACGTGGATCATGAGAGTATGGCTCAGGAGCTGAAACAGGTTCTCAACAAATGTCTGAAGGAAAGAGAACGCAAGATCGTATGCGCCTGCTTCGGTATTGATGAGACCGAGAAAGGACTTGAGGAGATTGGCGACAAGATGGGATTGACCCGTGAGCGCGTTCGCCAGATTAGGGAAAAGAGCATCACCAAGCTCAGAGAGTCGGGAAAAATCGGCATTCTTATGAAATATCTGGGATAAAACCCATATTTAAAGATAAAAAGATGTAATAAAACAGATAAAGGTTTGGACATTTACATATAAATTAGTAACTTTGCAATCGGGTGCGGCAATCAGCCTCACCCGATTTTTTATATCTATATGAACAGGTATCTACTTCACATCATAGCCCTGACTGTCGCGGGATGCTGCCTGCCACTTACGGCAAGCGCTAAGAAACGCGATAAGAGCGACGCTCTCACCGACTCGGTGATGCGCCGCATATTCTGCTATGCCCAGCAAGTTGATACCACGGGCAGAGGCAACAGAACAAGCTATGCCTATACCAAGTTCCAGATGCGCACCAACAAGCGCAACGCCACCCTCATGCTCGTGCCTACAATGTATGCCATTTCGCATGGAGCCGGAAGAAAATTTATCACCGAGTTTTACAACCGTATCACGGTGGATGAAAAAGGCACTCCCCACATCAGCCGTCAGCTCAACCTCAGCACCATTCCTCATCGCAAAAACACGATGACATCGGTGTTGAACTACATGACCCCGAACGTATATGGAGAAACGCTCTTCCAGGAAAACATCCTGTCGCCGTTCCACCGCACCAACAGGAGATACTACAGATACTCCGTCACTCCCCTGCCTTACGGCATGGCACAGGTTTATGCCTATCCGCGCATCAAGAATACCCAACTGGTAGAAACACGAGCCATCGTACACGTCAGGAACGGACAGATTTATCTCTGCGACTTCGAAGGCGAATACGACATGACCCGATTCTACATCTCGCTGACAATGGGCAAGGAAGGATTCAAGACGCTCGGACCCGCGAAATGCGACCTGAGAGCCAACTTCCAGTTTATGGGCAACAAGATAACGGGAAAATATACCACCATCTACGACCTGCCGAAAGTATTAAGCGACAGCCTCAACAATGCAGAGGATACTACCCTGATGGCAAAAGTCCGCCCTATCAAGCTCAACACGGATGAGGAGATGATTTATCGTGATTACTACGATAAGATGGAAAAGAGAAAGAAACAGGAAAAAGCAGCTGAAGAAGAAAAGAAGACCGACTTCGTGAAGGATGTATTGTGGGATGTGGTGGGCGACAACCTGCTCAATCGCATATCCAGCGGATTCGGCAAAGAGAGCCAGGGATATTTCAGAATCGACCCTATCTTTAATCCCCTCTACATGGGATATTCACAGAAAAAGGGAGTGGTTTACAAGTTTAACCTGAGAGGCGAATATGCCTTCAACAGGAACCTGCAGATATCGCTGGGTATAAAAGGCGGTTACAGTTTCAAGCAGCACCGCTTCTACTTCAATGTGCCTGCCAGATTCAACTACAATGCCAAGCACGAGGGATTTCTGCAATTGCAGGTGGGTAACGGAAACAGAATCAACACCAACCGAGTGGCTAGACAGGCGCTGGGATATATCGAATCGAAAGATAGCATCGGCGACTTCTCACCAAGCGTGATTCCAGCCATCAAAGACGGGAAAACAGACTATACTGAGTTTAAAGACCAATACTATCGCCTGACCAACCATTGGCGATTCAACCCGAAATGGGCTTTCGAACTGGGCATGGTTTCACACAACCGTGTTGCCGTGAGACCGGAGTTCTATCACAAGATAGGCTATCCCGACAAATATAAATCTGTGGCACCGGTCTTCGGATTGGAATGGAGACCCAAGGGCGAGAAAGGCGTCATACTGAAATTTGACTACGAACAGGGAATCAAGAATCTCCTGGGCGGCAACATCGACTACGGCAGAGCCGAGTTTGATGCCCAGACCATTCTCTACGCTTCCCGTCGCCGCTCCTACTCCATGCGCTTCGGCACAGGATTTTATACCATGCGCACAGCCCACTGGGACTTCGTGGATTACACCAACTTCCACAACAACAACATTCCTGGAGGCTGGAACGACGAATGGACGGGAGACTTTGAGCTGCTTTCCTCACAATGGTATAACGCCAGCGACTACTATCTGCGTGCCAACTGCACCTACGAGGCACCTATCATCCTGTCGGCATGGCTGCCACTGGTGGGAAGATATTTCGAGAAAGAGCGATTCTACATCAGCGGTCTGGTAGTGAAGCATCTTACCCCTTATACGGAATGGGGATACGGACTGAGCACCCGCCTGGTATCACTGGGGTTCTTCGCCGCCTTCAGGGAACTGAAATTTGATGGTGTAGGTTGCCGATTCGGCTTCGAGCTGTTCAGAAACTGGTAGCGCTCATAGGCTATATCAGAAACAGGAAGCGCATCCTATGAATAAAAGAATAAAAAAGGAAACAAAATATGAAATCACAACTCACTGTTTATAAGGCGAGTGCCGGTTCAGGCAAGACCTTTACTCTAGCTCGCGAATACATGACTCTGGTGATAGACAATCCCTATGCCTATCGCACCATCCTAGCCGTCACCTTCACCAACAAGGCGACGGAAGAGATGAAACTGCGTATTCTGGGACAGCTCTATGGCATAGCCCATCATCTGCCGGAGTCAGACCAATATCTGAAGCAGATACATGAGGCATTGCCACATCTGTCGGAATCACAAATCAGAAAGAATGCAGAAGCGGCACTCCGACTGCTCATCCACAACTACAACTATTTTCATGTGCAGACCATCGATACCTTCTTCCAGAGTGTATTGAGAAACCTGGCTCGAGAATTGGACCTGACCGCCAACCTCCGCATCGGACTCAACGACTATCAGGTGGAGCAACAGGCTGTGGATGAACTCATCGAGAGTCTGGAAGACACTGACAAGCTGCTCTTCTGGATTATGGAATACATCAAGGAAAACATCGCAGACGACAAGGGCTGGAATGTAATCGGCCAAATCAAGTCGTTTGGCGAGCATATCTTCCGTGACTATTATAAGGAAAACGCCAACAAACTGTCGGAGCGTATGGACGAAGACGGATTCTTCGAGGGGTTCAAGGAGAAGATGAAGAACATCAAGAAGAAAGCCAAGGAGCAGTTTGACGAAATTGCCGCATCTTTCTTTGATGCACTCGAAGAAGGCGGATATTCTGCTGATGACCTGAGCGGAAAGACTCGAGGCATCTGGAGCTACTTCAACAAAATCAAGAATGGAAAGTACAGCGATGATGACCTGTTGAACCTGACCTTCACCAAGTGCATGGAAAGTCCGGACAACTGGGTGAAGAAAGCGGACGTGAAGAATCATACCGACCTCTATCAGCAGGTATCTTCCGTGCTCTATCCTATCCTCCAGTTCTCAGAACAGCATCGACCAACATTGGTCAAGATGTATAAGAGCGCCGACCTGACCGTGAAGCATCTCAACCAGTTGCGCCTGCTGGGCAGTATCGACAAGAAGGTAAGAACGATGAACCAGGAGGCAAACAGATTCCTGCTCAGCGACACCCAGACGCTGCTGCACTCGCTCATCCAAGACAGCGACTCACCGTTTATCTTCGAGAAGATAGGCACCCAACTGAATCATGTGATGATAGATGAATTCCAGGATACCAGTACCATACAATGGCAGAACTTCAAGGTGCTTCTGGAAGAAACCATGAGCCGCGAGGATGCCG
>OIYQ01000822.1_pt1 | contig 12444 bp, 12 predicted proteins | sample 1588311 | NCBI WGS metagenome assembly OIYQ01 (sample SAMN03283244) | human gut metagenome | biome: human-associated habitat; material: feces | host: Homo sapiens | place: Peru | collected 2012
ATGGCAATCGCATGCTCTATCGTGTAATAATATGAAGTCGGAAGCTTGCTCTCTGTTATCTTCAGATGGTCACCGACCTTGGTAAGTCCGGGTCTCTCCATCTTAAACTCCATCCGACGCATTCTGCTGCCTTTCTGTTACTGCTTAATTGTCCTCTTTTCTATCCTCAACAAACGTTGACTCATACTCCTTTTGCTTGTTGTAAGCGCTCTCAGCCTTTGTGGCACGGCTTGTAATCCAGATATTGGACACTCCGTTGAAAATCAATATGATACCGACAACAACAGTGGCTGTCTTCATTACATCAAATGCATTTGTCACGCAGATTATTCCAAAAACAAGACTGATTATCGAAAAAATCAGACCGACACTCCATCCACCGTAACCGTATTTTCTGGCATCCACTGCCTCAATAATACTCCTTATGCTGTGAAAAATGAGCACCACACCGATGACAATAGGTATCAGGCTCACAACCACCTGAGGCTGCACCAGAAACCATATGCCCACTGCTAAAACCATAAGTCCAAGCAGTGCCGAAAGCCCGTTTGTGACTATGCTCAAAAAATAGCTGCACATATAGACCACTCCGATGATGATAAGCACTACTGCGAGCACATTGGCCACAATCGTGAGCACCGAAGCCCTCCATATGATAAACACCAGTCCCAGCGCTATGCAAAGCACTGATGACAATAGAAAATCTGCCTTGATCCTGCTTAAAAACTCCTTCATACACGACCTCCTTTATATATCCTGCCCCTGCTTTGCTTTTCTAATTCAGTTCCTCTGCATTTTTCTTAACCAAATCAAGAACAGTCTGAAGCTCTGCGCCTTCAACCGGTGCAGCTCCATATCCAAGACGCTTGTAATCCTCTGTAACCTCGACCAGCTCAGTGGTTTTATCGTCCTTCACATCAATTGCAAAGTATCTGCCCTGTGACGCAGCATCATCCCACACGAGATAAGCACGGATTGCGCAGTTTGGAGCCATATCCCTGGTTGGAAAATCAACTCTGGTGACATTGAGCGTATCTGAAATCTGCATAGACATAACAGAGAAATCCTCCTCCATATATGGATACATGCGCTTCTGCTGATATGCCTCCTCGTACAGCTCATCTATTAGCTTTTCCTTCTCATCGGCGAGTCTGTCCATGAACTCTTTTCCGCCCTCAAACATCTTTGTCGGCAGGAATATATGCTCATACTGCATACGCTCGAAGATGACGTACTGCTCTGCTGTCATCTGTACAGTCTTGCCCTTTGTCGGTGATGTAGGATGGCCCTCTCTTCTGGCCTTTTCCACTGCCTCAATCTTTTCTACAAGAGGCTTTTTGAAAATCAGATTGTGAGTAAACGGATTGAATGCGATACCATCAATCTTTGACTCTTTATTTGCCACCATATTGTTGACTGCAAGAAACGGCATATTTACAATGCATGGTGACGGATGATCCTTAGAAAGCTGTGCCTTTGAGGTATAAATCGGCATGAAAGCCTCTCCCTCACCGTTTTTAATAAACAGCGGTATTGGCTTGTTGTTCTCTCCGACATTTGCAGGCACCAAAAATCTGCTCTTTGTGCATTTCTCAATGAGCTTATTGAGTGTCTCCGCCTTTTTGTCGCTCGAATACTGTACCATCAGCTCCTCAACCTCAGGGTTTTGCACCTCGAGAGTGAAGGCCGGATCGTCCTTTAATTTATTTTTGATTTTATTGTTATCCATTTATACTGCTTCTCCTTATATTAAATGCCCGGATTTACATCCAGGCATTATTTTAACACATTTCTTTTATCAACTCAACAATCTTAGTGTCTCTTGCTATCCATTCTTTATCAAGAAAGGCGCTGTTGGCCTTTATTATCTCATCCGGCGTGGCCCATGACAGATGATACTCAAGCCTTATCTCACTGTCTGTCATCTGTGCGGCTACATGCTCGTCCCTCACATCGCAGAAATACACGTAGGTGTGACAATAATATATCTTGTCAGCCTCAAATATATCGCGTCTCTTTTCTATGACCTTGCCACACTCCCTGATGCTTTCCGGCACGACAAGAAGCCCTGCCTCCTCGCGCACCTCACGTGCCAGCGCCACCTCGTTGGTCTCGCCTGCATCGATGCCGCCGCCCAGTATCTTGTAGTAGCCCTCACCGGCCTGCTGCATAGCAAGCTTTCCTTCTCTGATAATAACCGCGCGCACCGCGAAGCGCTCAAATACCTCCATATCATCGGAATAATTGTGTTTGTCAAATGTATATAGCGTCCTCATATTTATCCTCCGTATATGGGCTGTAATCATTCATTAGTATACATGGAAAGTAGTTTTTATTCTACACCATTTGACGGCGAATTGGAATACTATTATTGACCTTTTACCTGCAAAGTAACACCACTGTCTCTATGTGCTCTGTATATGGGAAGCAGTCATATGGTGTTGCACGCTTCACTGTATATCCATGCTTTGTGAGATACTTTAAATCCCTCGCCAGTGTTTCCGGACCACATGACACGTACACCACCCTCTCCGGTGCCAGCTTGACAACCGATGATAAAAATGCCTCGTCGCTGCCGGTTCTTGGAGGATCCATTATGACAACATCTGCCTTCTCACCCTTTTGTGCCATCTCGACCATGAATTTTCCGGCATCATCATTGTAGAAGCGGATATTTCGGATGTCGTTTCGCTTTGCATTGGTAACTGCATCGCGGATTGCATCACGGTTCAGCTCGACTCCGATGACTTCGCCTGCATTTTTCGCTGCTATGATGCCTATGGTTCCGGTGCCGCAATATGCATCGATTACACGCTCCTTGCCGGTGAGGTGTGCCTCATGAATGGCTTTCTCGTATAAAAGCTCCGTCTGCACCGGATTCACCTGATAAAACGAGCCTGGTGAGATGCGGAAGGTGCAGCCGCACAGCTTATCCTCTATGAAGCCCTTGCCATAAAGCGTGATGTTTCTGTCTCCGAGCACCATGCTCGTCTTTTTGTCATTCACGTTGAGCACCACTGTTGTGATATTGGGATGCTTTTTCCTGAGTGCTTTTACGAAATTATTCTTTGACGGAAGTATCGGCGATGCGAGTACAAACACTACCATTATCTGCCCCGTTGCATAGCCCTTTCTCACGAGCACATGTCTGAGAAGCCCATAGCCGGTGTCCTCATCATAGGTCTTTATCCTGAATGAGCGAAGCATATCCTTTATGTCCCTTATTATCTCATCCGACTCCTGCTCCTCTATCATGCAGCTTTCGATATCCACCACATCATGTGTGTTTTTCCTGTAAGCTCCCGCCACAATCTGACCGCGTCTCGTGCAGTCAAAGGCTGCATGGACCTTGTGACGATAATAGAGCGGATTTTTCATGCCGACAATCGGCTCCACGAAGCAAAAAGGCTTTAGCAGCTTTTTCATGTATGCCTGCTTGGTTTTTAGCTGTTCCTTATATTCTACGCCCTGATAGTCGCAGCCGCCACATTTCTTCGCATACGGACATACGTTATCTTTTTTTGTCCGGCTGCTTTTTTCTTGGCTGCTTTTTTCCCTTACCCTCTCCTGTCCTATGGGGTTTTTGTATTTTTTCTCATTGTGCATGTTATGCGTGGTCTTTTTTCTGGAATTGCCTTGATTTCCCGCCATATCTGTGCTCCTTAAAATCAGCTGTGCTGATTACTTGCCGTATGTATTATATAAATACACATGATTATCTATACAGTGCCATCCGCTTGAAGCTCCTGCTGTCACACATATATATGTCTTTCCGCTTGCTGCCTTCTCATAGCTGACCGCACAGTTGCCGGACTGATTTACAAAGCCTGTCTTTGCACCGATTACCTCGCCACTTGTCATCTTGTCCTCTATACGGCGCAAAAACAGATTTGATATGTTCAGATTCTCCGGATGCTGTGGCGTTGCAGCCGTGCTGTATGTATGATTTGAAAGTACTGTTTTACAAATATCGTCCTGCATCGCTGCCTGCATGATGACCGCCATATCATAGGCTGTGCTGTAATTGTTCTCATCATATATACCAACAGGATTTGCAAAATGCGTGGTCTGACCTATACCAAGCTCTGCTGCCTTCTGGTTCATCATATCAACAAAGGCCTCCATTGAGCCTGCTGTGTAAACCGCAAGCTGGTATGCCGATTCTCCACCTGATGGCAGGATGGTTCCGTTAAACACATCGCGAAGCGGCACCTGCTCACCGTCTAAAAAGCCTGTTGTGCTGCAATCATGCACATATGAGTAATCTGTGGCTTCTCTTGTGATGGTCACAACCTCGTTGAGCTTGTTTTCTATCACAGCCTGCCTGTCTATTTTGGTGTTTTCATTCTCCGCTGCAGCAATTGCATTTTTCTCAGCCTGCTCTGCTGCAACAAGCACTGTCATAACCTTTGTCATGGAAGCCGGATACATTTTCTCATGAGCATTCTTTCCGGCAACAACTGTGCCATCCTGCTCATCAATCACTACGGCATAAGAGCTCTCCAGCTCATCTCCGATTGCTGCTGTGGCCTCTGACTCCTTTGGTGTAAAGAGCTCCTTTGCTTCCTCTGTCTCACTCTCCTGCTCTGTCACACCGGTGACATTTTCTGTAACAGTCCCTGTGTCTTTTGCCTTATTACTATCTTTTTTAGCTTTATTAAAGCATGATATAACTATTATGATTGCTATGACGACTATCACCGCCACTATTCCTACAAGCTTAATCTGTGAAGCTCCTGTATTTCGTCTGCGTCGTCTGTAATTTTTTCTGCTATTATTTCTCATATCCAATCCCTGTCTTGTTGTAACTATTCATCCCCTGTACATTCGCAAAATCACACTATACTCGTGCTTTTTTGTTCTCAGTGATTCTGAATAATCACATTTCATTTTTATACTGTAACCTGTTTAGTATACTCCCTATCCGGAAGCTGTGCAATAATTATCGCAATAAACATGAGCACACATCCAAAAATTTCTCTGCCACCTAGCATCTGGCCAAGCAGAATCCATCCTGCAATCACAGAAACCACCGACTCAAGGCTCATCGCCACCGATGCCACCGCCGGGTTTAAGCCCTTTTGTCCAACAATCTGCAGCGTATAGCCCACTCCGCTTGAGAAAATGCCGGCATAGAGAATCGGAATCCATGCATCCCAGGTGCAAAGCGACTGTGCCCACTGCGCTATACCGCTGGTAGACGGTCCCATATCCGTAAAAATCATCACTATACATGAGCCAAGCCCAGTGACAAAAAACTCAATGCATGAAAGTCTGACTGCATCTACCTGTGATACGAAATGGTCTATAACAAGTATCTGTATTGCAAAGCACAATGCCCCTGCCAACAGGAGCAAATCCGAGCCGCTAAGTGAAAATGCCCCATTCATGCACAGAAAATACATGCCTATCAGTGCAATAAATACACCTATCCATATTTTGGCTCCGCATTTTCTTTTGAGGAAAATCCCAAGTATCGGCACCATAAGTATATATGTAGCTGTAAGAAAGCCTGCCTTGCCGGATTCTGCTCCCATGCTAATTCCAAGCTGCTGCAGGTTGCTCGCAAAAAATAGCGCTATTCCACAGCAGCTTCCTGCTATCCAAAGCTCTTTCTTTTGCTTTTTGCTTTCAGGCTTGTTTACCGTCATCTCCTTTACATCCAGTATTTTTATGACCGGCAGAAGGCAGAGCGCACCAATAAGGAAGCGGATACCGTTGAATGAAAATGCTCCAACTGCATCCCCTCCCTTTGACTGCGCTACAAAGGCTATTCCCCAGACTATATCTGCCAAAAACAAAATAAAGACATGTCTTGTCTTTGAGGCTGTATTCATTTTAATTATTCCTCCGTACTATCAAATCTATTTATGGTTACCGTTCGCCCGTGCCCCGATAACCTTAGTAATCCGTCTTATTTGACAAAATCAGAGATATTATATCACCGTCTGCCTTGAATTGCATACTTAAATATTCTCTTATATGTCATTTGTATATGAAATTATACAAAAAACAGGAGGCAAACACCCTCTTTGGGCATTCACCGCCTGTTTTTATATCTTATTACGTTGCGCTATTCTTTACACTATTCTTTACACTATTCTGCCAGCTTGAAATGCTTTATCTCTCCGTTTCCTGCCACATAGAAATCATTATCCTTGTAAATGCCTCTGTAGCCTTCTGTGTTTTTATAGGTCAGTGCCTGCTGCTCCAAAAGGCTAAAGCCGTTTTCACTGTCATACGAAAACAGATAGTAGTCATTTGCAGCAAAGCCTATCAGATTTTTCTTAGGGTCTGCAAGAATAGCCTTGTAATTGTATACAAACTCATTGCTCCAGCTATTGGAATTGTCGATAAGCTTCTGGCTCACCTCAACCGGCTTTGCCGGATTACTCACGTCAAACATCGTAAGCTTTATCTTACTCTGCTGCGAGTCGCCATAACCTATTCCAAGCACATGCGTGTCATCCCACATATGCAGATACTCAGAAAATCCACTCACCTCGAGCTCTCCGAGAAGCTTTGGTGCTGTCGGGTCGGATATATCTGCCACAAAAAGCGGATCCGTCTGCCTGTAGGTGATAAAATATACGTACTTTCCAACGAAGCGGGCCGCATAGATACATTCCCCTCGCGCAATCTCGTTTATCACACCGACCTCCTTCATATCCTTATCCAACACATGAAGTGAATTGACAGGCTGGCTGCCGGTATTTGAGGTTGGAAGCACATACAGATAACCTCCCTGCTCATTTATTGCAAATTTATCGTTAAGATAACCATTCACTGAAGTCGTCTCCCCGGTCTTCATCACTCCATCCTCAAACGTAATTTTGCTGATTTTGGTAAGCTCACGGCTTGCGCTCCAATCGGAATGATACAGATACATGGCATTGCTTGAAACGTACACCTCACCGCTATTATTCATAACGCATTTGGCATCTATCGTCTTATCCGGTTTATTCACATCAAAGCTCGAAACGACTGTGCCTGAGTATGTGTCATCACCTATATAAAAGCAGTCATAGCTTATCACTTTGCCATTTACCTGAGGCACCCATTTCTCCAGATTATCCTCCTGCAGCGCCACATTTTTCTCCATATCGGCGGTCTTTATATATGTGTCTGAAAAAACATATACCGTATTGCCGATTTTGCGCGATGTATTGTAAAATCCATCCTGACGCGCTTTACCTATAAGCACCGGTTTTGTCGGATCAGCTATATCATAACTGTAGCATATGGTCTCGTCCTTATCGCCCGCATGGTTTGATATGATAAGCATTTTTACGTCACTGATGTAGAGCTCCTCTACAGTATCTGACGGCACCTCAAAGTCCGGACGAAACAGTGTCTCTTCTCCCGGCTCACCCTTTGAAATATCCGTGATGGATATCTGACCATCCTCGACCATGTAAATGTACTTTCCGTCCGTCTTTACCACATCACTCTCATCAACGCCCTCTGTCATCACGTTGGTTGTCGAATACTCTGTATTGGCTGCCGACTCCTTTTTATTTGCAGACGATGCATCAGACATATTGCCTTCTGCATCCGCACTCTCTAGCAGATTTTCATATGCGGTATCCTTTATGGAAGCCTTAGCTTTTTTTACCACATCATACAATTCTCCATAATCAGAGGCAGCTTCATAATCCCCAAGCTTTGCACCGCTCTTTATGCCTGCATAGACATTATTCTGCGCATTATTCTGTGAAATCACATTTGCAGTTTTGGTTTCCAGCTCATCTATACGGTTATTAAGCCGGACAACCTCCGTGCCTAAGACTGCAACAACAAAAACTGCCGCCACTGTGGCAAGCGCTTTTGCTGCCCGTGCAAATTTCTTGTGCTTTTTCCTGCTTTTGCCTTCTTTTCCACCGGGATGGGTTTCATGATTTTTTACATAAATGTCATCACTGTACCCGACCGATTCTCCTGTCAATTTTCCGGTCGGCTGCGCCTCTTCGATTATCTGATCATCGATATAATTTAAACCATCAAATAAATCCTTTTTCGTCATAGATATACGCCCTCCTCATCCAGATATTTTTTAAGCTCTGCCCTTATCCGAAACAGTGTGGTCTTTACGCTGCTTTTGCCCCTGCCGCTCATAGCTGCCAGCTCATCAATCGTCATGCCATACCAGTAGCGTCTCACGAAAAGCACTCTCTTTTCCGTTTCCAGTCCTTTCAGAAAATCCGATAAACACCTGCCAATTTCCGACAGCTCGCCCTCGTATTTTGCATTGCTGTCTGCAAGGCACTCCTCAAGCTCATCAAGCATACAGTTCATGTTGGAATTTCTCTTTGAAGCATTGTTCCAGTCAATCCTGTCGCAGACGATATTGCGGCACACCTTATAAAGCCATGAACGGAAACGCATAGGGCGCTCCGGCGGTATCTTGTTCCATGCTGCTATGTATGTGTCATTTACGCATTCCAACGCATCCTCATGTGCTATCATCGTGTCTGCAAACCGGGTAAGCTTCGCTCCGTACATCTGCGAGGTCGCACTGACAGCCTGCTGGTTGCGATCAAAATACATGTCAAGTATCTGTTCCTGTGTGTACATTTTCCACAAACCTCCCTTCTATCTATTATGTAGGATTTTGTTTGGTGGGGGTTACATCTAAATAAAATATAATACATAAGAATCCATAATGCAAAGCAATTGATTTTCTGTGATGAATATTAAAAGAGGCAGTCTACATGCCGGTAGTCTGCCTCTTAAATATTATATTATGTTTACTGCGCCGTAAATGTTATCGCATCCGAATCCGCTATTGTATCGTAGCTCTCAGCATTGTATATATGGAATTTGAGCTCCACCTGATCGACCGACGTGATTCCATTCGCCTCAAGGTCACTCGACATAATGGTTATATCATCTATAGACTTCTTTCCGTCATAGACTGTGGTTGAAAACAGCGGTGTCATCATATATCCATTGATAGACATGTTGTCCACGTTTATTCCGACATTCTGACCAGATGTGTTTTCAATATAAAGTAAAATTGCTGTTCCCCAGAAGGAATTTTCATCAACTGTTTTTCCAACAATCCTTACACCATTTGCATTGTAAAGCTCCTTTCCCTCATCGTTTGGTGTCGTATCCATGTTTGCAAATTCAGAGGTCTCAAGCTTTGAATATACATTCTTAAAAAGATTATCCCAGTTAGAATCATATGCGTGGAAATACATCTCAATTTGTCCTACTGTATCTATTCCGGCAGCTTTAAGCTCTGTTGATGATAAATACATAACCTCATTTGACTTCTTTCCTGCCGCAACATCCGCACTGAACAGATCTGTTATCATATAATCGTTCACGATAAGTGCATCACAGCCTATTGTATAGTCCTTGGCCGAATTATTTTCAACCAGAAGCTTAATTCCGTCTCCCCATATGCTGTCCGTCACATATTCAGTCGCAGTTATTTTGATGCCATCCTGGTCTACAAGCACCTGCTCATTGATGCTCTCATCTGCTGATGCCTGAGCAGTGCCTGTTCCGCTGCTCTCTGCTCCTCCACCGGTCTCTGTTCCGCTTCCCGGTGCAGCTATGCTCTTTTTTGTCCCTGTATCCGAGCTGCATCCAAATAATGTAAAGATGATTGCGGTAAGGCTCAGTACAAGAGCCAGTAAATTAGATCTTTTTTTCATGGTTTAAGTCCTCCTCTGTAAATTATGGGACTATTATACCATCACATTATGAATACCGTTCTCCCCGCAGAGGTGGTAAAATTAAATTCTAAGCTTACTCCTGCACTCCACTTGTCCTGAGCATTTCCATGCCATTTTTGCTGAGTAATTCGTTCACCTCTATAATTCCGCCCGGACGATCCTGAAAAATAAGCATAAGAAGGGCATCTCTCGGGATTTTTGCATAGAGCTGCGGCATCTCGTATTTTCTCAGGGCTCTCTGGGTCTGCTCTAATGTAAGCTCTGCAGCGTAACATATCCTTAAGATAATATCCCGCTGTCTGGTATGTTTTTCGCCTGACAGAAGCTTGTAGCCGTATTTTTCCGGAATATCAGCCTTCAAAAACACCATCTGCTGTGTTATTTTCTTTTCCTTAAGCAAATCCTTTATGTACTCCGAAAATGCATTTTGCTCCGGATTCATGCTGTCCTTCTGCTCAACACAAAATTTGTCAAAATCAGATATATGTGTTTTTCCAAGGATATCATCCAATTCTTTTGTATTTTTTTGCTTCATAAATTTCTCCTATCTGTTATACTTGTATTTGTAACTATTCACACCTCATTAGCGATACCTGAAAGGATACATGCACCATGAGTGATTACAAAATAATCTCAGCCTTAAATGAAGAGCACAAGGTTTATCTGGTTCAATCTGCGCTTTCCGGCAAGGTTTATGTCCAAAAAATCCTTGATGTATACAATATCCGCGTGTACGAATACCTTTATCGCAATCCTGTGGCCGGTATTCCGCGCCTTATCAATTACTATGAAGATGGCAATCAGCTTATCGTAATCGAGGAATATATAAGCGGAACCTCCCTGCAGGAAAAAATAGACAATTCTGACCTTAGTGTTTCCGATATCAGAAGCTACATGATTATGCTCTGCAATATACTTGAAGCTCTGCACTCGATGACTCCGCCTATAATCCACCGCGATATAAAGCCGTCAAATATCATAATCACCAGTTATAACTATGCCATGCTTTTAGATTTCAATGCAGCAAAACAATTTTCCGGACAAAACGAGTCTGATACCGTGCTTATCGGTACTCCCGGATATGCCGCTCCCGAGCAGTATGGCTTTGGCTCTTCATCTCCGAAAACAGACATATATTCCCTCGGCATAGTACTGCGCGAAATGCTTGGCAGCATCACTCCGGCTTTCGACATTGACCCAATTCTGCAGCGGCTTAACCTGATTGCAGAAAGATGTACTCAGATGACACCAGCCGCAAGATACCAGTCTGTGGCAGAGTTAAAAAATGCCGTATCTCAGTCATATTATCCTGCGCAGCACAATACTTCTGCTGCCGGTAATTCAAGTCAATATGCACACCATAACCGTGACAATGTAAACAATAAAGCCAGTAACAATACCGATACTGCTAATCAAGCTATCCACGACAGTTCTTCCCGTTTTCTCCCACCCGGATTTCGCACGAGAACTCCATGGAAAATGTTGCTATCCTCAGTCACATATCTGTTCATAATATGGCTTTGCCTGTCATTGGAATTAGAAAATACTTACGGAGCAAAGCTGTGGCTTGAAAGAATTTTCTGTCTTGGCATGTTTATATTTGCGATTTTCTGTGGCTTTAACTATCTCAATGTACAGAATATACTGCCACTTTGCAAGAGCAAAAGCCGCTTCCTGCACTATGTCGGCATAATACTGCTTGATGTGGCAGTGATTTTTGCTTTATTTGTGATTATGTTCATTATAGAGTCTGTTGCATTCCCTATAAAGTGATTTTTTTTATCATAGCACATAAAAATAAGCCATGTTCTCACCGCTGTGGTGGTAACATGGCTTATATTTTTTTCATATTGATATATTTTGTTTTAAAAAGCCGTTGACTTATACACACTTAATGTGTATATTATAATTATGGAGGAGGCATTTATGAAACAGGTATATCCAGTTATATTTACACAATTAAATGATAAAAAAGACACCGTGCTTATTAATGTTCCTGATATGAATATATTAACAGAGGGCTTCGGTCTGCCAGACGCTATAGAGATGGCTCGCGACGCCATTGGAGCAAACGGAATCACATTACAGGATCTGGGCAGGGAAATTCCGGTCCCAAGTGATATTTCAGATATTGACATCAAAAACGGTCCCTTTGACAATACTGGTATTAGTCATGTTTCATTTGTTGATATCGATTTTGATGAATACCGCCGCAAGGTCGACAATAAAACCGTCCGAAGAAATGTCACTCTCCCTAATTGGCTTAATCAGGAAGCTGAGAAATCCCACATAAACGTATCTCGCGTTTTGCAGGAGGCTCTCATGGTAAAGCTAGGTGTATCAAGATAAATAAATTTAAAAGCCAAATCAAACGTAAGTACGTATTCATCGATCCCTTGTATTTTAATAAATGCCGCCCTGATGGGCGGCTTGTTTTGATTTTGAATGATTGTGTATAACGTAGTGGCACTGATATTGGTTTCCTTTGCAATCTTGCTTACATTGGTTATTTTTTCATCAATATACTCTTTTAATTTCTTTCCATCCCCCATAAGCAACCTCCTGCTTTTTATATATGATAACTTGGAGGTAGATAAAAAAGTTTTGTTAAAAAATAAAAAACAAGCAAGTAAACGAAGCGTAGATTACAATTTTGAAGTATGAATGTTATAATTTTTTTGAAAGCCTGCTAATAAAAAGTCAATAGTAAAATGAATTATTTTTATGATTGTGATTTTGGGCACAAGTTTTGAACCGC
>OIYQ01000828.1_pt1 | contig 12382 bp, 9 predicted proteins | sample 1588311 | NCBI WGS metagenome assembly OIYQ01 (sample SAMN03283244) | human gut metagenome | biome: human-associated habitat; material: feces | host: Homo sapiens | place: Peru | collected 2012
GCGACATGGTGGAGGAGAAGCCCATCACCGCCAGATTGATGGTGTACAGGCCGGTGTTGACGATGATGCCGGCCATGATGCTCTCCACGCCCAGCCGCGTCTGCAGAAACGCCGTGACAAAGCCGGAGCACACGCCCGCCGCCATGGCCGCAAACAGTGCCAGAACGGGGTGGCCTGTCAGAGCTACCTGACAGGCCACGGCGCAGCCCAGGGTAAAGCAGCCGTCGGTGGACAGGTCTGCGATATTCAGGATGGAATAGCTCAGAAACAGAGCCAGCGCAACGAGGGCATAGATACAGCCCAGTTCCAGCGCCGTCTGCAGTACGTTGAGCGAAAAAATACTCGCCAGCATGGTGTGTACTCCTTTGATATACGGTTATTTTTACACGGGCTCGCCCTCTCCGTCACCTTCGGTGCCACCTCTCCCAGAGGGCGAGGCCTTGGCAGTACGGTAAAGTTCCCGGTTTTGCCAAAGGCTCTCCCTTTGGGAGAGCTGACATTGCGAAGCAATGGCTGAGAGGGCGAGGAGCCTTTTCAATTCAGAATCAGTTTAAGAGAAATCTTCGGCCGTGGTCACTTCCACGATCTCGGTGCAGTAGGGCTTGAAGGCTTCCTTCACGGTGCCCAGATCCAGCCCCAGAGCCTCACAGGTCTCGGTGTTGATGGTCACAATGCCGTTGTCGAAGGTCTGGTAGGGCAGGTCGGCCGTGGTCTTGCCGTCGCACAGCAGCTCGGCCACCATGTCGGCAGTGGCTTCGCCCAGCTGGACGTAATCCACGCCGTAGCCCACGAACGCACCGTTCAGCGCGAAGCTGTCGGCACCGGTGTAGTGCTGGACGCCGGCCTCGTTGAAGGCCTCATAGATGGACAGCTCGGCGGTCATGATGGTGTTGTCGGTGGGGGTGAACACAGCCTTGACGCCGGAAGCGATCAGGGCTTCGGCTGCCATCTGCACCTCAGCGGTGGTGGTGCCGTTCTTCTCGATGTACTTGATGCCCTTTTCATCGCAGAACGCCTTGGCATCCGCGATGGCCTGGGTGGAGGAATCCTGGCTCAGGTCGTACAGCAGGCCGATGGTGTCGATGTCCGGGTTCACGGCGGTGATCAAGTTCATGATGGCGTCGGTGTTCAGCGCATCGGAGGTGCCGGTGATGTTCTCCTCGCCGTCAAAACCGGCAGAGACCGGGTCGGTGACCGCGGAGTAGACCACCGGGATCTCGGTGTCTTCCACAGCGGCCAGCATGGTGGCGGCGGTGGGGGTGGCCACGGCCACGATCACGTCCACGCCGTCGGCCACGAGGTCGGCACCGATCTGGTTCAGGTTGGACTGGTCAGCCTGTGCATTTGCGTAGTAGTCGGCGTAGTCGAAGGTAACGCCCTTCTCAGCGCCCAGCTCATCCAGACGGCTCTCCACAGATTCCACGATCTGGTTCAGGGAAGCATGATCCACGTAGTTGACGATGCCCACCTTGAAGGTCTGACCGCCCTCGGCTGCGGCAGAAGCGGTGGAAGATGCAGCCACAGTGCTGGAAGCGGAGCCGCCGCAGCCGGTCAGCGCCAGTGCGGAAACGGCGGAAGCAGCCATAGCGGCCTTGAGGAAGCTGCGGCGGGAGATCATGGTAACGTTTTTCATAATGGTAACTCCTTTCCCGGAGCGGGCGGCGTAAAAAAGACCCGCTCCCTTTGCGGGACGGGTCTTACAAAGAAAAACAACCCTGTCCCTGTGTGTTCATCCACAAGGACAGGATCGGTAAAATACGATTCTGCGGTGCCACCTTGCTTGCTCTGCTTTCAGCGCAGAGCCTCTCACGGAGAGCCAACACTCCCCTGCCCTGTAACGGAGGCTTCCGTCCCAAGCTACTGAGGCTTTTACAAATTCGCCTGTTTGCCCGGCCCTCGGCGGCCCACGAATCTCTGCCCCGCTCTCGCCCGTTTTCACTGTCCGGGCTCACTGCAGATGCGCTGTGCAGGTTCTCTTCCGCCTCATCGGTTTGATTGCATTATACACTTTATCCGCGTAAAGTCAAGAGGCAAATGCAAAATTTTCTTTTTTCTGCAAACAGAAGTCATTCTTCCGCCGTCAGGCCTTCTTCGTGCGGTGCCTGCGCCAGACGAAGTATGCCGTGTACACCAGCCACACCGCGATTCCGGCAATGGTCAGCGGCCGGCTCACCTGCAGGCCGTCCGGCTGATACACGAAGTCGATGCTGTTCTCGCCTGCCGGGCAGAGCACCGCCATCAGGCCCTCGTCCACTTCCACGATGTCCGTTTCGGTTCCGTTGACATAAGCGGTAAAGCCATCATCATAGGGCACTGAGAAGAACACCAGATTTCCCTTTTCCAACGAAATTTCCGCGTGGAAACCGGCGTTGTTCATCTGGAACACACTGGCGGCTGCGGCCCGGCGCTCGCGGCAGTCCTGCACATAATCCTCATAGAAGAGGTTTTCCCGTTTTCCGTCCGGCAGATGGGTCAGATATTTACCGTAGACCTCTGCGTCCTCGTCTTTCAGCACCAGCGTCCGCATCAGCAGGTTGGAGCGGGTGGATTTGTTCGTTTCCTCGTATTCAGACTCGGTGAGGTAGTAATCGTAGGTGAAGCCCATGGGCACATAATTTTCGTTGCGGTAGACCGCATAGCCGTCCTTTGCGAAGGCATAGCTCCAGCCGTCATCAGCTTCGGCCTCAAAGGCACCCTGCTTTTCCGGGGTGGTAATGAGGTATTCCACGCTCAGCAGGCCGCGCAGCGCATAGTTGGACAGTTCCGGCTCGCTGCGCACATCCCGCTTGACGCCCAGTGCCGGGTAGAAGCTGAGGATGCTGGGCGCGGCCGTGCTGCCGAAGTATTGCAGGCTGCTCTTGTCGAGCCAGAGGCCGAGGTTGTCGTGGGTCTCGTAGGTGTCCACGCGCCAGTCGCCCTCGGGCAGGTCATCCTTGAGCTTGATGGCAGAGGTGTACTGCTCCACAAGGTCGCTGTCGGTGTGCCACTGGCCGAACTTGCCGATGCCGATGTGCACCATGGTGAACACGCAGGCAAATACCAGCACCGCCGCCGTCATGCGCTGGGCAAAGCGGCTGTCCTGCCGCCATACGCCGCAGAGGTAGCGGTACAGCATAAGCCCTAGCAGGCCAAAGCCCAGCACAGCAAAGAACTGTCCCGGGTTCTTCAACACGCCAAAGGACCATGTCTCGGTGGTATCGTCCCGCACGGGCACCACCGCAAAGACCAGCGTAGCCAGCATAATCCAGCTGATGCCCCGGGCAGGTGCGTCCAGATCGACCTCCGGGTCCTCCAGCGCGTTCACGGTCATGGCGGCAAGGATGAGGGTGGGCATATAGTACCAGCGGGCGTAGTAGCTGGAATTCAGAGCATAGAAGGCACTGTTCAGCACCGGCACCAGCGCGCACACGGCGCATACCGCCACGATGCGTTTTTTGCTGTCGGCCTTGCGGCTGCGCCAGTAGGCCATGGCACCGGCCAGACTGCACAGCGGCAGATAGGCCGTCATGCTCGTCCACTTGATGACGCCCTCCGACCAGACCGAGGTGAGGTAAGGGGAGTCCGGCGGCAGGATCCAGCTGAGCAGGATGGCCAGATACTGCTGCACCTTGGCGTAGGTTAAAAAGCCCCAGCCGGAGGAAAGGTCGATGGTGCGCGGGTTCTGCAGCAGGCTGAGCACCGCCGGGAACAGCAGCAGACAGCCCATGGCAACGCCCAGCACGCTTTCCCACAACAGATGCCCGAACTTGCGCCCGGTCAGCCGGAAGTCCTTGGCAGTCAGCTTGCACACAAAGTAGATGCACAGGAAAATTACCTGTCCCACAAAGAAGAAGTAGTTATTGAGCAGGTTCACCGCCACCCAGAAGGCGAACAGGCCGTGATGGTTTTCATAAATTGCTTCGTCCAGCGCCCAGAGCAGGTAGGGGAACAGCGCCACCACATCCACAAAGTGGTTGAAGAACACATTGTACACCGCAAAGCCGGAAAGCGCGTACAGGCAGGCACCCAGCACCGCGTAGTTCGCGTTTTTGACGTAGCGGCGCAGATACAAAAACGCGCCGCCGCCCGCCACGCCGAACTTGAGCACCAGCAGCGGCACCATCATATAGGGCAGCCAGCTCTGTGGCAGCAGCACCGACAGCCAGAAAAACGGCGAGCCGTACAGGTAAAAGGAGTAGGCGTTCATCACCCCGCTGCCAAGGTCGGTCGCCCACGAAAAGGTATTGCGCGGCGCACCGGCAAAGGCGCTGTCCGGGTAGCCCGCGCCCTTGACGAAGCCGTTCATATACCGGTAAAAGCTGATCTGCTGGCTGTTAAAATCGCCTGCATAGTGGAAAAAGCCGCCGTCAAGGATATAGAAGGGCAGAAAGAATACCGCCGCCGTCAGGGCGCACAGTCCCACCGCCTGCCAGAATTTTTTATGGTTCTGCTCCCTTGGTGTGAGCAGCCGTGGTTTTATAAACTTTTCCATAGCGTTCCTCTTTCTCCGCGCACCGGCGCGGAAGTGGATTTGATGTCACCTTGTAGTATAGCACGGCAGCGGGCAAGAAAAAAGGGCTTGACAAGCAGACGCCCGGCGGGTATGGTGAAGAAAAGGAGGCGTATTGCCATGCTGTATCCCTTCAGCGCCTTGCTGGCGCGCATGAAGTACATTACCCGGTGGAGCCTGATGCACTCCACCCGGGCGGAATCCCTCAGCGAGCACACCTGCGACACCGCGCTGCTGGCGCACCTGCTGTGTCTCATTGCCAAGCACTACACCGGCACGCCCTGCCGCCCCGAGGTGGTGGCGGTGGCGGCGCTGTACCACGACGCCCCGGAGATCATCACCGGGGATATGCCCACGCCGGTCAAGTACCACTCCCCGGCGCTGCGGGACGCCTACAAGGCGCTGGAGACCGAGAGCGTGCGCTCCATGGCGGCTCTGCTGCCCGCAGAGCTGGCCGCAGAGCTGACCCCCTGCATGGACGGCAGCGCCCTGACGGCTGAGGAGCACCGGCTGCTCAAAGCCGCCGACCGGCTGAGTGCGCTGATCAAATGCACCGAGGAGCAGCGCAGCGGCAACCACGAATTTGATGCCGCACTCACGCAGCAGCGCGCCGCGCTGCAAGCCATGCACTGCCCGGAGGCCGACTGGTTTCTGGCACACTGCCTGCCCTGCTACACCCAGAATCTGGACGAGCTGACGAAGCCGTAAAAAGCAATGCCGGACAGTCTGTTGCTGTCCGGCATTGCTCTGATAAAAATATGTTTTCCGCTATCTATGCGCAAAGTGCAACGACGACGACCGCCGCCAGCGGCGGAAACAGGGAGGAGTTGTTGGGGCAGCGGCCAGCAAGACGCGAGTGCCGCCCAAGGCACGAAGCGGATGCTGGGTGCCGCAACCCGGAAGCAGCGGCGGCCATTTAAAATCGTCCTACACAAAAAGAGCCACCGCACGAGGCTGTGCGATGGCTCTTGGGATAGTGCTTCAGGTTTTGCTTAGCCGAAGATGTTGATCAGGATACCAGCAGCAACGGCAGAACCGATAACGCCGGCCACGTTGGGGCCCATGGCGTGCATCAGCAGGAAGTTGGAGGGGTTCTCGCTCTGGCCGACCTTCTGGGAAACACGAGCGGCCATAGGCACGGCGGAAACGCCGGCAGAACCGATCAGGGGGTTCACCTGGCCGCCGGTCAGCTTGTACATGACCTTGCCGCACAGCACACCGGCTGCGGTGCCGAAGGAGAAGGCGATCAGACCCAGCACGATGATGAACAGGGTGCGGGTGTTCAGGAAGGTGTTTGCACTGGTGGTGCAGCCAACAGACAGAGCCAGGAAGATGGTGATGATGTTCATCAGCTCATTACCGGCGGTCTTCTGGATACGATCCACAACGCCGCACTCCTTCATCAGGTTGCCCAGCATCAGCATACCGACCAGAACGGCGGCATCCGGCACGATGAGGGAAACGATGATGGTGACCATGATGGGGAAGATGATCTTCTCGGTCTTGGAGACGGTGCGCAGCTGCTTCATGACCACAGAGCGCTCCTTGGAGGTGGTCAATGCCTTCATGATGGGCGGCTGGATAACGGGCACCAGTGCCATGTAGCTGTACGCTGCCACGGCGATGCTGCCCAGCAGCTCAGGTGCCAGACGGGAGGTAACGAAGATAGCGGTGGGGCCGTCGGCACCGCCGATGATGGAGATGGCAGCGGACTGCTTCTGGGTGAAGTCCACCAGACCGGTAGCGGCCAGCAGACGGGCGCCCATGTAAGTACCGAAGATACCGAACTGTGCGGCAGCGCCCAGCAGCAGGCTCTTGGGGTTGGAGATCAGGGGTGCAAAGTCGGTCATGGTGCCGATGCCGAGGAAGATCAGCGGCGGGTAGATGCCCAGCTTAACGCCCATGTAGAGCATATCGGCCAGACCGCCGTTGTTCAGGATCTCGACCCACATCGGGTGTTCCAGACCATCGCCGACGAAATACTGCATGTGGATGATGCCGCTGCCGGGCAGGTTGGCAAGGATCATGCCGAACGCCATGGGCAGCAGGATCAGGGGCTCAAATTCCTTCACAATGGCCAAGTACAGCAAGAAGCAGCCGACGCAAATCATGATTGCGTACAGGTAGCCGCCCGGCTCGCCGAAGCGAGCGAAGCCAGAGCTTTGGAAAATACCGACCAGAGTGCTGATAAACTGTGTCATGTTCTTCCTCCTGTGTTAAAAAGGTGCGGTGGTGTCGTTGACACCGGCCTTGCCCCAGCCATTCTTGCTGCGGCGCACGGCCTTGAGGGTGTATTTTCCGTTGCCCATTGCGTGGATCGCTGCCATGATCGCAGCCACCACATCGCCGGGGATGCCCTCTTCCACCACAGGAGCAGGAGCAGCAGCCTGCTGAACAGGTGCGGCCGGCTTTGCAGCGGGAGCCTTGGGTGCAGCCTTTGTTGCTGCCTTCCTGGTATTCATGCCGTCGAAGATCTTGCCCTCCAGCGTGATGATCGCCATCAGCAGGACAAGGATGGCAAACACCAATACGATACCGGTAATGGTGATAACCACATCAGAACCCAGATTCATGTTCTTCCTCCTAGTCATTTATTCTTCTGCGGCCAAAGCGCATGGCTCCGCCCGCAAAAACCGATTTGAAAATATTATACAATATTTTCCGGCCCGATTCAACAACGATGAACAAAAAATATCGCAATTTTTTCCAAACCGTGAAGTACGTCTTTTCGCTCAGCGGCGGCCGATGCGGGGGGTCGCGTCCGTAAAGCCGGTCTCCAGCCGGTCGCGCACACTCAGGCTCATGGCTGTGCCCAGCGCCACACAGTTCACGGGGTCGGGCGAGACCTCCACGTTGACCTTGAGTTCCTGGCTCAGGTACTCCGGCAAGCCGTGCAGCTGGGCACCGCCGCCCGTCAGCACCACGCCGTTGCGGAAGATGTCGCCGGCCAGCTCCGGCGGGGTCTTTTCCAGCACCTGATGGGCCGCCGTGCCGATCTGCTCGCTCAGCATCATGACCGGCTCATACAGGTCGCTGGTGGAGACGTTCACCCGGATGGGCAGGCCGGTCAGCAGGCTGCGGCCCTTGACCTCCATCGTCTCGTTGAAATCGGCCTTCTGGGGGCAGCAGGCCACGTTCTTTTTCAGCTGTTCGGCGGTGCGCTGACCGATGGCGATGCTGAACTTGTTGCGCACATGCTTCAAGATCTCGTCATCGTAGTGGTTGCCCGCCACGCGGACGCTGGTGGCTTTGACCTTGCCGCCCAGGCTCAGCACCGCGATGTCCGTGGTGCCGCCGCCGATGTCGATGATCATCCGGCCGTCGGGCTGGGTGATGTCGATGCCGGAGCCGAGGGCCGCGGCGATGGGCTCATCAATAAGGTAGACCTGACGCGCACCGGCTGCCATGACCGCCTCGACCACGGCGTCGCTCTCGATGCCGGTGATAGCCGCCGGCACACAGACCGCCACGCGGGGCTTGACCATGTGGGAGCTGTACACCTGATTGACGAACCGGCAGATGAGTTCGCGGGTCATGGTGTGGTCGCTGATGACTCCATCCTTCAGCGGGAAGATCGCGGAAATATAGTTCGGGGTGCGGCCCACCATGGCCAGCGCCTTGTCGCCAACCTCCAGCACCGAGTTCTTGCGGGTATCCACCGCCACCACGCTGGGCTGATTGAGCACCACGCCGGTGCCCTCCTGCGCGATGATGATGGTCGTGGTACCAAGGTCGATACCGATATCATTCTGTGCCATAATACGAAGATCCTTTCTCTGCTTTCCCTGTTCCTATCTGAATGCCGGGCTCCCCGGCCGGGTAATCAAACACATTATAGTATAACATAACCGTGCGGAAAAGTACACCCGCGTTCTTGCACAAAGCAGCGGTTTCCTGCGTCATTCCTCAAGTTTCTGCTGTTCAGCGGGCAGGGCCTGCTGCAACAGGGTGCACAGGCCGCTGTACCGCAGGTTCTGACGCACATTGCCCATCATCCGGTTCACGACATCCCGCCGCCCAGTCACGATGCAGAGCTTCCGTGCGCGAGTGACACCGGTGTAGAACAGGTTCCGGTAGCACAGCCGGGGCGGCACCTGTGCCACCGGCAGGATCACCGCCGGGAACTCGCTGCCCTGGCTCTTGTGCACCGTGATGGCGTAGGCGATCTCCAGCTCGTTGAGGTTCTCCGCCGGGTAGAGCAGCCGCCGGTCGTCCATCCGGACCACCATCGAGCGCTCCCGCATGTTGATGGACTCCACGATGCCGATGTCGCCGTTGTAGGCGCCCACGCCCTGTTCCCCGCCGACCCGCTGCCAGACGATCTCGTAATTGTTGCGCACCTGCATCACCTTGTCTCCCACCCGGAAGACGCGGGCCGCGCTCTGCAGCTGGGGTTTGCCCTTCTGCTCCGGGTTGAGCAGGTTCTGCAGCTCCACGTTCAGCGCCTGGGTGCCGGTGGGGCCGAGCTTGGTGGGGCAAAGCACCTGAATGTCCCGGATAGGGTCAAAGCCGTAGCTGCGGGGCAGCCGGGTGGTAACGAGGTCGCACACCAGCTGCCGGGCGGCGTCGCCGTCCGCTTCGAGAAAAAAGAAATCGTCCGTTTTTCCGCCTTTTTTCAGCGGTTCGCCGCTGATGATGCGGTGGGCATTTTCCACGATCAGGCTGCGTGCTGCCTGCCGGAAGATCTCGTTCAGGCAGACCGTGGGCACCAGACCTGAGCGGATGATCTCGCCCAGAATGTTGCCCGGCCCCACGCTGGGCAGCTGGTCGGCGTCGCCCACCATGATGATGCGGCAGCTGCAGCGCAGCGCCGCGATGAGCGCCTGAAACAGCTTGACATCCACCATGCTCATCTCGTCCAGTATGACCACGTCGTACTTGAGCAGGTTCTTGTCGTTGTGGATGAAGCTGACCACGCCGCCGGTGTAGTCCACTTCCAGCAGGCGGTGGATGGTGCTGGCCTTGCGGCCGGTCAGCTCGCTGAGCCGCTTGGCGGCGCGGCCGGTGGGCGCGCACAGCGCCACCCGCTCGGCCTGATTTTCCAGCAATTGCAGGATGGCGTTGACCGTGGTGGTCTTGCCGGTGCCGGGGCCGCCGGTGAGCACAAGGCAGTTTTCGGTCATGGCCTTGCGGATGGCTTCCTTCTGCAGGGGCGCATAGGCAAAGCCCTGCGTCAGTTCCAGAATCTGAATGTTTTTATCCAGCCCACGGGCGGTGTTTTTGCCCCGTTTTGTCAGCATGGCAAGCCGGGCAGCAATATCCTCCTCGGCTTCCAGCAGGTCGGGCAGATAGATATAAGGTGTGCCATCGAACAGCTTCACCCGCAGCTCTTCGGTTCGGATGCATTCATCCAGTGCTGCGGCCAGCTTTTCCGGCGGCTGATGGATAAAATTGGATGCCGTTTCCAGCAGCTGGGTGCGCGGCAGGCAGGTGTGGCCGTTGCCCGCGTTGTGGCGCAGGGTGCGCAGCAGGGCGGCTTCCAGCCGCTGGGCGCAGTCCCCTGCCATCTGGTAATACTGGGCGATGCTGTCGGCGTGGCGGAAGTCCAGCTGCAGCGGCTCGCCGCACAGCAGATAGGGGTTTGACGCGATGGCCTGCATTGCCCCAACGCCAAAGGCCTTGAACACCTCCATGGCCTTGCGGGGGCTGATCTCGAACTGTGCCAGATAGGCGATGAGCTCCCGCATGCCGAACATCCGCTTGAACTCCTGCTGGATGCGGTCGGCCTTGTCCGCCGAGATGCCGGGCACCTGCGTGAGCCGGGCCGGGTCGTTGGCGATCACCTCCAGCGCCTCAGCCCCGAACAGATCAATGATCTTATCCGCTGTTTTGGCTCCGATATACGGCAGCGACTTGCTGGCCAGAAAGGCGTAGACAGCTTCCAGATCCTTCGGCATATCGGTCTCGCACTCCTGTGCGTGGAACTGGCGGCCATAGGTGGCGTGGTTCTCATACCGGCCGCGGCATACCACGCTTTCGCCTGCGTGCAGTTCCCCCACGATGCCGCACACCACCGTGACCACCCCGCCGCCGGATAGTTCAAACACTGTGTAACCGTTATCCTCGTTTTCATAAATGATATCTTCCACGGTGCCTTCGATCTGTTCCAGTTCTGCCATATGCTCACCTCCTGCCAGATACACAATCATATGTAGTATAACGCTTTTGGCGGGATTTGTAAATCAGAAGAGTCAACAGACAAACACAAAACCGGAAGCACTTCACTCACACCTGTGTGTGGTGGTATGCTTCCGGCCTTGTTCGTTCAATCATTTATCACACGGTAATCCGACGGGATCTCGAGCACTGCTTCATCCGCAACGGGTTTCAGCTCGATATTGTTCATCATGCCGCTTGCATTTTCCAGCAGAATACAGCTGAGCTCACTTCCTTCAAAGCAGTAGGTATAGGTCGCATACACACCGTTCTGGTGGAGCTTGATCGTCTCAGTGTAGTAATCCTTGTATTCACCTGCCGCAATGGAGCCTACGCTCTCCGCATCCGGCAGCATGAAATAGCCCTCGCACGCCCGGATGAAAGGAGCATAACTTTCTGCGCTCTGGCTGCCAGCCGGATACTGCCACCATTCTTTCTGGCCGGCGTTGGAAACGTCCCGATAAACATTTCCATCATCGTCCACACGGCTTATCCGGCCATTCGTTACACCGAACTCATATCCGGCCTGCTTACCCTTCACGGCAAATTTCAGACCAGCCTTTTGTCCAGACATTGTAATATCTGCCGTCAGCGTAAATTCCTGCGCCGTGATACCCTTTGCATCAAAATATTGCTTGGTGCGGGAGTTCTGCCCGCCGGGGTCGTCCCATCGCAGGCCGTCAGTCCGGTCAGGATCATCGCCGCAGATAAAAGAACCGCTGCAAGCCGTTTTCTCAGTTTCATTTCGATTTTCCTCCTCAGTCAAAGCCTTCCGCTTCCAGAATTCCCCTTATTATACCCCCCCCCCCGAGGATTTTTGTCAAGAACTTTTTGATATTTCAGCACGTTTGCAAAAAGTTGTTTTCTTCCACACAAAAAAGCCAACCAGACCCGAAGGCCCAGCTGGCTTGTGCTATTATAAATATTCGCGCTGCCGCGTCAGGCCTTTGCCGCCTGCGCGTCGTGCGCTTTCTCGATGTCCTTTTCCTTCTGCAGCTTTCTGCGCACCACAAAGTAGGCCGGAATGAGGAAGAAGCAGGCAAAGAACCATGCCACCGGGTTTGCGATGCAGGCCGCAAAGTAGCCCCACAGCGGCACGAACCAGAAGCCCACCATGGCGCGGGCCACCATCTCGGCCACACCGGCAAACATGGCAAGGCCGGAGAAGCCCAGACCCTGAATGGTGTAGCGGTAGATAATGAGCACCGCCAGCGGGATGTAGAATACGCTGTTCCAGAAGATGAAGCTCTGGGCATTGGCCATGATGGCGGTCTCGCTGGCATCCAGGAACAGGCCGATGAGCAGCTTATCCGTCACGCGCAGGATGAGGAAGGACGCTACACTGTACACGCAGCCGATGCCCAGTGCGGTGTTCACGCCGCGGTTCACGCGGTCCAGATCCTTCGCGCCCATATTCTGGCTGGTGTAGGTGGTCATGGCGGTGCCGATGCTCTCCAGCGGCACACTGAGGAACTGCGCAGCCTTGCCGCCGGCGGTCTGCGCGGCCACGATGTCGCTGCCCAGACCGTTCACCGCGCCCTGCAGCACCACGCTGCCAATGGCGGTAATGCTGCACTGCAGGCCCATGGGAAGGCCCATGGCGCAAAGCTTTGCGCAGTGCGGAGCGCTGATGCGCCCTTCTTCCTTATTCCAGCGCAGTTCCGGGTAGTGGCGCATGATGTAAATAAGGCTGCCGATGCCCGCCACAGCCTGACTGAACACGGTGGCAAAGGCCGC
>OIYQ01000830.1_pt1 | contig 12374 bp, 8 predicted proteins | sample 1588311 | NCBI WGS metagenome assembly OIYQ01 (sample SAMN03283244) | human gut metagenome | biome: human-associated habitat; material: feces | host: Homo sapiens | place: Peru | collected 2012
CCAAGCATCTTTGCATTGCTGCCTGTAATATAGACTCTGTATTTGTTGTCTGCCAATCGGCGTGCGAATTTTTCCCAGCCATTGATGTTTTGTATTTCATCAAGAAATAGAATTGGGCGTTTGTCTGACATCATACCATGAACCTCAAGGATGAGGTTTAGTTCTTGCGCAGTCATGCCCATCAATCGCTCATCCTCAAAATTGAGATAGAGCATAGAGTTCCAGCTGATACCTTGTTTCAGATATTGTTGAATTTGCTGATAAAGCATGAATGATTTGCCGGCTCGTCTGACGCCAATCAGAACATAGTTGGCAAACTCTTCCATTTGGATGTCTCTTGGGACAATATGCTGTAATTCTATCTCTTTTCTATTTTCCAAGAGTATTTCTCTGATAACTTCTTTTTGTATCATAATCTCTTATTGTTTAATTGATTTTGCAAAAATACGATTATTTTGTTAAACCGACTAAACAATATGCATAATTTAACATAAAAGTCTCTTTATATCATTATAAAAATGTGTGTTCGACGGCACAGACCAGGCCTTCCGCGTGAAGACGTTAAGAGCCAGAGGAGGCATGGAGAATTTGGTAGTGGAGCGCGTACGTGCAAACGTGAAAGCCTACGCATTCTACTGCGACATGCTGGGCAGTATAAAATGGAGTGGCGAATTGGCGCGCCGGTATCCTAACAGCAAGAATGCTCCTGCCATCAACCGTTTTACACCTGATTTCAACACCATTAGTATCGACAATATCATCATAGAAAACTGCCGTCAACTTGTATTTGCTCTTGGACTGCCTGAACGTCCATTGCGCAATGTTCTCTTCAGTGGTGTCAAAGCCAATTGCCAGCAGTTGATGAAGATGCGCGACGTGCAGGGCTTCGTCCTTAAAGATGCCTGCATCACAGCCATCGATCCGGTAGCAAACTTAGACGGTTGCAGTTCTATCATGATGCTGGATGTAGAAGTCAACGGGCAAAAGCCGCAGAACATCGCTTATTCCAGCAAGGATTCCACTCCTGTCATTATCCAATAATCACAAAAAAGCACCACGCATATAGCAATGTTAAAATGGTCTACTATCGTATTGAGAGTTGAAGAAACATATGTTATTTACTATGCTCGCTGTCCGTATGGATGGCGAGTCTTTAGATATATTTAGGAAATAGTTATATATTGTTAATGAACTTCGTTTAGTTGCTGGAAAGCGGTTTCTATACCTACTATAGTTATAAAGGTAAGATACAATGCCTTGATGGTATTTGACGTTTGGTGCGAAAAGGGTCTATACGCCACTTTTCAACGTGGCATATAGACCTATTTTTTTTATGGTGTTGCCACCTTCATCTCCATATCAACGCTTGGTTTGCACAAATTACTCATTGCATAAAGTGGAATTACATCTACATGACGAATGGCATCCTGGGATTCTTTGTCAATATACTCAAACTCTCCGAAATTCTCTAGGGATGTGCGAACAGCATGATGAAGAGCTTTCTTTCTCATGAATAGCCACAAACTCTGCATGCTACCTCGGGTAGTGGCTTTCACTTCTATCGGTAAAACCATACCATCTTTGGCTTCCAGATAATCAATCTCTGCATTGGCTCCTCTTGACAAATTCTGCCAATAATACATTTCTGCCTTCTGGAAACAGTCGTGGTTCTTGACGAGTTCCAAACCTGCGAACATTTCTGAAGCAGCACCTTTATTGACAAAATCAACATCCGAAGCTAAAAGTACATTGGCAGCAGGAGTGCCCAACATGGTTTGCATCAATCCCAAATCCAAGAAAAGATATTTCCTGTAGCTGTCATTCTCTTCAGCTCCAAGTGGAACACCATTTCCGTCACTATGGGTCACAGGCTTTATGAGTCCAGCTAGTGTCAATAAATGAAGTGTATCTTTGATGATTGAAGAATGAACATCATCGGCCACCTGCCTATAGACAAACTTACTGCCAGCCTGTAAAGCTACGGAACGCAATACCTTTCTCAATAAAGCTGGAGACACACGCGACTTGTACTTGGCAAAATCATCCTGATAGGTATCCAGAATATCATTATGAACATGAGCGCATTCCAGGTAACTGTCAGTCTCTATCCATTCTGTAACTGCGGCAGGCATACCACCCACCAGATAGAAAGTCTTCAACTGCTCCACCAGTTTATTATGAACAGCATCAGGAAGCGGAGATGAGGGCGAAGCCTGCTGCTTGTAACTTACCGTGGTATCCAGTCCCTGTGCCATGAGAAATTCATCAAAGGAAAATGGATACATGTAGAGTGAGCGTATTCTCCCAACCCCAAAGGAAGGCAGTTCCTCTAAGGTAAATTCCAACAAAGAGCCAGCAGCGATGACATGCAGTTCCGGATAATCCTCTTTGAAATAACGGAGCGACATGATTGCTTCCTGGCTAACTTGTATTTCGTCTATGAAGAGCAGTGTCTCACCAGGTATTACTGGAATGCCGGTAGTGGCACTTATACCTTCGCACGTTCTATGCACATCAATATCCTTTGAAAAGAGTCCTCTTATGGATGGCTGACTCTCCAGATTGATTTCTACAAAGTACTTGAATTCTTTACCCAAGTGGCGCACAGCAGAAGATTTTCCTACTTGTCTGGCTCCACGTATCAGCAGCGGCTTTCTTCTTTGAGAAGCCTTCCACTCCATGAGTTTTTTATCTATATTTCGCTTGTAATATGTCATTTTATGTAATTTATTGATTTTCAGTGCAAAGATACAACTTTTATCCAAAAGTCAAGGCAAACAACAGTTAATTTTATCCAAAAGTCAAGGCTAAAATGACAGTTTTTTATCCAAAAGTCAAGGCAAACGCTGCTGCAAAGGGATAGATTTTGTTACATACGGAGATGGCGTATTACTAATTTGCTGCTCATATTACCAGGATAATGCAGATTATTTCTCGGATTTGAGTACTTTAGCGCAGGTTATTTCTCAGATTTGAGTATTTTAACGCAATTTATTTCTCGGATTTGAGTATTTTCGCTATTTTTGCACCTGTTATTCAAATAGTTACAATTATGGCAGAATACATACAAAGAAACATAGATTCAGAACTCACCGCATGGAAAGAAGATTCCATGCGGAAACCTCTGTTGCTTCGTGGGGCCAGACAGGTTGGAAAATCTTCTGCAGTGAAAAATTTCGGAAGACAATTCAAGTATTTCGCTGAAGTGAACTTCGAACGCAACAAGGCAATAAAAACATTCTTTCAGGGGGATATAGACGTGCGATTGATTGCTGAAAAAATCAGCAGTTATATCAATGTCCCTATAGAAGCAGGCAAGACGCTCCTCTTCCTCGACGAAATCCAGGAATGCCCGGAAGCTATCATGGCACTACGATTTTTCAAGGAAGATTATCCGGAACTACATGTCATTGCAGCAGGATCTCTTCTGGAATTTACGCTTCAGGAACTCCCTACTTTTGGAGTAGGAAGAATTCATTCTCTCTTCATGTATCCAATGACTTTCGATGAATTCCTGCATGCTAACCACGAAGAAGGTCTCATCCGTATCCGAAATGAAGCATACAGGAATCTTTCTATAGAACAACCCTTCCATGACAAACTCGTGGAATACTTCCGCACCTATCTGCTTGTTGGAGGCATGCCGGAATCTGTACTTGCATGGACCAAGACGCACGATTTCAACCGATGCAGAAACATCCAGGAAGATATCATACTGACATACGAAGACGATTTCAGCAAGTATAAAAAGAGAGTCAACCCAGACTTGCTGCGCACGACGATGCGTGGCATCTGCCACCAGGCAGGAGAGAAGCTGACATACAGGCAAATATCAGCAGACTATCAGAGTTCACAAATCAGAGAAGCTCTGCGCCTACTGACACTTGCAGGAATCGTAACTCCTGTTGTAGCAACCTCGGGCAATGGCATTCCGCTGGATGCGGAAGCCGACGAGAAAAGCATGAAGGTTCTCTTCCTGGACCCAGGATTACTGTTAGCCGTGCTTCAACTGGAAGGTGACTTGTCTCAGCAACTCATAGAGCTTATTTTAGCCGGCACCCCACAGGAACTTGTCAATAAGGGCGGTCTTACAGAAATGGTTGCAGGACTCGAGATGATGCGCTACAAACCATGCATCCAACGCCAGAAGATGTTCTATTGGGAAAAGAAGGGGAAGAGCGTAGCAGAGATAGACTATCTGGAAATCCACAACATGAAGATTACCCCTATCGAAATCAAATCGGGAACACAAGGCGGCATGAAGAGTCTCTGGCTATTCATGAGAGAGAAAAAGCTCACCGAAGCCTTCCGTTGTTCCCTAGAGAATTTCGGCGCATTCGATTACATTGACAATCAAGCCGATGGCGCTGTAAGGCACGTTACCATACTGCCACTCTACGCATTATCCCTATTAAGAAGCCGTTCTTGAAAAATAGATGTAATTTTAGGTTCTATTAATGAAGAGGGAAGTCTGCTGGCAGTGATGCCGGCAGACTTCTGCGCTTTAAGCCCTATTTACCATAACTGCCCTTACATAATTAAGGTATAGTATGAATTGTTTCTATTTGGTATGCATCCTTAATAGGTATGCATTCTTAACTAGTATGCATTCTTATCCGGGAAGATGATGCTCTTGGCCGTGAGGAAGATAATCTTGATGTCGAGCCAGAACGACCAGTTCTCGATATACCAGATGTCTCGGCGGATGCGCTCTTCCATCTGCCACAGCTCCTTGGTCTCGCCGCGGAATCCCGTAACCTGAGCCCAACCCGTGATACCCGGCTTGGAGAAATGGCGAACCATGTATTTGTCTATCAGGCTGCCGTATACCTCGGTGTGATGCAGCATGTGAGGACGAGGACCCACGATGCTCATGTCGCCCTTCAGCACGTTGATAAACTGAGGGAACTCATCGATGTTCGTCTTTCGCATGAAGTTGCCGATGGCAAACTTTCTTGGGTCGTCCTTGGTAGCCTGCGCCTTGTCGGCATCCTTGTTCACATGCATGGAACGGAACTTCAGGCAGTAGAAAGTATCACCGTTCAGACCCGTTCTTGCCTGCTTGAAGAAGATAGGACCCGGACTCTGAATCTTGATGATGAGCGCGATGATCGGGATAAACGGCAATACGCAAAGACATATAAGTCCGCTCACCACGATGTCGAAAGCTCGCTTCACGATGCGGTTGGAAATGCTAGCCAGCGGCTCCTGACGGTTGGAATATACCGTCCTGCCCATGAAGTTCTGGGCATCGAGATGCAGCTTATATTCACCGAAAACGCGAGGCAAGAAATAGAAGTGAACCACGTTCTTGTCGCAGAACTGCATAATCTTCACAATCTGCTCGGATTCTGTATGCGACAGACAGCAGAACACCTCGTCGATGGCGTTAGGAGTACCATAGATGGTATTGTTGATGGTGGAAGACATGTTATTGTTGAGATCCTGCATGGTTCCTATCCTCTTCAGTCCCTCTGGAGCCTTGGCCATATCGGCATCAGCATAATATCCCTTCACGATATAACCAGCCGAAGGATCCTCCGTCATCGTCCGATACATCTCTCCCACTGCCGGGTCTTTGCCCACAAAGACAACCGTGCGGCTGTTGCGTCCCTTGGAACGGTAGTATTTGAGGAGTGAGAGTTCACAGAGTCGGGATATAACCAGTAAAAAATAAAATGATATGCCGAAGATGAATGCAAAAGAGAACATCTGACCTCCATGGCTGAGCAGTCTTACGAAGACAAAGAACCAGAAGGTGGTGGATGCAGCCAGGTATAGCGTGCGCTTCAATACCTGCAGGAAACCGATCTTTCTTACATGGATGATGGTTGAGTAATAATACTCACTCAGGAGTAAGGCAGCATTGGCAACGAAAGCCGTAATCTTCGTTGCTTCATCAAAATAGTCGGGAACCAATTCTGCACAATACCTGGTATAGGCAAACAGCAAAACGTTTAAGATAACGATGTCCATGCATGTTACCAGTCGTCTCACCAGCACATTCCCTCTGTAGTAGTTATTATTCATCATATAAACAATTTATAATAGTCCTTGCAATAATAGTTTTTAACGGAATCTTCGTTGAAAGATAACATTTCTACTAAATCCCTGCAAAGATAAATAAAAATGTTGAATGAGCAAAATATAATGGAGAAAAAAATGCTATTTGGACTAAAATGAACCGAATTGAACCAATATTATTACAAAAATTCGCCAAAAACGTGCCATAATTTGCGTATTTGCTGCCGGGAAATATTTTATCAGAAAAACCGGAAATATGAAGATTTTCCGCTTTTCGCTGAAGATCAGACGATTAGCAAAATGTAAAGAATTCAAAAAATGTTCGTTATTCTACGAGTGTACGGTTGAATACCCTACGAGTGTACGGTCGTAGCGCTACGAGTGTACGAGCATACCATGTATAACCGTACGGTCGCAGGTTTACGACCGTACACTCGTAGCCTATTCAACCTCGAAATCGCTGCCCAAGCCATCCGGAAAGGATAGATTTCCGGCCTCATCGCCATCTGGATGGCAAGTTTTGAAAAGTTCATTTTTTTAAGACTATACTTGACAATCGCCAAAAGTTACATTATTCTTTGTCCCACAGATTCCCACAGATTTTAAAGTCACGCAGATGACGCAGATGACGCAGATGATTGATGACGATAGATTATTAGAAAGTTTTACATTTCCTTGATAATCCAATCACCTATCGTCCGCTGATTGCTGTCGTAATTTACACCTATCTTAAACAGGCGCTTGCCGTCGGCGGAATAAGGAATCAGATATCCCTTTTCATCTATCTGCCTGATCGCCTCCTCGGCAGAACCATCATACTTCAACTCGAAAACAAATACGGCATCAGGCATATACACCACGGCATCAGCCCTGCCTACCGCACTATCCTCCTCTACCCTCATGTGGGCACCCATCAGGTTGAAGATAAGATAGAACACCGTCTGGAAATCCCGTTCACTCTTGTTGCTCAGGCGATTGGAGATGCTGGCGAGATAGGCCTTCAGGCGCACCATCGCTCCCTCTACATCTGTGTCATAGAGCTTTTCCAGAAAATCACCCACAAGGCTATTGTTATCCAGGGATATAGGAGAAAGATAGTTGGGCGCAAGACTCTTGAGCATGCCTATCTTAACCTCCTTGTTAGGATATTCCAGTGTATAGCGATGCAGTATCGGGTTAAACTTCTTGATGGTGAGATAACCGCTCTGATAGAGCAGCGGAAGCGCAGATGTCACCACTTCAGGAGAAACATCGAAGTCATCCACATCACAAGACTTCTTCTCAATATCCATCACATTAACATGATACTTCTGCAGCGCCTTGATAAGATAAGATGGGGTACCTGAACCAAACCAGTAAGGAGCAATCTTGCGGGCATTCAGCGCCTTCACCAGGCTGAACGGATTGAAGACATCTTCTGATTTCTCACTGAAATGATAGCCGTCATAGAATCGTGTCAACTCCGCCAGGCATTCCTCATACGTCATGCCAAGCGCTTCGCCCAAAGCCTCAACATCAGGTTTCATCTTCGTGGTAAGCTCTGCCTTGCTGATGCCGCAGATGGCCGAGTACTGGTCGAACATGCTGATGTTATCGAGATTGTTGAGTTCGCTGAAGATGCTGAGCTGCGAGAACTTGGTGATACCCGTGATGAAGGTGAACTCCAGGTATGGGTCTAGCTTTTTCAGAGGACTGTAGAAGTTCTGCATGATGAGGCGCAACTGTTTGAGATTATCCTTCTCATGCACCACATCGAGCAAAGGGGCATCATATTCGTCTATGATAACCACCGCCTTCTTGCCCGTCTGCTCGCAAGCTCGCTTTACGATACCATCCAGTCGTTCATTCGGACGCATTTCATCTTCTCCCTTACCATAAAGCTTTTCGTAAGGCAAAAGCTGCAGATTAAGATAATTGTTCAAGGCATCAGCATCAAAGTGCTTGGCACCGCTCAGGTCGAAATGAAGCACAGGATGTTTTACCCATTCCTTCTCATAATCAGCAATGGCCAATCCCTCGAAAAGTTCCTTCCTTCCCTCGAAATAGGCCTGTAGTGTAGAGGCAAAGAGCGATTTTCCGAATCGTCTTGGACGACTCAGAAAGATATAAGACATCTTCTTTTCCCGGAAATCCACGATGTATTGGGTCTTATCTATATAGAGATAGCCATTCTCGCGGATTTTTTCAAAGGTCTGTATTCCTACAGGATATTTATTTACAATTTTTATCATACTCTTACATGCTTTACGTTTTGCGCTGCTAAGTTACGAATATTTTTTTGAATAGGAAAGTTTTTGGAGAGATATTTTTCACATTTATCGTTGTTTTAAACTCACGCAGATTTGGCAGATGATTGATGACGGCATCCTTAAATCAAGTAAATAACATGCAAATACTACTTAATGATTCCGATTAATAGTTAAATAACAATAACAAGCAACTAATTGTTGCTCAAACATTTGGAATTATCGTTCAGAAAGATTATCTTTGTGAACGATAATAATAAAGCATAGCATTATGGAATATAATAGATTAATAGATAGAAAGGCGGAGACAGACCGAATAACAGAAGCTCTGAAACGAGAGAGCACCCAATTTATCGTTATATATGGTCGTCGCAGAATAGGAAAATCTACGCTCATCAAATATCTTGTGAATAGTCAAGAACAGGCTATTTACTTCTTGAGCGATACTTCTACAGAGGCAGTACAGCGATCTGCTTTTGCCAAATCTGTGGCAACAGTCATTGATGGGTTCGACAAGGTTATCTATCCCGACTGGGAATCACTTTTCCGCAGTATGAACAATCAACTATCCCAGAGAATCATGGTATGTCTGGATGAATTTCCTTATCTCGTAAAAAGCAGTGAGGCACTTCCTTCCATCATCCAAAAGCTCCTGAACGAGAAAATCTTAAAGTTTGATTTAGTTCTTTGCGGTTCTTCACAACAATTGATGCATGGCTATGTGCTCAATCGCCAGTCACCACTCTATGGACTTGCCAATGAGATTATCAAGATGCAACCGATTGCGGCTCAATATATGAGGGAGGCAATGGAGTGTGATGCCGTGCAAGCGGTAGAAGAATTTGCAATATGGGGCGGTGTGCCCCGCTATTGGGAATTGCGTCGTGACTATCCTGATACAAAAACGGCGATTCGCAAGGTGTTGCTTGATCCACAGGGACCCTTGATGGAAGAACCTCAGCGACTGCTTCGTGATGATATGCGAGATACCGTCCAGGCATCAACCTTACTCACTATTATCGGTAATGGCGCCAACAAACTTTCAGAAATAGCATCCAGGGCTGGTAAGGAAGCCAACTCCTTGTCAGAGCCTCTAGGCAAATTAAGAGATTTAGGGTACATAAGCAGAGAGGTGCCTTTTGGCGACAATCCGAAAAAAAGCAAAAAGGGACTTTACCACATCAACGATTCACTTCTCAGATTCCATTATCAATTTATCGTGCCTTATCGTTCTATCCTTGAGTTGAGAAAGATTGATACGGTGATGCAGGTTGTGGAAAGCCAGCTACCGCAGTTTATTGGCCAATGTTGGGAGTTACTATGCCGTGATTACGTAAGTGGCAATATCATAGATGGCATTACCTACAATGTAGCTTCCCGATGGTGGGGTAAAATTTTTCCGCCAGAAGAAAAGGATGGTAAAATGGTAGAATTGGACGTTGTGGCAGAATCAATAGATAAGAAACATATATTGATTGGAGAATGTAAATGGACACACAATGATAGTGCCGACCGCCTGATGGAAACTCTTGAGCAAAAGGCGAAATATCTTCCTTTTATCAAGAAAGGACAGCAGGTACATCTTGTCTTGTTTATGAAAGAAGCCCCTACTTATATGAACGAAGAAGCTAAGATACTTCTACCTGAAGACATCATGCAATAGGAAAAAGGGTCTATATGCCACGGTGAACGGGTGGCGTATAGACCCTTCTTGTTGAATCAGAGATGTTTATTGCTTCATCTGCTTGATCTCCCCTTCCGTCCCCAAAGGGGGCGAACAGGAGCAAGACTGGATGTGATTGGCCCCCTTCGGGGACCGGAGGTGGGTTCACGCACTTTATCAAGGAAAGATCTGTGTAAATCTGTGAAATCCGTGGGAATTATTCTTTGTCCCACAGATTCCCACAGATTTTAAAGTCTCGCAGATGACGCAGATTCCGCAGATGATTGATGACGATAGATTATTAGAAAGTTTTACATTTCCTTGATAATCCAATCACCTATCGTCCGCTGATTGCTGTCGTAATTTACACCTATCTTAAACAGGCGCTTGCCGTCGGCGGAATAAGGAATCAGATATCCCTTTTCATCTATCTGCCTGATCGCCTCCTCGGCAGAACCATCATACTTCAACTCGAAAACAAATACGGCATCAGGCATATACACCACGGCATCAGCCCTGCCTACCGCACTATCCTCCTCTACCCTCATGTGGGCACCCATCAGGTTGAAGATAAGATAGAACACCGTCTGGAAATCCCGTTCACTCTTGTTGCTCAGGCGATTGGAGATGCTGGCGAGATAGGCCTTCAGGCGCACCATCGCTCCCTCTACATCTGTGTCATAGAGCTTTTCCAGAAAATCACCCACAAGGCTATTGTTATCCAGGGATATAGGAGAAAGATAGTTGGGCGCAAGACTCTTGAGCATGCCTATCTTAACCTCCTTGTTAGGATATTCCAGTGTATAGCGATGCAGTATCGGGTTAAACTTCTTGATGGTGAGATAACCGCTCTGATAGAGCAGCGGAAGCGCAGATGTCACCACTTCAGGAGAAACATCGAAGTCATCCACATCACAAGACTTCTTCTCAATATCCATCACATTAACATGATACTTCTGCAGCGCCTTGATAAGATAAGATGGGGTACCTGAACCAAACCAGTAAGGAGCAATCTTGCGGGCATTCAGCGCCTTCACCAGGCTGAACGGATTGAAGACATCTTCTGATTTCTCACTGAAATGATAGCCGTCATAGAATCGTGTCAACTCCGCCAGGCATTCCTCATACGTCATGCCAAGCGCTTCGCCCAAAGCCTCAACATCAGGTTTCATCTTCGTGGTAAGCTCTGCCTTGCTGATGCCGCAGATGGCCGAGTACTGGTCGAACATGCTGATGTTATCGAGATTGTTGAGTTCGCTGAAGATGCTGAGCTGCGAGAACTTGGTGATACCCGTGATGAAGGTGAACTCCAGGTATGGGTCGAGCTTTTTAAGGGGACTGTAGAAGTTCTGCATGATGAGACGGAGCGGTTGCAGGTTTTCCTTTTCATGCACCACATCCAGCAATGGGGCATCATATTCATCGATGATGACTACCGCCTTTTCGCCCGTCTGCTTGTAAGCCCGCTTCACGAGTCCATCCAGTCGGTCGTTTGGATACAATTCATCATCATCCTTGCCATAGAGTTTCTCATATGGCTTCAACTGCAAGTCGAGATAATGCTTCAAGCCATCAGCATCAAAATGCTTGGCACCGCTCATGTCGAAGTGGAACACAGGATGCTTCACCCATTCCTTCTCGTAATCAGCAATGGTCAATCCCTCGAACAGTTCCTTTCTTCCCTCGAAATAAGCTTGGAGGGTAGAGGCAAAAAGCGATTTTCCGAATCGTCTTGGACGACTTAGAAAGATATACTTCATACCTTTTTCTCTGAAATCTACGATGTATTTGGTCTTATCTACATAGAGATAACCTTTCTCGCGAATTTCTTCAAAAGTCTGAATTCCTACAGGATATTTATTTACTATTTTTACCATATTCCTACATGCTTTACGTTTTGCGCTGCTAAGTTACAAAGAAAATCCGAATTAGCCAAGTATAATGGTTAAAAATAAGATGTTTTGTAAAATAAGGTGTTCCGATGAGTTAAAAACATGTAAAATAATACATTCCTCATTATTTTTTCTTATCTTTGTTCGCCCTGAAAAAACAACGGGATTGGGTTGTGGAAAGGGGGGAAGAGAAAATAGAGAAAAAACAATCGTAATATAAGAAATGAACAAATTAAAAGCATTATTGGGTTTCGACCCAAAGACTACTACGGTCAAGACTGAGTTGATAGCTGGTATGACTACCTTCTTGACCATGTGTTACATCCTGGCAGTGAACCCTACCATTCTCGCTTGATGATTGATTCGTTCAAGAAGATTGAGTTGGAGGATATTTCCGAGTCATTCCCTGCCTTTATCACGATGATTACGATGGTACTCTGCTTAAACGACAGATAAAAAACGAGGCGACAATCTGCATCACGCAGGTTGCCGCCTTCTCTTTTCTAACTAACTTTCTTATCAACTATTCAAAATGTTATTACCTATATA
>OIYQ01000834.1_pt1 | contig 12345 bp, 9 predicted proteins | sample 1588311 | NCBI WGS metagenome assembly OIYQ01 (sample SAMN03283244) | human gut metagenome | biome: human-associated habitat; material: feces | host: Homo sapiens | place: Peru | collected 2012
TGGTGGCTACCCATGCGCCCTCGTCGCCCTTGAGTGGGTCGAACACCAATCCATCTATCGACACATTGTCCATCGTCAAAGGTTCATAAAACTTGACGCCCGTCATCGTAACGATAAAGGGGGTGTTCTGTGCGGCCTGCCATTCACCATCGGCACCTAACTGGTAAACTACCATGTGGCGGCCATTCATGCGAGCCTCATACTTCTGCCCATTCAGATGGTACTGTAGGCGATAATAGTTGGCTACAAAAGACGACTCATCCTTGATTGCCGAGAGGTATTCATTCCATTTGATGGCTGGCGTAAGTGGAATGAGGCGTGCCTTCGAACCAGTCTTGCGCCCCTTCAATACAATCTCGTCTTCCGAAGCCGACATAACGATAAACTCAAAGTCGCCACTATATCCATAGCCCAAGCCACCCCCATTCGACTCTTCGGGAGTGGAGTAAGCATGAAATACACTGTTATAGGTATCAAATGTGATGACACAACCCGAACTTTGAGTAAACTCATAGTCGCTTGTGGCTGTCACATCCGCTCCCGCCGTTTCGCTGGCAAAGGTAACCTTACCGGCATCCGTAAACTTCACCAGCACATTGAATCCTCCATAGGCCTGTGTAGAAGAGGGATAATATTCCATCAACCATCCATTGCTGGGCTTGGTTATCAGCTTCTTGACACGTGCCATCACCTTGTCCATGCGTTGCGATGGTGTTCCATCAAAAAGATTGTCCTCGGTCTGCTGGCAAGAGCAAAGCCCCATGCACACGGCAAACATAAATAATAATAACTTTCTCATAACTTAAAAATCGTCACTTACGTCCACACTCGACAAGTTGGCCGAACGGCGCTGCACGATTTCACGCAACTTGTCCAAATCTATCTTCCATGACTCCTGCATGTAGTCTTTCACTATCTTAAACTTGCGGTCTATCTTCTCCTTGCCGGCATCGCCCGCATCTTCGAGCACATCATTCCACCATGCCTCATCATGGGTTACATAGTTGGCTATCAACTCTACAAAGTCCTCGTCGGGTGCATTGCTGGCATAAGCAGTGATGTAGCCACGCTGATGGGCCTCCTTATCTTGAAGGTTAAGCCAAGATGGACCTTGATAGTCGGTTGATATCTGCTTAAAGTCAGTAGGATAGTTCTTGGTTTGATGCAGAATATGGGCAAACTCATGATGCATGGTTTCGAAGAACCACTCATTGAGGAAGCTGATGCTCAGGTTGGTGGGGTCGAGTTCATTAACATTGTAGAAAGTAATCTTCATACCACCCTCGGCCGTACCCAGCACCACCGAACCTTGTTCGTTGTAGGCCTTGGAACCTATCAACTGGATAATCTTTGGGCAATAAGACTTAAAGAACAAGCCATTGTCGTTCATTAGTTCCACGTAGCTATCCATCCATAGATACTTTACAAGCTTGGCCATAGCCACCGCCTTGGTTCGGTCGGTCGGCACAAGGTTGTAGGTATTGTCCGACTCCTTGTCGACATACTTATAATTGAACTGGATATTGTACGGATGGGTATAGTTGAGGTAAAGCCAAGTATCAAACCCGTCACGCTCTGGCGTCTTCACGTCTTCACCAAAGATGCTGTTCTTCGACAAGTCGTCATCACAGCACGAAGACAACAAGACTGGAGCTGCCGACAGGAGGAAGAGAGAAACGCCTCCCGCCAGCAGATGCCTAATCATTGATTTATACATATTCATTATATCTAAAATCTGTTTTAAATTCTACACATTAGTTACGAGGGTTGGCTTCCAGACCTGCCGTAATGACCTCTTGCGGCAACTGGATGGCACGGCGTGGGTCGTCGACAGTGAGCACATCCTCGGTATTGCCCGAACGAACATGTCCTATCTCGATGCCCCAACGCTTGATGTCGTACCAGCGCAAGCCCTCGTGTACAGAGAGTACACGACGCAAATGGAGCACGCACTGTATCAGAGGCTCGGCATCGTCGTATGCAGGCAGACTGAACCCTTGTGGATTGAGGTGCTTCTTGATGGTGCGATCGTCGTCGCTACGTAGGGGCACACGCATGTAGCTCAAGCCATTGTAGTAGGACACGATTTGATCCTTCGTGGATGATACACCTGCCAAGGTTCCAAGGAGACTATTGATGTCGACCACGGCCTTGTCTTCCTGGTTCGTCATCACGTAAGCCTCGGCACGATCCATCAACAGTTCATCGGTCGAGAATGCCACGTTGACAGAGTGCAGGTAACCAATGCCAGAAGTCTTGTCGGTGTACTCGAAGTAACCATTAAACTTAGGCAGAGCGTATTTCTGCTCAAAACCCCAGATGCCATTGGCCATGTATAGTTGGGCATAAGAACCCCACAAGCCAGGAAGTATCTCGCTGGTGATGAGTTTTTGGGCACATCCATAGCGGCGGCCGATGGTATAAGGGCCGCATACATAAGGCCAGCTTGACACGGCTGTCTGCAACATTAGGTTGCATTCCTCCTTGGCCGACACGTATGCGTTGGTGCGGGTATCCCAGTCTGTATCTAACTGCGAGAAGCCCTTCCATGAGCGCAACTTGGCACGTGGATCGTCCCCCAGCACTAAGTTGGCATATTGTATGGTCTTATCCCACTGCTGGGCATAAAGATAGAACCTTGCCGCAAAGGCATAGGCAGCCTTCTTGTTGAAGTGGTATTTGGGCACGGTGTATATCTGGTCATCGATAAGTGGAATGCCCTCCAATATGTCCTTTTCAATGTTGGCATAGGTGTCGGCCAATGTTCCTCGTTCGTCAGAAGGATTGATTTCTGTTACCGAGCGACGCATATAAGGTATGCCGAGCACTTGGCTAGCCGTATTGAAATTATATGTCTGGCAAAAGATGTTGGCCAAACAGAAATGGGCATAGGCTCTGCACAACAAGGCTTCGCCTTTTTGAGGGTTGAGTGATGAAGGATTACCCAACTTGTCGATGGCTTCCAGGGCCTGGTTGGCAGAAGCGATAGCCGAATAATGCCCTTGCCAAAGGTTTTTGACGGCGTCAGACTCTTCGGTTGTCTCGTCTTTCCAAAGATAGGCATCCATACTGTTCTGTCCATATACATCATATTGTGCTCCATTGTCCAGCACATTGTCCGACGACAATTCTGCCAACATCACGGGGCTATTGGTGGAATAAGCAGAAACCAACAACTTGGTTATCTTGTCCGAGTTGTCTATCTCCATGCGATTGTCTGGCACCGTATCCAGATAGCTATCGCACGAAGCAAACAAGGCGACCGCCAATATGCTTATAAATATTTTCTTCATTGTCTTTGCTCTTTATATGGTTTTCTTCATTTACAGTCCCAAACGCAGTGTAAGGGTGAATTGGCGAGGCATTGGGGTTGCCACACCACCCGTGTTCATAAACTCAGGATCCTGTCCGTTCAATTTGCTGTCGCTATAGATGAGGAACAGGTTGGTGGCTTGCAACTTGAGCGAAAGATTGGTCAAGCCCCACTTGCCTATCCATTTGAGTGGGAATTGATAGTCGACACTTATCTCCTTCATACGGATGAAGTCACCCTTGGCGCAACGTTCCGTCGAATAGTTATAAGCATTGTATGCCTTGCTCAGGTAGGTATCCTGCTGGTTGGCACGCCTATCGGCTATCACGGGCACGTTGGTTATCTTCTCGTCGCCAGCCTTGGTCCAGCGGTTGATAAACTCGCGGGGCATGGCGTCGAGGTCGCTATACGAGCTGTGGAACACTGGGTCGAGGCGAACCACGTTGCCAAACGAATAGGTCATAAATACATTGAGTGAAAAGTTCTTGTACTTGAAGGTATTGTTCAAACTTCCGTTGATAGGAGGGTCGGTAGGTCCTTCATACACGAGGTGGCCTTTCTTTACTTGTTCCTGGAAGTTGATGTTGCTGGTTGTCAATTCGCCGTCCTCATTGATAAAAGTTGGATAGCCATTCTCGTTGAGTCCCTTAAAGTCGAAAGAGAACAAAGAGCGCACGGGATATCCCTCCAAGGCGAAGCCATTGCCCGATACCATAGAGATAACCGTCGTGTTCGACTTCAGGTTTGTCACCTTGTTGCGAGCATCCGAGAAGACAAAGTCGGTATTCCAGCTAAAGTCCTTCAACTTGATGTTGACTGTCGACAAAGACACCTCTACACCATGACTCTCCATCGAGGCCACATTAGGATAGTTGGTAATAGAGGTTCCAAGGCCCTTACCATAATAAATACCTATCAGGTCATAGTTGTTACGCTTATACCAGTCTACAGTCAGATTGATGCGATTGTTGAGGAATCCTGCATCCAATCCTATGTTAAACTCATGTTTCTTCTCATAGGTCAGATTGCGGTTCTCGTCATAGACAACCTGGGCACCAGTCTCGCTTACATCGGTGAATGGACGCCAAGCATTGAATGCCTGAATAATGGCCAAGGAGTTGCTGACCGACGAAGGTCCACGATCGGCAGTAAGCGAATAGCTGGCCTTGAGCGTAAGGTTAGAGACGATAGGACGTATCTTCTGCCAGAATTTTTCCTCATGTGCGTTCCATGCGGCTGATACGTTCCATGTGGGAAGCCAACGAGCTTTGCGACTACGTCCCAACTTATTGGAGCCCTCGTAGCGGATGGTGCCATTGAGTGTATAGCGCCCATCATAAGAATAGGTGGCCGTGCTGAAGAAGGACACATCACGAGTCTTGGTGTTGTCCACTGTATAGTAAGCAGCGTTTTCTTCCTGTCCCTGCTTGAAGAACAAGTAGTTGGGGCTGCCCAACATGCCATATCCATACTGCATGCCTACACCATTAAACCAGGTGCGCTCACGGTCTACGGCATTCAATTCCATACCGCCATAATAGTTGACGATGTGCTTATCCTTGAACACGTTGTTATAGCTAAACGAGGCACGCATATCATAGCTCTCCATCGAATACTTGGTCTCACGGAAGAAACCACCTGAAGGAAGTACAGACACCGGCAGCGAGTTAGGATTATCAGGGTCGGTATAAAGCCAAGGGTTGGCCTTGCGCATTGTGGCATCGTCCATGGCACGGAAGGCCCATGCCTGGTTGGAGTAATCGGTTATCTTGTGCTGCTGCACCGTATTGGAAGCCTTGTAGGCACCCAGCACTGAGAACTCGCCCTTGCTGAATGGTTTCCACTTCAATTCGCCTTGGAATCGAAGGTCGGTTACCTTCAAGTCCATATAGTTGTTGTCCAACTCGTGCAATATATTGAACGGGGCATAGTTGCGCACATAAAACTCATTGGCATCCAGCGTGCGTGATGTATTGAGGGCATAAGAATAAGGGTTGATGTCGAAATCACGCTTTACCTCACCACTCACTGGGTCGGCATTCGACGACAGGGTTCCTGGTGCACGCTGCTTACGATAGCTGGCATTAGCTATCAAGTTAAGTTTCAGGGTCTTAGTGATGTTGTAAAGCGAGTTGAGGTTGGCAGTGTAGCGGTTCACCTTGCTCTGCTTGGTCCATCCTGGGTCGCTCATCACGCTCAACGAGGTGTAGTATTGCGCCTTGTCGGTACCGCTCGACATGCTGATGGCATGATTCTGGGAGATGCTGTTGTTGAAGAGTACATCAAACCAGTCGGTGTTGCGATATTCGGCTGCCTGCAGATAGCTGGCACGTGCTTCGGGGGTATTCTCCAATGCAAACTTTCCCGTCACGGGGTCTATATCATTAAGCAGATGATACATCTTGCCATACACACCACTGTTGGAGGCACGGTAAGTGTCGCTCATGTTGAGATAACCGCTCTTTTCCAACTCACGATACACGTCCATCTGTTCTTGCGAGTTCATGATGTTGAATTGACTATAGGAAGGTTTCAGACGAAGGGTGAACTCGCCAGTATAATTGATACGGTTGGTACCCGAGCGTCCTTTCTTGGTGGTTACCACGATGACGCCTGCCATAGCCTTGGCTCCATAGATAGAGGTAGCCGAGCCGTCTTTCAATACCTGAAAGCTCTCGATGTCGTCGGCATTCAGTCCGGCTATGGCATTGGAGATAAGTGTTTCGGCATCGCCCGACGACAGGTTGTCAGCATCTACCTCGGTCGCATCTTCCATGATAACACCATCAACCACCCAGAGAGGTTTGGAAGAACCAAAGATGGACGTGGCACCACGCACACGAATCTTAGGAGCTGTACCGAAGGTACCGCTCACGTTTTGTACCGACACACCGGCAGCACGTCCTTCGAGCGAACGGCTGATATCAGCCACACCGTCGAGTTTGGCATCGGAGGCATTAATTTTGGTGGAGGCTCCGGTAAACAAACGCTTGTCCATGGTCTGCATACCTGTTACCACCACATCGTTCAGCGTGTTGCTGTCGTCTTCGAGAATGATGTTGGTAGCTTTGTCGGAAGCCTTGCGGCGATAGGTCTTCATGCCTATATAAGAATATTCAAGAACGGCTCCTTCTGCCACATTCTGCAGTTCGAAACGACCGCCTATGTCGGTGACTGCCACATTTTTGGTTCCCACTTCCTTCACGCTGGCACCTATCAGAGGGTCACCGTGCGAATCGAACAGATGGCCCGTGATGGTGCGTCCGGCTCCATGAGACTTGCTCTTGACCGACGAGGCACGGTTGATCTGAATAAATTTACCATTGGAGGTTGCCGAAAAAGGCAAATCTGTCAGTAGGCGGTTTACAGCTGCAGGCGGAGTAAGGTTTTGGATAGTCGCTGTAACCTTGTAAGCCGACAATTCCCCCGAATTGTAGTTGATTTTGTAGTAACCCGACTGCTTTTCCACTTCGAGTAATGCTGAAGTGAGCGCCATGTTACTGCATTTCAAAGATACTTTGTTGCCCTGCGCATAAACTCCTATTGGCAAAACCAACAGCCAAACGAATACATACAACTGGGCAATAAAGGAAGTCTCTCTTTTCATGACCATACTTTTGATTTAACATTAATTATTTTCACTCTTATAACCATAAGACAAGAAAATCTCGAAAATGGTAGTAAAAATATTATTTTTTTATCAAAAAAGTTAGAAAAGAGTTGTTTTAATAACAAAATATACTATTTTTATGCGATTATCTTACAACAGTTTATTTCACAATTAGCTCGTCCTTACCCAGCACGACATGCAGTCCGTCCATCTGGTTCAGGTTGTCAATAATTGAAGACAACGACTGTTTGCGCTCTGCCACAAAGTGGAGCTTCATCGTCATGAGGTCGGTGTTCTCGAACACCACAGTCTTGTTGTACCATCGACCTATCTCTGCCATGATCTTATGTAGTGACATGTGGTCGAAATAGAAATAGCCATCTTTGCGCTGTGTGTAGGGATAGGTTTCCTCGGGATGAATGTCCCACTGGTTGCGGCCATGGCAGACTGCCATCTCGCCAGGTTTGATATACTTCACATCCGACAGGAAGCCTGTGCTTACAGCCACGCTACCGCTCACTAAGACCACGTTGGCGTCTTTCTTGTCGTAAGCACGAATATTGAATACGGTTCCCAAAACTGTGGTGGTAAAGTAATCGTTCTCTACCACGAAGGGATGCTTCTTGTCCTTGGTTACTTCGAAATAGGCCTCGCCTTTCAGGTGAACCACGCGCTTGCCACTGCCGAAGTGGGCGGGAAAGTCCAACTTACTCTCGGCGTTCAGCCATACCTTGGTTCCGTCCGGCAATACTAAGTGACAGTCCTTGCCGCGTGGAGTCGACATAGACAGGAGACTGCCTTCGACATGTTGGTCAGGCTGTTTCCTGGCAAAAAACGACAAGGCGGAATCTTTCACGTCCTTATCCTTGCCATGAGCATCGGTGAGCGTCACTTGGTTCGTGGACTGAGGAGTCGACAGGATGGCTACATTTTCGGGAAGTTCGGGAGTAGGAGTGTGCAATAGAAAGACACAAGCCAAGCAAGCCGCCACTGCCGCCACTGCACTCCATATATAATTATGTACGCGTGAAGGTGATTCCTCTTGCGTTTCGTCTTGTGTTTCCTCGTCCTTTATCTTGCTGCTCAGTTTTGTCCATTCTGCATCAATGTCTGGCACAGGAAACTTGGAACGCAGTAAAGCGCTCCTGATGTCGGCTATTTCCTCATCTGTCGGCAACAGCTTATCTATTTCATTTCCTTTTATATTGTTAAGTTCGTCCATTGGCTTGTTCTCTTACTTATAAAGACAAATTATAGCGCAAAATGGTACTATTTTTTGTGTTTATTGATGTTAAAGTGCTCACGGAACAGCATCATTGCCTTCACCAACTGTTTTTTGATGCCCTCTGTGGTAATACCCAATTCTTCAGCAACTTCTTTGTAGGAGCGGTGTTGATAGTAGAATTGCTCCAGGATGTAGCGGGTACGTGGATTCATGGTGGCTATTACCTTCTCCATCTCTATGATACGTTCCTCCTTCTGTAACCATTCTTCGCCACTGTCGGCCGACAGACGTGCCTCGCTGGTTTCTACTGGTACAAAATCATGGCTCTTACTGATTTCGTTGAGACTCTTGTTGCGAATGCTGGTGAATATATAACTGTTCAGTTTCTTTTCATCTATATCCGCCCTGTTCATCCATACAGCAAGAAATACCTCGCCGATAATATCCTTTGCCACCTCGGATTCATCGACTACACTTAGCGCATAATAGTAGTATCGTGAATAGTTTTCACGAAAGATTTGCTCCAAATATTCTGCTGTAATTTTCTCTCTCAACATAAATTGCTGCAAAATTAATTATTTTATTGCAAAAAGAGAAACATTCGGATGAAAATCTTATTTTTGTTTAATTTTCGCTGGGTTCAGAAGTTTGGCGCCTTGACTTCTGACCCCTCAGAGGTTAAGAGAAGTTAAAGGTGTTGATAAAATTCCAATTTCTGCGTTTATACATCAGAACAAGCAAAACAAGGCACACATGACAGAGAAAGAATTCACCTCACTGGTTCCCGAGCTGCGGCAAACAGCCCTGCACGTCTGCAAGGGCTGTGGCACCGACGGCATGACTGCCGAAGACGTGGCGCAAGACACCATGCTCAGGCTGTGGGCCATCAGACAGAACATCACCTCTGCGCAACATGCTAAAGGTCTGACGGGATGCGTCGCCAAACACTTCTGTATCGACAGACACCGCAAAAAGCGGGAAGACTCCTTGCTGCTACATCCGCATCTTCAGGCTGAAAGCCACGAGCCGCCTCCCGATATGATGATGGAAACGCAGGAGAACGATATGTGGCTGCAACAGAAACTGCTCGAACTGCCATCTACGCAATACCAGGTGCTGCACCTGAGACAGGTGGAGAAGAAAAGCATGGAAGAGATTGCAGGTATCATCGGTATCACTCCTGCTTCGGCTGCTACGATCCTGTCGAGAGCCCGACAAAGGATGCTGACGGAAATCAGAAGAAGAATGGAGGGGTGAGGGAAACACTGAACATTAAACATTAAAATAAAAATGAACGGAGAAAAGAATATAAGACAACTCATCGGGCGATTCATGCAAGGACTCACCTCGATAGAGGAGGAGGAACAAATAAGCCAATGGTTTGCCGTACACACTGATGTGAGCGACGACCTGAAGCCTTATCAGCAAATGTTTGCCTACTTCGACAAGGGAATGCCAATAGATGAACAAATGCCTATCGACAAGCAAATGTCTGTCGAGGAAGAAATCCGCAAGCCGCTTCGCAATCATTCGCGTCTGCGCCCGCTGTGGTGTCTTCTTGCCGCTGCCGCTGTGGCTCTGCTCGTGGTTATGACTTGGCCTGCGAGGAATGGCGACAGCACCATCACACCTTCTGCAACGCTGGCACAGGCTGAAAAAGACTCTGCCGAGGCCATTGTCCCCATAGAAGAAACAGAGATGAAGAACAATGTAAAACAGACGGTTAAGCCTAAGATGCGACCTCACAAACGTGGCTTCTACCGCAAGCACCTACACAGTCCGGCGCCTCCTGTGACATGGATTGCGCAGACCGTCATCGACTCTATACAGCAGACTCCCGAAGTCTTGGCTGAGGCGCATCTGCAAGCCCTCGAAGAGCAGCAGAACGAAATGCTCTTCCGCCTGTACCTCGTCAGCGCCCTGCAGACTGAAGACCTGGCGTCGTATAACGATGAGGATGATTATGGACAAGAACAAGAAAACGTCAAATAACGCAAAAATAAAGAAAGGAAAACAAGATGAAAAAGAATCTCAGAATCGCCTTGATGGCTTGCCTGATGATACTCTCGGGCACTGCCTTCGCACAGAAAACCATCCAGATGCCTCAGCAGGCTTTCGAGAACCTCGCTGCCTGGCTCACTGCCAACGACTATGTCGCTACTTCGTCGAAGAAACAATACGACAAGGGGTATGTCGTTTCCTACGATTATGCTATCCCCGCCAGGAAAGCCAAGCCGATAGAGACTTACAACCAGGCTTTGCTCGCCAGCAACAAGATTGCTTACTCTTCTATGATCAAGAAGAAGGGCTTCTACGCTGACAAACAGGAAAGAATAGCATACGGCGAGAAGAATTCGCAGAACATCATCTTCGGTGCGCACAAGGAACGCAACTACAATTTGCAGTATTTCCGCGACCCTAAGGACAGCACCATGCGATATGTGTACACCTTGGTGTGGTACAGCAGCAAGGACGAGAGCAACAGCTGGCGGGACAGGAAGGACGGCGACGAAGAGTTCATCAAAGGCTCTATCTATCTCTTCTATGGCAGGGACCCGGCATGGGAAAGGGCTCATCGTGTCACAGGACGTGCCACCATCATCAATCCTGATGGAACCGTCACCGAGATCGACGATCTGAAGGGACTGGAGGCTGACCTGAACAGTCTGTCTGACGGACTCAGCAGCATGGTGGTAAGCAGCAGCGACGGCGTGGACTCGGTGGTGGTCAACGGACAGACCGTGAAGTACTGGAAAAACCTTGCCAAGAAGTATTCTGTCAACGAGCAGGAGCCCCAAAACAGCGCTGAGTTCCTTACTCAGCTCAACAACTTGCGTGCTGCCTTCAAGAATGCCAAGGATCAGTATCGATGGGGATTCCAGTCGCAGTTGCGCCGCAACCTGCAGACGGGCATTGCCAACAAGATCATCAAGCTATGCAAGAACCACGGCTCTCTTCTCAACGCCGAGGAGAAGAAGTTTTGCGCCAATACCCTCTCCAAGATGAAGAAGGATACTGACGACGACTATCTGCAAAGTCTGCTCGACCTCACCGCACGGTCGATGAGCAGATAGGCACACTCAACATTAAACCTCTCCCATAATCTGCAGAATGTCTTTCTGCGTGCGGTTGAAAGGTCCATTGTGCTCCAGCTTGATGGTGCACATGGCTGCGGCAAACTTGCCTGCCTCTAAGGGTGATGCGCCCTGCAGCCTCCTGTACAGATAACCTGCTGAGTAAGTGTCGCCACAGCCTGTGGCGTCGACGACCTCGTGAGGCTTATAGGCTGGGACTTCGTAGAAGGTTTGGTCTACATAGATGAGCGAGCCCTCGCTGCCCAGGGTGATGATGACTTCGGTAACGCCCCAGGAATGTAGCAGCAGGGCTGCCTCGCGCGGATCTTTCTTGCCGGTGATGGTTTCCATCTCTGTCTCGTTCACCTTCAGATAATAGGTGTTCTTGAGAACTTTCTGTTTGTCCTGCCAGTCGACGGGATAAACTTTTTCGTCTCTCACTTCGCGAAGATAGCCCTGCACGTCGATAGACACTCTGCCCTTGGTGGCGAGATATTCTACTACCTCGGGCGAGAAGTCATCGCTCAGCAGGCTGCCCAGATGATACACCTTGGCTTCTACGTCCTTGAGCTGCGGGATGGTGAAGGGGTCGGCCTTGGCGAGTACTCGCTGTTTGCGCTCGTTCTGGTTCTCGCCGAAGTAGCGGTTTTCGAAGAACACCGTGTTGCGTGATGCGTTGAGCATCACGTTGATGCCTGCCTTGCGCATTCGGTCCACCGGCTCGGTTTCGGTGGGGTCCATCGCCGTCACCAATGAGAAGGTGATGTCTTTGGGCAGTTGGTTGATGGCGTAGGCGAAGTAAAATGAGGTTCCCCCCGCCATATATACGGTTCGGTTGGGAGTTACTATCTTGTCTTTAGTAATGTGTCCTATACAACAAATATCTATCATTGTCTTTTTTTTCTATTATGTCTGTGTTGTGGTTTCACGATGCTGCACCCTGTCGCTTCTGATGCATTGAAACTGTGTGCAAAGTTACCACAATTCTCCGAAACGGCAAACGATTTTGGATAATAAGTGATTCAAGTTGAGCAAGTTTTGTCCCACACGCCCTGAAGGGGCAGAAGCTCTTAGCCCAGGGCAGCGCCCTGGGTTATCATGTTCGCAAACTTGGCGCCCTGTA
>OIYQ01000835.1_pt1 | contig 12341 bp, 14 predicted proteins | sample 1588311 | NCBI WGS metagenome assembly OIYQ01 (sample SAMN03283244) | human gut metagenome | biome: human-associated habitat; material: feces | host: Homo sapiens | place: Peru | collected 2012
TTACATACAGGAGGCTCATCATATGGATGATCTGATCATAGTAGACTGTCAGTATGATTTTATCGATGGTACGCTGGCTTGCGCTCACAGCCATGAGGCGGTGGCATGGCTGGTCGATTTTATCAATACGCACGAAGTGCGCGCGCTCTATACGTCTGACTGGCACAGTGAGACGAATGGTTCTTTCAAAAAGAATGGCGGCATCTGGCCGATCCATTGTGTGGCCGGCTCCGAAGGGGCGGCGCTGGATCCCTCATTTGCACGGGATATCAAGCGGTCGGCCAATCGTCCATCGAAGGGAAATCTCTTCCTCAAAGGTCTGCGGGATGATGTCGAAGAATACTCTGCTTTCCATGGGATGAACGCTGAAGGGGAGGCGCTGCATGATGTCGCGTCTTCTCATGTCTATGTGGGCGGTATCGCTTCGGAGTACTGCGTGAAGGAGACGGTCCTGTCTCTTTTGCAGTCAGGGCGGAGTGTGACGCTTCTCGTCCCGGGGCTGGGCTGGGTCGCTGAAGAGGATCATAAAAAAGCGCTCGCAGAGCTAAAAGGTCTCGGGGCCCTGCTGGTGGAAGCCTGATCTTCGCAAAACCAGCAGCTGCAGAGGCCGCTTCGAAGGAGGATTTTCATGGAAGAGACCGTGAAAGATGTCGGTGAATTCGGTCTGATCGATCGCATAGCGAAGGATCTCATCTATCGGCCGGAGCTGGTCGTGATCGGCTCGGGCGATGATGGGGCAGTGTACAGGGTGCCCTCGGGCTATGATCAGGTGATTTCTACCGATACAATGGTGGAAGGGATCCATTTCATCAAGAAGACGATGCATCCTTCCGATGTCGGATACAAGCTCTGCGCTTCGAATTTCAGTGATATGGCAGCGATGGGCGCAGAGGCGATCGGATTCGTCATCTCGGCGGCGCTCCCTGAGGATCTTCCTGTATCCTGGGTGGAGTCGCTCTATGAAGGGATCCGCGCGTGCTGCTCATCCTATCGTGTGAATCTCTTGGGCGGCGATGTCACGGGCTCTCCCTGCGGGGTCATCCTCACGGGGACGGTGGTCGGCATGGTGCCAAAAGGGCGTGCAGTCACGCGAAGCGGGGCGCGCGCAGGTGATCTGGTCTTTGCGACGGAGACGCTGGGTGACTCGGCCGCCGGACTCTCTGCGCTCCTTGCGGGGTTTTCGGAAGAGTATCCCTCTCTTTGTGAGCGCCACCAAAGGCCGCGTCCGCAGATCAGGCTCGGCAGCGCACTGAGAGAAGCCGGCGCGACGTCTTTGAATGATGTCTCGGACGGGCTTTCTTCGGAAATCAATGAGATCGCCAAAGCGAGCCAAGTAGAAATCGAGCTTTTCCGCGAGAAGATCCCGATTTCCGCAGAAGCTGCAAAGCTGGGCGCGTACCTCGCAAAGGATCCGGTGGACTGGGCGCTCACGGGCGGCGAAGACTATGAACTCATCGGGACGATTTCGGAAGAGAATTTCCGAAAATTGGATCCATCCCTTCCGATTTCTGTGATCGGGCAGGTCGTCAAATCTGGCGGGGGATGCGTGTATCTCTCGGATCGAGGAAAGCGGAAGAAGCTCGCTGCCAAAGGGTACGATCATTTTAGGTGACTGGTATTTCGTTTTCTAAATAACTGTCATTTAAGTCAACTTCCGAATTAAGTTAGGAGTTAGGAATGAAGGTACGGCGCATAAAATCAGGAAGCGCCGTGGAATTTTATATAAATAACAGACAAGTTGTTTTATATAATGTGGAGTATTGGGGCGCTATATGAATTGTGTGCCCCTTCCACCCCTTCTTACTTCTAACTTATTTCCAGAAGTTGACAATAGGGAGTCGCTGATTCAATCGCAGAGTCAGATTTAATCAGTGTTTCCCTAGTCACCGGTCACTTGTGATCCGGCGAAGTCATAAGTATAGAATATATCAATCCACGATAGGCATTTTGAAAGGAGAAGAACGATGTACACACTGGTAGTCATTCGTCATGGAGAAAGTGAATGGAATCAGCAGAATTTATTCTGCGGCTGGACGGACGTCGAGCTGACAGAGAAAGGCTACAGCGAAGCGCGTGAGGCAGGCCGCCTGCTTGCTAAGGAAGGCTTTACCTTCGACAAATGCTATACGTCTGTACTGAAGCGTGCCATTCATACGGCATATACGGTGCTGGATGAAATGGACCTCACATGGATCCCGGTCGAGAAGAATTATCACCTGAATGAGCGTCACTACGGGGCGCTGCAGGGGCTGAACAAGACGGAAACCACGGATAAATACGGCGCAGAGCAGGTGCATCTGTGGCGCCGCTCCTATGATGTGCGTCCGCCGGCTCTTTCGGCAGATGATCCAAGAAGCCCGGAAAACCAAGCGCCGTATCAGAAATTCAAGGATGAAGTCCAGCTGCCTTTGACAGAATGCCTGAAGGATACAGTCGCACGCGTGGCACCATACTTCGAAGAAGTGATCCGTCCGGAAATCGCAAAGGGCGAGAAGGTCCTGATCGCAGCCCATGGGAATTCCATCCGCGCGCTCCGAAAGCACCTCGAGGGGATCTCGAATGAAGAGATCGCAGGCATGAATGTACCGACCGGTGTGCCGCTCGTGTATCATTTGAATGAAGACTTTACGGTGCATGATGTAAGCTACCTCGGAGACCAGGATGCCATCGCGGCAAAGATCAATGCGGTCAAAAACCAGTCGAAGGGGTCTAAATAAGGAAACGGGTTCTATAGCTTCAATAGGTTCAAAGGGGACAGTGCAGCGCGCCGATACTATACTTGCGGCGAAGCCGCCGCCTACTCCGCTGAACCCTCAGAACCCATCGAACCTGATTTCTAGGGAGGTGTCCTATCCGTTCATGATGGAAGCATGGAACAAAGAAAGTGAAATGCAGGGAGCCTTGCAAAGTCTGCTCATCATGGAAGGCGGCGCGATGCGCGGGCTCTTCACAGCCGGCGTCTTGGACGCCTTCATGGAGGAAGGGCTGTATTTCCCCTGCTCGATGGGGATCTCGGCCGGTTCCATGCAGGGGATGTGCTATCTGGCACACCAGCGAGGGAGAAGTCTTCGGATGAATACCCGATTTGCGAAGGATCCGCGCTATATGGGACTTCGGCATCTGGTGAAGCGGGGGAGTTATTTCAATTTCCACTTCATCTTCGGCGAGCTTTCGGAGTCGATCGATCCCTACGATTTTCCAGCCGCGGAAAAGGCGGAGGAGACGCTCTACATCATCATGACGGATGCCTTCACGGGAAAGCCGGTCTACGTGTCGAGCCGCTCGTGTACGGTCAGGAAATTTTTCAAGATTTCAGAAGCCAGCTGCTCGATCCCGCTTTTCTCAAGGCCTGTCCCTCTGAAGGACAGCGTCTATGTAGACGGCGGGATCGGCATGCCTTTTGTTCCGCTGCCCGAGGAGCTTCCCGCGCCCTGCCGAAAGCCGGTGTACATCCTGACGCGCGACAGAAACTATCGCAAGAAGCCGGTGCCTGCCGGATTTCATGCGCTGCTCTCTCTGCTCTATGGGAAAGACTATCCGCGGGTGGTCAGGGAAATGTGCGCCATCCCCGCGATATATAATGAAAAAGTAGAAAAGCTCCTTTCTCTGGAAAAAGAAGGGCGCGTCTTTGTCATCCGTCCGAAAAAGCCCGTCGTCGTATCACGGACGGAGAAGGATGTGGAGAAGCTCCGCGCGCTTCACAAAGAGGGCTATGAGGCAGGTCTTGCCTGCCATGAAGATCTGATGAGGTGGCTCCATGAAACATGAGGTAGTACTACAGACAAAGAGCGTGGATGAGACAATGGCTCTTGGACAATTTCTCGGGAAATCAGCGGTGGATGATGAATTCATCGCCCTGTCCGGAGATCTAGGCGCCGGTAAGACCCATTTCGTGCAGGGGCTCGCTGCCGGCATGGGGATTTCCGGCGTCATAGGGAGCCCGACATTCACGATCATGAATTATTACGAGGGCGCGCTCCCCCTGAAGCACTTTGATTTCTACCGCCTGCATCGCGAGGAAGAACTCTATGATATCGGGTGGGAGGAATACAGCACGGGCGGCGTGACGGTCGCTGAGTGGGCCGACATGTTTCCTGATGTCGTGCCGCCGGAAGCGTTCCATATAGACATCCGTGTCCTCTCGGAAACAGAAAGAGAAATCCGCATCACATGGAGCGACGCCGCTCCGGATGCGATCGTAAAGGAGATTACACATTATGCTTCTAGCCATTGATACCTCTTCCCTTGTGCTGTCGTGTGCGCTGGCGGAAAAAGACAGGCTCGTCGCTGAATGGACGGTGCAGAAAAGACTGACCCATTCCGAGCAGCTCATTCCGCATCTGGACGCCATGATGAAGGAAGCAGGCGTATCTAAGGAAGACATCACGGCCATCGCCGTCTCTATCGGGCCCGGTTCATTCACCGGACTCCGCATCGGCCTTGCAACGGCGAAGATGGCAGCCTATATCTGGAAAGTACCGATCGTCGGGGTCGATACACTGGAGTCACTGGCGCGGAATATGGAGGGGGCCGAAGCTTTCATCCTGCCGCTCGAGGATGCCCAGCGGGGCCATGTCTATGCGGCACTCTACGGGGCTTTTGACGAATTCTGGAAGGAAGCACCGGAAGAGGCGGCGCCCATTGATGATGTCATTGCGGCGGCCCTCCGTCATGGAGGCCCTGTCATCGCGGTCGGTGAATGTGCCGATACGTATAAGGAAAAGCTCGAGTCCGCCGGTATCCGCGTGGCAGCGCCGCACAGCCGCCTTGCCAGAGCCGGCAGTGTCGCAAGAGCAGCTTGGGCAAGGCTGGAAAAGGGCGAAAAGGATGATCCGCTCTCCCTTCTTCCGAATTACATTCGCCGCAGTGAGGCAGAGGTCTTATGGGAAAAACTGCACGGGAAATCCTGATCCGCGAAGCAGAGGAAAAGGATGTGTCTGCCATTTATGATATCGGCTGCCTCTGCTTTTCCGATGCGTGGCGCAAGGAGACGGTGCATCATGACCTCATGGAGAATGAGCATAGCTTCTACCTTGTGGCCGAAGAGGACGGATTTGTCACAGGCTATGGCTGTTTCTGGTTCATAGCGGGCGAAGGACAGCTTGTGAATATCGGCGTCCGCCCATGCTGCCGACGTCAGGGCATCGGACGTATGCTCCTTCAAAAGGGCATCGAAGAAGCTCGGAGCCGTGGTATGCAGACGATGTTTCTCGAAGTCCGCGTGAGCAATCTGTCCGCACAGAAGATGTATGAGACCTTCGGATTCAAAAATCTGGGCCTCCGAAAGAAGGTCTACGAGCTGCCCATCGAGGATGGGTATGTGATGGAAAGAGCATTGTGACCGGACCGGAAACGTAAAGACAAAGAGAGGGCTTACGCCTCATCCGTCTTTCCCGGCAGAAAAGCCGCTCCCCTTTCTCAGGGGAAGAAGGCCTTTTCTCATTCCCCTTACCCCTATGTCCGGGGATCTATTCAACACTAACTATAAGGAGTCAACATGAAAATACTAGCCTTTGAATCGAGCTGCGATGAGACTTCCTGCGCAGTCATCGAAGATGGGCGTCATATCTTATCCGATGTGATCTCCACGCAGGTGCCGATCCATAAGAAATTCGGCGGTGTCGTGCCGGAGATCGCATCCCGCCACCATATCGAGGATGTCCTTCCTGTCGCCATCGAAGCTCTTGAAGAAGCGCATCTAGGCTGGCAGGATATAGACGCCATCGCCGTGACGCAGGGACCGGGGCTCGTGGGCGCACTGCTGGTCGGTGTCGCAGCGGCAAAATCTGCGGCATGGGCACTCGGAAAACCGCTGATCGCAGTCAACCATATGGAAGGGCATATCTTTGCAAATCTTCTTCAGTATCCGGATCTGGAACCGCCATTCCTTGCGCTTGTCGTCTCCGGCGGCCACACGATGATCGTTATCGTGAAGGATTACAATACCTTCGAGCTTTTGGGACAGACGCGCGATGATGCGGCCGGAGAAGCCTTCGATAAGATCGCCCGTGTGATGGGCTATCCCTATCCAGGCGGCCCTCACATCGACCGTCTGGCACAGGAAGGAAATCCGGATGCCATCCATTTCCCGATGGGACTTGGGAAAGAGCACACCTATGATTTCTCCTTCAGCGGACTGAAATCAGCGGTCATCAATTACCTCAATACAGCCAAAATGAAGAAAGAAGAGGTCCGTCCAAAGGATGTGGCCGCCTCTTTCCAGAAAGCCGTCGTCGATGTACTGGTCGAGAAAGCCATGCGCGCCGTGGATGCGACAGGTCTTACGACCATCGCGCTGGCCGGCGGTGTCGCTGCCAACAGCGGCCTTCGCAAAGCCTTGAAGGCAGCCTGTGACAAGCGCGGCGTCCGCATGTGCCGTCCCAATCCCGTCCTCTGCACAGACAATGGGGCGATGATCGGCTGCCGTGCCTACTACATGGCGCAGGCAGGGGACTTTGCCCCGCTGACACTCAATGCAGATCCCCGTCTGCCATTTCTGGCGGATCAGGTGAAGCTGTAATTTTCGAAAGAAAAGAGGATGAAACGCGATGCAGACCCGAGGAATCGAAGTCAGCCAGCTCTATACTTTGGTCCGTGACACGACCGATCTGACTGGCGTGCAGGCAAAAATCTTAGATCACATGCAGGTGGCTCTGCAGTGCGCTTCCGATATTTCCAAGAGCCAGGTCTACCTCTGCGCCCGCGGGAAGAATGAAGACATCTCCGTCATACTGACCGCCATGAAGCCATCCTACACCCATGGCTCGACATTTTTCCATGCCGGAGACACCTTTCTGGTGGATGATCTGGCGATCGTCGACAATGTTTTCCAGACAGGGCGCAAGGTCGTCGGCAGGAAGGAGCTGGATCAGGGACGGGAAATCGCCGTTACGGCGTATCCGATCGTCGACAATGCAGGGCGGCCTTTCGCCGTCGTCTGTTTTGCTTCTGCGTCCCTGTCCCAGCAGCAGGTGCTGACCGACACGGCCAATCTGGCTCTGCAGGTCCCCTTCGCCGGCAAGGACTACTACAGCATCCGGCCACAGGACGGCGTGATCATCCTCGATGCTGCCGGACGCATCATGTATGCGAATGACATGGCCGATGATCTCTATCTTGTGCTGGACAAGGAAGCGGTCGAGCAGCAGGGCATCATCGGACACACCATCGTCCACTTCCCCTTGGTCGACGAAGTCATGAAGACAGGCCGTCCCGCCTTCAGCGATGAAGTATCTGAAAATATGACGCTCTCCGCTTGGGGACTCCCGATCATTTCTGGAGGTCGGGTGATGCGGACGGTGCTCGTCCTGACCGACGTGACAGCGATCCGCGAAAAAGAGCGGCAGATTCTTGTGAAGGACTCCGTCATCAAAGAAATCCATCACCGCGTGAAAAACAGCCTGAATACCATTGCAGGGATGCTTCGCATGCAAGCGCGCCGCTCGAAAGACGAAGATACGAAAGAAGCACTGAAGAGAGCTGTCAGCCGTATCCTTGGGATTTCTCAAATCCACGACATTCTGGCGAACCAGAGCGGGGACCAGATCGATATGGATGTGCTTCTCGATAAGATCTGCAAGCTCTCGGTCGACAGTCTCGCGCTCCGTCCCATCGATGTGGTGCGTGAAAAAGGAAAGCGACCTCTGATCGTGAATTCCGAAAAGGCCGTGCCGCTTGCCATCGCGACGAATGAACTCATTCACAATGCGATCGACCATGGATTTCATGAAATACCGCGCGGCACTCTGGTGGTCGGCACAGAGATCGATCATGGACGGTTGCATGTGTATATCAAAAATAACGGACATCCGCTGCCGGAAGATTTCGGTACAAAGACATTTGATCTGGGGCTTCAAATCGTCAGAAATCTCGCAGAAATCGAACTCAAGGGGGAGTTCAGCTTAAAAAATGAGGATTCTATGGTCGTGGCAGATATTTATTGCCCGCTGGCTTTGATGGAGGCATAAAAAATGGCAGAAAAATATAGAATCGTCATAGCAGATGATGAAGCGCTCATCTGCATGGATTTACGGGAAATGCTCGAAGAAGCAGGTCACACGGTCGTTGGCGTCGGCTCGGACGGTGTGGAAGCCTTGGAACTTGTCAAAGAAAAAAAGCCGGACCTCGTCATTCTCGATGTGAAAATGCCGCGCCTTGACGGCATCCAGACAGCGAAGATGATCGCCCATGACAATGCGGCGCCGGTGGTCCTCCTGACCGCCTTCGGCGATGAAGACATCATCGAAAAGGCGAAGAAATCCATGGTCTTCGGCTATGTCATGAAGCCTGTCGATGAGAGAAATCTGTTCCCCGCCATCCAGATCGCGGTATCTCAGTTCCGACAGAAGAGCGAGATCGTGGATCGTGTGAAAGACATGGAGCGTGAATTCGCCGCCAGAAAGATCATCGACCGCGCCAAAGGACTTCTGATGGACTTCTACCATATCAGTGAAGAAGATGCCTACCGCCGTATGCAGCAGACCAGCATGAAGCGCGGCATCGCCCTCGCTGATGTGGCACAGAAGATCGTCAAGGAAATCATGGCGCGAAAGAATAAATAGCGATACATACCAAGCCATCCATAGCATTTTATGAGTTTCGAAAGGAGCGATTTTTATGAAGTACACATTTTTCGGACATGCCTGCTTCCGTCTGGACACCGGCAAGGAGAAGCTGCTTTTCGATCCCTTTCTCACCGGAAACGGAGATGCTGCCGTATCTCCGAATCGGGTGAAATGCGACTACATCCTGCTTTCCCATGCGCACAACGATCATTTTGGTGACTCTGTAGAAATCGCCCGCCGCACGGGTGCTACGGTCGTTGCCATCCCTGAAGTCATCGGTCTTTTCCCGAAGACGGTCTTGAACTTTGCACCGATGAATCTTGGCGGCCGGTACAAGACAGACTTCGGCACGATCAAAATGGTACAGGCGCTGCACAGCTGCGGTGTGCCGGGCGGCATCCCCTGCGGATTTATCATTTCCTTCAAAGAGGGACCGACCGTCTACTACGCAGGCGATACGGCGCTCTTTGGTGATATGAAGCTCTTCGGCGAGATGTTTGATATCGACTATGCCATCCTTCCGATCGGGGATAACTACACAATGGGGCCAAAGGATGCGCTCCTTGCCGCGAAATTCCTGAAAGCGAAACATGTGATCCCGCTGCACTACAATACATGGCCCGTCATCGCACAGGACCCGGCTGCGTTTGCGGAAAAAGGCAGGGAAGAGGGCATCGATGTCATCGTCGTGAAGCCCGGAGAAAGTATCGAACTGTAGGCTGCCGGTGAAAATTACCGGCAGAAAAAAGAGGAAGGCGGATTCTATCCCGATGAGATAGGATCCGCTTTCCCCGGTATGAGGAGTATCCATGACAAATAAAGAAGAAAAATTCTGGGACGCCGTTCGTGCGTCTGAAAAAGACTGGCAGGCAGCTTCCGATCTTTTGACAGTCCTGTGGACAAAGAACATGTCGCCGGAGACATATAGCGCGTTCCTCGCTGCCTTTCGTCATAAGGCAGCGCTTCAAGAGGCGATGACGCTGAAACTTTCCAAGGCATGGAAAGGAAACCGACAGTCGTATGCGGCGGCTTTTCTGGCAGCAGCGGGGGAGGCTTTCGACGTGCTGAAAGACATCGGACGTCTCGCGCTGCTGCGGACTGACCTGCCCGTACCGGAAGAGATCCTTGCCCTTGTGGAGCTCTCCGGCGGGGCAACTGCGGAATGGCAGAAGATCCTCCGCTATATGGAAGATACGGAAGGAAACCGCTTGAAGATGGAAGCGCGCCTGCATCGCATCGCCGCCTATCAGGAGCGTGGGGATAAAGAGAGCTTTGCGCTTCTTCGTTTCCTGTACAGCGGAGAGGATGCCGTCGCTCTCATCTACTGGAAAGATGCCGTGACGGCTCTCTCCCGTTTCCTCTCTGCCGTGAATCGGGAAGCAGAGCTTCTGCAGAAGCTCATCGAAGAGGCATAACGATGGCAGGGACACGGATTCCTTGACAAAGGGGAGCTCGTCCCTGCCACTTGTCCCTTTTGGGCAGACAGTCCCTTTAATATTTCAAGTTTCGATGCTTCCCACTGGAAATTTCTCAAATATCATGTATAATAGAAGTACATGGAGGAAATGCCATGCAGCAGAGTTGTTCTGCTTGTCTAATTGATGATTATTTCCCTGATTATCAATTCGGCTGCGTCTGAATCATACTCCTCAATGATTCGTTCGCACAGGAAAGCGGCTTACGCCGCTTTTTTTGTTGCCCTTTTATGGTATAATTTGAAAAACATGCAGCAGCCGTTCCGATTTCGGCTTTTACATTTTTCCCTTGCCATGATAAAGGAGATACATATGTCCAGACCAAAGCGCTATTACGAATGGAAGGATGGAAAAACACTTTCCTTGGGAGACACTTCCCTTGTCATGGGGATCCTGAACGTGACCCCCGACTCCTTCTCTGACGGAGGCCTGTGGAACACAGAGAAGCAGGCGATGTCGCATATGAAAGATATGGTGACAGGCGGCGCTGCCATCATCGATGTCGGCGCCGAGTCGACAAGGCCGGGCCACACGGAGCTGACGGCGGAGGAAGAGACGGCGCGCCTCATGCAGTTTCTCCCCACGCTGCTTTCCGCATGCAGTGTTCCGATTTCTATCGACTCCTACCACTATGAAACGATGGAAAAAGCGCTGGCCGCCGGAGCGCACATCGTGAATGATGTCTGGGGCTTTCAGTACGATGACGGCAGCATGGCCGCCGTCACGGCAGCCTATGGCGTCCCTGCCATCCTGATGCACAACCATAACGATACCGTGTATGAGGGAGATATCATCTCCTTGATGAAGTCCTTCTTTGACCGGACACTTTCCATCGCCTTTGCCGCCGGTGTGAAAGAAGAGAACATCATCCTTGATCCGGGCATCGGCTTTGGAAAGACCGGCGAGCAGAATATGGAGATACTCGCCCGCCTGGATGAACTCACACAGGCATACCCGTATCCATGGCTTCTCGGCGTCAGCCGCAAGCGGTTCATCGGCACGATCCTTGACCTTCCGGCGGAAGAAAGAGACGAGGGGACAGCCGCCGTGAACCTTTGGGGCATCGAAAAGGGCTGTACCCTCTTCCGCGTCCATAATGTGAAGACGACAGCGAGAGAAGTGAAGATGTGGGATGCGCTCAGAAAACAGGCACGCCTGCAGCATGGGAAAAGTGCCTGTTGCCCGAAGGGATCGTTGTAAGCATCCATCTATAGAAAAGAGAGCGCTTTGGCGCTCTTTTTTAATTGAGAATGATAATACAGCATAGCTATTGAGAATCAAAAATGGTATTGAATTTGTAAAAGAAAGGAAGGAGTTAAAGAAAAACCAGAAAGTATATGTCAATGGTCATGGGGCCGGACAAGTAACAGAAGTGAATAACAAAGGAATTGTGACTATGTTATTCCAAACGGAAATGAAAGGAACCTATGAAAAGACCATGAAAAAAATAATAAACAACCAAATTGATACCATGGACTATTCTAAACTCCATAGCTAAACTATGGAGTGTGAGATATAATAAAACCAACAAGGAACAAAATATTATTTAAAGAAGAAAGAGGGAATGTAACGTGGACAACGATGTAAAACAGGTAAAAAATGAACAGAAAGAAAATGAAGAAGCGAAATGGCCGGAATTTATCAATATAGATTTTTCGGCAGATGGATCAGAAAAAATCGAAGAATATGCAAAAAAAATGATGGACCTTGCACTTGTTGAAAAAGAACGCTTCGAAAGAGAAGGCAAGGGTAAAATCAAAGAAATTGATGTCATTGATGAAGAACAGATTGCAGAATTTATTGAAAACATGTCGGAAGACAATAATCATACGCTTGTGGACAAAATCATTGAATTGTTCCATCCAATTGGACACCTGGCTGATGACTACAGAAAAACAGTAAGACTTGGAAACATGCAAAGCGTACTGTTTTTAATTAAAAATCTTGACTATTATGATGCTAACGAACGCTTAAAAGAGAAGTTTGAAGAAACAGAAAAAGCAATGGAAGAAAGAAAAAAGAAGTTCATCGAAGAACACGGTGAAGAAGCCTGGTTAGAAGAAGAAAGAAAACGCAAGGAGTTCTGGCAGCGCCTCAATGCCCATCGAAAGGCAGAGAAGGAAATGTGGGAACGAGAAAGAAGAGAAAAAAATAAAAATTTCTAAAAACGAAAGCCCCCGTGAAATGTTGATCAGCCCCTGTCAAGGTAGACATGGCAAATATCTAAAAAATTACTGCCGTAAATTCCATGTTGGTGTTTTAGCATCAGCATGGGATTTGCGGCATTTTGTTATGCCGCGAA
>OIYQ01000836.1_pt1 | contig 12324 bp, 10 predicted proteins | sample 1588311 | NCBI WGS metagenome assembly OIYQ01 (sample SAMN03283244) | human gut metagenome | biome: human-associated habitat; material: feces | host: Homo sapiens | place: Peru | collected 2012
TCTGTATATTCCACAATACCTTCCCATGAACCTTTCAGGCCGAGCGGATCGCCATAGACCTCAATAAATCCGTTGACATAGTCGATGTCGCCTTCGTGACATTTCACCCACTTGATGCAGTAGTCGTTGAAATCGAAAAGATTTTGAACGAGTTGGAAGAACTCCACGAAAAAATCAAAGACTATAACGACATTCTCAACAACGAGCACAGAGTGCTTGACATTGTCAAGACGGAAATCCGTGAAGTTGCCGACAAATACGGTGATGAAAGAAGAACGGAAATTTCAGCATTTACGGGTGATGTTGACGATGAGGACCTTATCCCTGTTGAAGATTGTATTCTCACACTCACCGAGCGTGGCTACATCAAGCGTCAGACAGTTGACACCTACAAGGCTCAAAACCGTGGCGGCAAGGGCATTATGGGTATGTCAAGACGAGAAGAAGATGTTGCAAAGAATATGTTTACATGCTCAACTCACGATGCTATACTCATCTTTACCAATATGGGTAAGGTGTTTAAACTTAAAGGTTATCAAATCCCCGAAGCTTCAAGAACAAGCAAGGGTATGAATGTTATCAACCTTTTGCCGATTGAGCAGGACGAAAAAGTTACTGCAATGGTTAAGGTGCCAAAGGACGGCGACAGAGAATATCTCTGTATGGTTACACGCAACGGTGTCATCAAGCGTACGGCACTTGACCAATATAACAACATCAGGAAAAACGGCATTATTGCCATTAATCTTGACGAGGGCGACGAGCTTTGCTGGGTTGAAATTACCGACGGCGAACGCAATCTTATCGTTGCAACTCACGACGGTATGGCTATTTGCTTCAAGGAAGAGGACGCTCGTCTTATCGGCAGAACCGCAAGAGGCGTAAGGGCAATTCAGCTTGCCGAGGGCGACTATGTTGTAGGCTTTGCAGTTGCCGTTGACAATATGCAGCTTCTCACCGTGTCTGAAACAGGCTACGGCAGAAGAAGTGATTTTGAAGATTACCGTGTTCAGGGCAGAGCCGGCAAGGGACTTATTAACTATCACACCGACAAGTACGGCAAGGTAGCTATGATTGCTCCCGTTATGGAAGAAAATGATGTTATTATGATTACCTCGGACGGTGTAGTTATCCGCACCCACGCCGACCAAATCTCACTCATCAAGAGAGGCGGCAAGGGCGTTAAGGTAATGACCGTTAAGGACAACGAAAAGGTTGCAACAATAGGCATTGTTGAAAGAGCGGCAGACGAAGAAGAAATTACCGCTCCGGAGCAAACGGATGCCGAGGCACAGAATGAAGATGTGCCAACCGAGGAATAATAACCGTCAGTAATGACAGAGGAGTAATTTATGGAAAAAGGATATAATATCGACGATATTCTTTCGGAGGTCAAAAAACGCCGAGAAGAAAACGAGGCTCAGATTAAGTCGGACAGCGAAGCCGCACAAAAAGTTGTTGAAGAAGTTATCAACAGCAAAAAACCGGAGCCTGTTGTGGAGGATATTACCCCGAACGAGGAGCAACGAGAGAAACCGGAGGACATTTATTCTCAAACCACAAACCAAACCGAAAATACCGAAATTGAACAGAAAACAGAGGCAGAGCCGCAAAACACGGTGGATGTCAAATTGCCTAAAACGGACGAAAAACCGCTTGAACCGCTTGAGCCGCTTAATGTTCATCACAAGAAAAAGGACAGAACTGTTCCTAAAAGCAAGGAAGAATTTGTTGATGTAAAAGACATTGTTGAGCAAAACAACGATTATGACAATTATTACATCAATTCTTCCGAAAAATCCGACCGTGACAGAGAGCGTGCAAGGAAAAAGAAAAAAAAGAACGATAAGAAGAAAAAGAAAAACACTGCAATTAGAGTAATTCTTATTCTTTTGATTATTGTCCTTTGTGCAGGCATCGGCGTTTATTGGTATGTTAATAATATTTTGGACACCGTGACGGACGAAAATGCGGACAAGCAAACCAATGTTTCTCAGATGAAGATGGACGAACGGGTTGAAAGCTTTGACCCGATTGAAGAAGCAGACGCATCTGAAATCGGTTCGCTTCAGGATATGATTAAGAAGTGGTACAAAAACGGCACACCTGCGTCATCATCAAGAGTGCTCAACATTATGCTTATCGGTGAGGACACCCGTGGCAAAAAGGTGCTTGAAAGCGGAACGAGAGCCGACTCTGCAATCGTTGCAAGCGTAAATCTTGACACAAAGCAGATTAAGCTCACATCAATTCTCCGTGACGCCTACGCTTATTGGGAGACCACACCGGGTGACGAATCAACGGGTCACTTTGGCAAGATTAACGGTGCAATGTCCACTTATGACGGTAATATCCACACCTATATTTCAGCAGTTGAAAATCTTTACAAAATTAAAATTGACAACTATGTTATTGTAAACTTTACGAGTTTTGAAAAGATAATCGACAATTTAGGCGGTGTTGAGCTTGAACTCACAAGTGCCGAAATTAACGAAATCAACAACCACCAAAAGAGATACGGCGGTGTTTATATCGATAAAACCTTTGACGGAACCAAGGGCACGCTCAAACTTTCTGGCAAGCAGGCTCTTGCTTATTGCAGAATCAGAAAGATTGACTCCGACAATATGCGTGCAAACCGTCAAAAAATATGCTTGAGCAAGGTTTTCAGCGATATGAAAAATGCTTCAAGCGTTCAACTCCTTAAAATCCTTAACGATATGGTACCGTATATTAGGACGGATATGCCGAAGAGCAATATTGTTTCTACGGCAAAATATGCTCTCAGCGAGGGCTGGATGAGCTATGATGTTTTCACATCCAATGTACCGGAATACAGAAATGACGAAAACGGTGCCGGTGGCACTTTCTACGGTGCTTGGTGCTGGAAAGCCGACTATCCGATGGACGCATATATGCTCCAAATGGACATTTACGGCAAGAGCAGTATCACACTTGCACGCACAAGAGTTGATTACATCAACTGCCGTGAATCGGGCTTTTATTCCGAAACGGGCTATGCGGTGCAGGCAACCTACACCAACGAAAATTACGGTGAAGTAACCACCCGTGCACCTGAAAAGGAAAGCACAACAAAAAGTAATTAAAAAATGCCTCCCACATAACGGGAGGCATTAATATTTTGATTTATTTTTCCTCTTTGCTCAGCGGAACGGGTACGGTGTCAACAACTTCAACCTTTTTGCCCTGCATCCAAAGTGACGGTGTGATGCGTAGCTTGTAGCCGTAGCCGGCGTCCATTTGCCAATGTGCCATAGGTGCTTCCGGAAGTCCGTAGCAAGCCAAAATCGTCATCAAAACGCCTGCGTGCGACACGATTGCAAACTTTTCCGTGCCTGTTGAAATGCAACCCTCAACAACCTGCTCAAACGCCTTGCACACTCTTTGTACAAATTCTGCATTGCTTTCGCCGTATGGCGGACGGGCATACATATCGCCGTGAAGCCAGTTTTTGAAGTCCTCGTTGTCTTTCAAATCCTCTGCGGTCAGCTCCTCAAATTCGCCGAACGAGTACTCGATAAAGTTATCTATTACAATTTTGTTATTTTTTGGGAACATAATATCAGCGGATTCAAGTGCCCTTTTTAGCGGCGAAACAAAGACCGCATCAGTCTCCGGATAGGAGTGCTCTTTTTTTATCTCTTTGAGCTGTTCTATACCAAATGTGGACAAAGGATAATCGGTGTGCCCAATATACTGTGCGTTGAGGTTGCCCTTTGTAAGTCCGTGTCTTAATAAATACACTGTGTATGATTTCATTATATTAAACCTCCGTTTGTTTGTTATTTTAGCTTAATTATTACAAAAATACAACAAATAAAAATTTGTTGTTTACAAATTGTATAATAAGTGGTAGTATATATAAGAATTACAAATTGTATAGTAATGAAAAGGGAACTATTATTTTTGTTCTAATATTAAATGACCAAGGGGAAATTATGAAGAACGAGACTGAAAAACTGTCCAAATTCTCCCAGATGTTGTCAAAGATGAGAAAAGAGAGAGGCATCAGCCAAAAGAAGGCTGCCACCGATTTGGGAATTTCTCAAGCACTTCTTTCTCATTATGAAAAAGGCATCAGAGAATGTGGGCTTGATTTTGTTATTAAATGCAGCCGATATTACGGAGTAACCACCGATTATCTGCTTGGTGTAAGCGAAAGCAGAAACGGATTTAACGGTAATGTGCTTTCCGCTCTTGACGGCAGCGGCGAGGGTCGCTCAATAAAATCAATGGCACTTGCAACAAAATATTTGCTTGAGCTTGCAACCGTAGGTGCAAACAATAATCAAAGCAAATTTGTATATGATTACTTTATGCTTTGCATATACAGGGGTGCTCTTACTCTTGCTAAAGCCGGCGATTTGCCAAAGGAACTTTTCAGAATTGATTATTCTGTTGCTCGTGATTTGGCATCGGCAGCGATTGCAGTGCAAGACGCAAAGTTTGTGCTCATTGAGGACAAGTCACGCACAGGCATTGACGAAAACCAATTTGCTCCGCTCAAGGATATTATCACCGAGGCAGAGGAATACATATTGTCAAACTATATTTTAGAGTAAACTATCGGGCATTGCCCGGCAAGTCAGATTGCAATATATATCGAAACGGAACGGCATTTTATGTGCCGTTCTTTTTCATTATAATTCAAACTGTGTTTTTTGCGTTTTGATAAAATCAAGGATAATATCGGTGCTGATTTTTGCGGCTATCATCTTAAAGGTTGGATAATCCATTTGTGCGTTTGCGTCGCCGCCGTCACTTATTGAGCGAAGAACGGCAAAAGGCACGCCGTTTGCTTTGCAGGTGTGACCGATTGCTCCGCCCTCCATTTCGCCGCAAATAGCGTTGAACTCGGTTGAAATAAGGTCTTTAAGCTCTTGCGAAGCAATGAAGGTGTCGCCCGATGCAACCGTGCCCCTGTGAATTTTTTCGCCGCAGCGGATTGCACATTGACTGAGCGTTTCGGATATTTCTCTGTCGGTTTCCACCTTGATAACATTAAGTCCGTTGATAAACCCTCTCGGTTCGCCGAGGGCGGTAATGTCTATGTCATATTCGCACACATCCGTTGCGATAACAACATTTTTGATGACCACATCGCTTGAAAGCGAACAGCCAACACCTACATTTATAATTGCGTCGGGCTTGAAGCGGTCAATCATAATTTGTGTGCAAAGTGCGGCATTTACCTTGCCCGGTGAGCACTGCACAACAGCAACCATAACATTATCGATTGTTCCGCAAACAAAGGTTACACCTGCAATTTCGGTTTCAACAGCGTCTTTGACCTTTGCTTTGATGTTTGCTACTTCCACATCCATTGCTCCAATGATTCCCAGCATAATTCTTTCTCCTTGATTTTTTCTATAATTAATTTGTACAAAATACAGCCGAGGACAGTCCCTGCCGTGTTGAGGATAACATCGTCTATATCGGGGTCACCGCACTTAAAGAAGTATTGATAAAACTCCATAGAAATGCTTAATATAACAGGAAAGCCTATCGCCCAAAGTTTTTTATGCCGCTTTGTTAGCTCGAAAAGCATTACTGTAAGAGCAGTAAAGAAAAACACATTACCTGCATCTCGTATAAGCAGCTTCGGCTCGCCTTGTTTTATAAAAGCACTCATTTCTCCGTTAAACGGAATTAAATTGGGTGCGTTGTATTCTCCGCCGTAGATTCGGATTACAAGAAAGCTCATAATAAATCCAATGATAAATACGGGAATTGAGCCGACGAAAAAGCTTTTTGTCGCTTCGGCATAATGATTGTTAAAAATGCCGTTTTTTTGCTGAATTGCGGCAATCAAAGTCATCACAGCCAAAACCGAAAAAAAGGTTTCAAGTCCGTAAGCAAGATGATAAAGCGAAATTGATTTTTCAACAAACCACATCAGCTTTAGCGTGAGGCTGTCAAGTGCATACAAAAATGTGTACAATCCCATTATGCTTGCGGTTCGGTCGGCAATGAACAGCAAATCCTTGTTTATCATATAGTGAATCGCCGTTATTATGACCGGCAAAATCACGGCAAGCAAAAACTTTATGCCCCTGTATTCAAATTTTGTAAAGAAAAAATACAGCTTTGCGTGGTCGATAAAACAGCAGGAAGTAAAAAATATTGTAAATGTGAACAGGATATTTGAAAACTTTTTTATGCCAAAAGCGGCATTTTTAGTTGTTGACATCTTGCTCACCCCCAATATATAGTGCTATTATATAATAGATTAATAATAAATACAAGTTTTTGTTGACAAATTGACATATTTTATAATATAATATCAAGGCTAATAGTATGTGTGGCAGTATTGCCATATGTCAACAAAAGCAATTTGCCTGTGCTATGCCGCACAGAGATTATAAAAGATTAAGACAAGTTTAGTCTTTACGAAAGGTAGTGAAAAAAGAATGAAGAGAACATTTCAACCAAAGAAAAGACATGCACAGAAGGTACACGGCTTCAGAAAGAGAATGTCAACAAAGAACGGTAGAAAGGTACTTGCTCGCCGTCGTGCAAAGGGCAGAAAGTCACTTTCTTACTAATTAGCAAGTAAAGGAACGGTTTTGTGAAAGGTCAAACCTTAAAAGAAAATAAGGATTTTCGCAGATTGTATTACAGAGGCAAAAATGAGGCAAGCGCCGCACTTGTAACCTACGGTATGAAAAGCCGTGGGGACGGTGTTCGTTACGGAATAACCACAAGCAAGAAAATAGGCGGTGCGGTTGAGCGTAATCGTGCCCGTCGTGTTATTCGGGCAGCCTTTAGGAATATTGAGCCGCAAATCAACGGCAGTTGGGATTTTGTTTTTGTTGCAAGAACAAGGACAACCAAGTGCAAAGAAGATGTTGTGGAGAGGGCTATGCTCGCTCATATGAAAGCAATGGGTGCGGTGGATGAAGAAGATTAACGCTTTTATCAAAAAGATTATGATTTTTTTGATAAGGACCTATCAGGTAACTCTGTCGCCGAGATTTTCGCATGGGTCGTGCAGATACACGCCCACCTGCTCGCAGTACGCTATCGAGGCAATACAAATCCACGGAATATTCAAAGGCAGTTTGCTTGCCGCAAGAAGGATATTGCGTTGTAATCCGTTTTTTAAGGGCGGCTACGACCCTGTTCCGCTGAAAAAAACAAAACAAGAGGACAATTATCGGTGATAACAACTATTACTATGGCTGTATCGAACGGTATGGGTTTGTTTAAACCTCTTTACTGGTTGTTCGGTAAGTGTATGGAAGGTTTGTTGATGCTTTTCAACGACCAATACTTCCTTGCTCTTATTGTGTTTACCATCATCACCCGTTTGATATTGTTACCATTTAACCTCAAACAGCAAAAAACAATGGCTAAGACCTCCCGTCTTCAGCCGAAAATTCAAAAAATTCAAAAGAAGTACGCAAATTCAAACGACCCTAAAGATCGCCAGAAGATGCAGGAGGAAATGCAGGAGCTTTACAATCGTGAAGGTCACAATCCTATGAATATGGGCTGCGGTCCTATGGTCTTTCAAATGGTATTTTTGATGGGTATTATCGGTATTATTTACTATCCTATCCAATATATCATCGGCGTTGATATTGCGTCAAACAGTGATGCGATTTTCAAAGCACTCAACAAGGTGCACGAGATTAAGGGCAATTATTTCCAGATAGAAATTCTTCAAAACTTTGAGATTTACAGAGATGTGCTTGCAAAGAAGTTCCCTGAACTTTTCACTGAGGCAAAGCTTAATGCGATTGCCGACTACAAGGCACATATGTTTATCGGCAACCTTGATATGACTCAAATTCCGAGCATCAAGGACTGGAAAAATCCTATAATCATCATTCCTATTCTTTGTTTGGTAACTTCTTTTGGCTCAACACTGTTGTCACAGCAGATTCAGAAAAAGCAAAATCCGGCAGCTGCCGCACAAGGTCAGCAGATGATGATTATGATGCTTATGATGCCGTTTTTCTCTTTCTACATCTCATTTAAGGTATCTGCCGCAGTAGGTTTTTATTGGATTATTTCCAACATTGTGGCTACCGCACAACAGTTGTTTATGGCAAAATTCTTCCCTCCTAAGCGTAATGTTGCCCGTCAGATGATTGAGTCAACTATCGAGCGTCGTTCGAGAGAAGAAAGTATCAAAAACACAAAATAAATCGGAGATTTACAATATATGATTATTGAAAGAATCGGTTCCGGCAAGACTTTAGAGGACGCAGTATCTGCCGCAAAAGCAATGCTTAATGCTCCGGCAGGTGCCGAAATCAAAACCGAGGTGCTCCAAACAGGAAGCAAAGGTTTTTTAGGCTTCGGCAAAAAGGACTTTGAAGTTAAGGTATCTTTTGATGACGGCAAACGCCCTGAAAAGGCAAAGAAGCCGACACCTGAAAAGAAGCCTGCTCAAAAGCCGGCACAAAAAAAGCAAGCCGCTTTGAAAAAACCTCAGGCTCCAAAAAAGCAGGATGCTCCGGCAAAGACTGCTCCGGCACCGGAGGCAAAGAGCGAGCAACCTAAAAAGGATTACCCAAAGAGTGTTGACCTTGAATATGCAAAGAGCTACTTTTTGACAATTCTTGATGGGTTAAAAATTGTTGACCCAAAGATTGAAGCGTCTTATGCAGAAGGCGTTGTAACCATCGACCTTGATTGTGAAGATTACGGCATTGTAATCGGTCACAGAGGCGAAACACTCGACAGCATTCAGTATCTTCTTTCTCTTGTTATCAAGAAGAGCACTATGGAATATGTCAGAGTGGTAATTAATGTAGGCAATTACAGAGAAAAGAGAGCTATGACTCTCTCAAATCTTGCAAAGAAAAACGCTCAAAGAGTTCTTCGCACAGGCAGAAGATACACATTTGAGCCTATGAATCCTTACGAGAGAAGAATTATCCACACAGCTGTGCAGGAAATTGAAGGTGTTGAATCACGCTCAATAGGATATAATCAGGACAGAAGAGTTGTTCTTGAGCCGACAGGCGGTGTGAGCAGAAGCACAGGCGGCAACTATCGCAGAGGCGGCAGAAGCCAGGCTGTTACAAAGGCTCCGGAAAATCACACACCAAAGGCTGACAGAGCAGATTTGCCTAAGTTCGGCAAGATTGAAGTGAATAAATAAGCAGGTGAAAGGTGCAGTTACTTATTATTGTAATAGGTATTTTGCACCTTTTTTGCATAAATTTTTAGGAAGTGGGAGAGAGTATGTCAACTATTGCGGCAATAGCAACCGGTAACGCGGCAGGCGGAATCGGTGTAATCAGAATAAGCGGTGACGAGGCAACAAAAATTGCAGACAGAGTTTTTAAGCCTATGGACGGCAGTGCTCTTTCGGACCTCGGCGGATACAGAGCAAAGTTTGGCAATGTTATAATCGGCGGTCAGCCGAGCGACAATGCCGTTGCACTTGTGTTTAAGTCGCCTAAATCCTACACCGGCGAGGATGTTGTGGAAATCAGCGTTCACGGCGGACTTCTTATAGTTCAAAAAACCTTGGAAGCCGTGCTTGATGCAGGTGCAAAGCCTGCCGAGGCGGGCGAATTTACAAAGAGGGCGTTTCTCAACGGCAAAATGGATTTGACCCAGGCGGAATCGGTGGCAAGCCTTATTTCCGCACAGGGCGAAGCCGGAATGAAAGCCTCGTTTAACGCATTGCAGGGTTCTTTGAGCGATAAGATTAATTCTGTTTTGCAAAAACTGCTTGATATGTCGGCTCTGATGTCGGCATGGGTGGATTATCCCGACGAGGAAATTCCCGAACTTGAAGAAACCGAACTGCTTGCAACTCTAAAAGAATGTGAGGGCGAGCTTGACGAGCTTCTTCAAAATTATGACAACGGTCAAACCGTGATTGACGGAGTTGACACGGCGATTGTCGGTATGCCGAATGTCGGCAAAAGCAGTTTGATGAATATGCTTGTAGGCAGGGACAAGAGCATTGTTACCCAAATCGAGGGCACAACCCGTGACATTGTTGAGGAGAGCGTTCGCCTCGGCGACCTTGTTCTTCATCTGCGTGACACGGCAGGTCTGCGTGAAAGTGACGATGTGGTGGAAAGCATCGGAATTGACAAGGCGTACAAAGCACTTGACGATGCACAGCTTGTGCTTGCGGTTTTTGACAACAACAAGCCGCTTCAAAAGCAGGACAGAGAAATTCTTGAAAAGGCGAAAAGCAAGCCTGCCGTTGCGGTCATCAACAAGGTTGACCTTGAACAAAGGCTTGAAACAGACGAGATAGAAAACGCATTTGCAAAGGTGGTTTACATCTGTGCAAAGGAAAACAAGGGGCTGAAAGAGTTGTCCTCGGCAGTTGAGGAACTTTTGGGTGTTCAGGATTTTGACGCCGGTGCGCCGATTTTGGCTAATCTTCGCCAAAGGCAGAATTGCCAAAATGCAAAAGAAAGCATAAGCGAAGCAATCGGCGGAGTTGAGATGGGCGTGACCTATGACGCCGTTAATGTTATGGTTGACAGTGCGGTTGAGGAGCTTCTCTCTTTAACAGGCAAAAAGGCAACAACAGAAGTAGTTAATAATATTTTCAGCAAGTTTTGTGTCGGAAAGTAATTGTGGTGAAATATGGAATATTTTGGCGGAAAATATGATGTAATAGTTATCGGTGCAGGTCACGCAGGAATAGAAGCGGCTCTTGCATCGGCACGGCTCGGCGTAAAAACCGCCGTGTTTACAATAAATTTGGACTGGGTCGGTAATATGCCGTGTAATCCGTCTATCGGCGGAACGAGCAAAGGTCATCTTGTCAGAGAAATTGACGCTCTCGGCGGCGAAATGGGCAAGGCGGCGGACAAGTATTCGCTCCAAAGCAGAATGCTCAACCTCGGCAAAGGTCCTGCCGTTCATTCGCTGCGTGCTCAGATTGACAGGCGTGAATACTCGGCAGGTATGAAGCACACGCTTGAACTCACCGATAATCTCGACATTCGTCAGGGCGAAATCATCGACCTTTACAAAGACGGTGACGAGTGGGTGGTTAAGACAAGGCTTGAAGCTTTGTTCCGTGCAAAAGCCGTTATTCTTGCAACGGGTACATTTTTGGGCGGCAGAGTTTACATCGGTGATGTAACATACGAGAGCGGACCGGACGGAATGTTCCCTGCCAACGAACTCAGCAAAGCACTTTATAAACTCAACATTCCGCTTCGCAGATTTAAGACAGGCACACCGAGCCGTGTTAACAGACGAAGCATTGATTTTGACGGACTTGATGTTCAAGAGGGCGACGAGCGAACTGTTCCGTTTTCGTTTGAAACCGAGGAGCAACCGAAAAACAAGGTTGTTTGCCACATCACTTATTCAAACGAGCAGACCAAGCAAATTATTCTTGACAATCTTGACCGTTCACCGATGTACAGCGGCAAGATTGAGGGCAAAGGACCTCGATATTGCCCAAGTTTTGAGGATAAAATCGTTAGATTTGCCGACAAGGAAAGACATCAGCTTTTCATCGAACCTTGCGGTGAAAACACAGAAGAAATGTATTTGCAAGGACTTAGTTCTTCCCTTCCCGAAGATGTTCAGCTTGCGTTTATACACACAATCAAAGGACTTGAGCACGCTCAGGTTATGAGGGCGGCTTACGCTATTGAATACGATTGCGTTGACCCGACCGCACTTAAAGCAACACTTGAATTCCTTGATATTCCGGGGCTTTACGGTGCAGGTCAGTTCAACGGTTCAAGCGGTTACGAGGAGGCTGCGGCACAGGGACTTGTTGCCGGAATTAACGCCGCACTCAAAATCAAGGGCGAAGAACCGCTTATTCTTGACCGTGGCGGTTCGTATATCGGTACTCTTATTGACGACCTTGTTACAAAAGGTTGCTCCGACCCGTACAGAATGATGACGAGCCGAAGCGAATACCGTTTGGTACTCCGCCAGGACAATGCGGACATTCGCCTTACTCCGACCGGTCACAAAATCGGACTTATCAGCGACGAGCGTTTTGCAAAGTTTTGCAAGAAACAGGAACTTATCAAGGAAGAGTTCAACCGTGTTAAGAATTTGTCCGTGCCGATGACCGATGAGGTTCAACAGATTTTGACCTCAAAGGGCACAGCACCGCTCAAAACAGGTTGCAAGATGATTGAACTTTTGCGTCGTCCGCAAATCACATATGACGACTTGGCACCTATTGATACAAATCGTCCCGACCTTCCGTTTGAAGTTTTTGAACAGGTGGAAATCAGCATAAAATATGAGGGCTACATCAAAAAGCAAGAGGCTCAGATTAAAGAAATGCGTAGGATCGAGGCAAAGCAAATCCCTGCCGACATAGATTATTCCACGCTT
>OIYQ01000842.1_pt1 | contig 12249 bp, 11 predicted proteins | sample 1588311 | NCBI WGS metagenome assembly OIYQ01 (sample SAMN03283244) | human gut metagenome | biome: human-associated habitat; material: feces | host: Homo sapiens | place: Peru | collected 2012
TAAGGGTTCTTTCTAGCTTTCGAAAAATCATACTCGTCCAACATCGTACACGCCTCACTTTCCATAATACTCCGATTCGGTTCTGGTCGCTTTTCGAGCCGAAATGATTCGGATCACGGTGTCCGATTCGCGATAGCAATGACAAACGATGAGCAGATTTGCCTTACTGCTAAGGCCGAGAATAATAAACCGTTCCTCCTGTTCAGAATGCTCAGGGTCATCAATCACCAACGCTTCTTCGTCGTAGAAAACCGTTTTTGCTTCCTCAAAGGAAATCTTGTGTTTGTTTTGGTTGATGTGGTTTTTATTTTCATCCCACTCAAATCGAATTGCTTCCATATTTATATTATAATTATCATATAAATATTTGTCAACACAGTTTTTGAATACGTCAAAGCATCCATTTTTTCTCCGGTCAAGAATCTTGATTCCTTAGCTGTTTCTTAAATAAAAATATGGTATACTTTTAGGGTGGGCTCGAATACAGTTCAGGAGGGATCACATTCCATGAAGCAGACCATCCGCAAAACAGACATCCTCGTGCTGCTGGGCGTATTTGCGCTGGCATTCCTCGTGATGTTCGGCATCCAGCGCATCAGCGGCCGCATCGACGGCGTGGCGTCCATGGTATTTGTTCTGGCAGTATTTTTAATATCGATCTATACTGATGGTTACTTCTGGGGCGTCATGGCATCGCTGCTCAGCGTGCTGGCGGTCAACTTTGCGTTCCGTTCGCCCTACTTTGCCTTCAACTTCACCCTGCCGGAGAACCTGTTTTCCGGGCTGGTGATGCTGGTGGTCTCCATCATGACCAGCACCCTGACCACCCGCATCAAAAAACAGGAGCAGCTGCGCATGGAGAGCGAAAAGGAAAAAATGCGCGCAAACCTCTTGCGCGCGGTTTCCCACGATCTGCGCACCCCGCTCACTTCCATTTATGGTGCCTGCTCCACCGTGATCGAAAACTACGATTCGCTGGATAAGGCAAAGACCATCAAGCTGCTGGGCGAGGCCTGCAGCGATGCCCAGTGGCTGACCCGCATGGTGGAGAACCTGCTCTCGGTCACCCGCATCGACAGCGAGAAGGTGACGGTGCAGAAGACCCCCACGGTGCTGGACGAACTGCTGGATGCCGTGCTGGTCAAGTTCCGCAAGCGATACCCGGATATTCAGGTGGAGCTGGAAACGCCGGATGCCTTTATCGTGATTCCCATGGATTCCATGCTCATCCAGCAGGTGCTGATGAATCTGCTGGAAAACGCCGCTCTGCACGCCGAGGGCATGACAAAACTGACCCTGAAGGTGTTCACGGTGGGCAATCGCGCGGTGTTCGAGGTGACGGACAATGGCTGCGGCATCCCCAGAGAACGGCTGAAAACGCTGTTCTCCGGCACCGGCAGCACCGACCCGGATGTGCCGGCAGACAGCCGCAAGCACGGCATGGGCATCGGCTTGTCGGTGTGCGCAGCCATCATCAAGGCCCACGGCGGCGAGATCAAGGCCGAGAGCCGCCCCGGCGAAGGCACCACCATCCGCTTCTGGCTGGAGACCGAATCCACGGACGAATCCACTGATTTGGAGGAAAACATCTGAAATGAGCAACAACAAATTCAAGATCCTCATCGTTGAAGACGAACCCACCATCTGCAGCTTCATCTATACCCTGCTGGACACCAACGGCTACAAGACCTATGTGGCCCCCACCTGTGAGCTGGGCAAATCCATCTTCACCTCCTACCTGCCCGACCTCATCATCCTGGACCTGGGCCTGCCCGACCGCGACGGCCGCGAGCTCATCCACTATGTGCGCCAGAAGTTCATGACGCCCATCATCGTGCTGTCGGCCCGCACCACCGAGGCGGACAAGATCGAGGCGCTGGACCTTGGCGCGAACGACTACATCACCAAACCCTTCAGCACCGGCGAGCTGCTGGCGCGGGTGCGGGCTGCACTGCGGCTCAACCGCTTCAGCTCCAACCCCACCGGCGTCTTTCAGGCGCAGGACCTGCTCATCCAGTACGAACGGCGCAAGGTCTATGTGGGCGGGAAGGAGATCAAGCTGACCCAGACCGAATACAACATCGTGGCCTTCCTCTCCGAACACGCGGGCCGGGTGATGACCTACCCCGCCATCGTCCGGGCCATCTGGGGCGATACCGACTGCGGCAGCACCAAAAAGCTGCAGGTCAACATGGCCAACATCCGCCGCAAGCTGGGCAGCCGCCCCGGCCACAACAACTACATCATGAACGAACTCGGCGTGGGCTACCGGATGATCGATGCCGACCATGACGTCTCGGATGCCCCCGCCGACCACGAGGAGAACGCATGACGCTTACTCTGATCCTGTTTGCTTTCACCTCCTGCCTGATGCTGGCCCTGCCCCGCTTCCGGCCCTTTGCGGCCCTTGGCGGAGCCGGGGCCTTTTTGCTTTTGGGGCAGCTGGGCGTATACGACTTCACCCTGACCGACGCCGCACGGGCCGTGGATTTCAACGTGCTGCTGATGATGGCGGGCACCATGGGCACCGTGTCCCTCTTCATTGCCAGCAAAATGCCAGCCCGCCTGGCCGAACAGCTCATCGTCCATGTGCCCAACGTGAAGTGGGCCGTCTGTATGCTGGCCCTCTTTGCCGGGGTCATCAGCGCCTTTGTGGACAATGTCGCCACCGTGCTGATGGTCGCCCCGGTGGGCCTTGCCATTGCCCGGAAGCTCCGGCTCTCCCCGGTGCCGGTCCTCATCGCCATTGCCGTCAGCTCCAATCTGCAGGGCGCGGCCACGCTGGTGGGCGACACCACCAGCATCCTGCTGGGCGGCTTTGCGGAGATGAACTTCTTCGACTTTTTCTGGATGAAGGGCCGCCCCGGCATCTTTTTCGGGGTGGAACTGGGGGCGTTGGCCTCGCTGGGCGTGCTGCTCGTTCTCTTCCGGAAGCAGACCCAGCCGGTAAAGGCCGCGGTGGAGACCGAAGTCACCGATGATGTGCCCACCGCCCTGATGCTGCTCACGGTGGGGCTGCTCATCGCGGCCTCCTTCCTGCCCTGCCCGGCGGGCGGGGTGCTGCGGCTCCTCTACGACCTGCGCAGCGGCATCGTCTGCATGAGCCTGTGCCTGTTCGGGGTGGCGCGGGCCTGCCTGCGGGCACGGTCGCTCGCCCCGCTGGCAGAGACGGCCCAGGCGCTGGACTACGACACCCTGCTGCTGCTCTTCGGCCTCTTCATCCTCATCGAGGGCATCGGCCGGGCGGGCGTCATCGACGCAGCGGCCCAGCTGTTCTACGCCTTCTCCGGCGATGACCCCTTCCGGCTGTATACCCTGCTGGTGGTCGTCTCGGTGGGGCTGTCGGCCTTCATCGACAACATCCCCTATGTGGCCGCCATGCTGCCGGTGGTGCAGAGCATCGCCGCCCAGATGAACGGCGGGGCCGGTTTCCCGCCGGAGCTGTTCTACTTCGGCCTGCTCACCGGGGCCACGCTGGGCGGCAACCTGACCCCCATCGGGGCTTCGGCCAACATCGCCGCCATCGGCATCCTGCGCAAGCACGGCGAGACCGTGACCACCCGCGACTTTCTGCGCATCGGCGTCCCCTTCACCCTTTCCGCCGTTGCCGCCGGGTATCTGTACCTGTGGGCTGTCTGGGGCAGCTGAGCGGCGCTTGCCGGTTTGTTTTTGATTACTAACTGTAGTCTGGCGGAAAATCCACCTAGGGATAGGCATTTCTAACTACGGTACGTAAAAAGTTTACACCGATTAACATCTTGAAAATCCCTTGAAAATTCCAAAATCCGTGCTACAATATCCGCAGAAACAGCAAGGCTGTTCGGTTTTTCCGCCCCATCCGGGGCTTACAATAACATGGATAAAGGTAGGAAAACGATTATGGTAGATGTGAAAAAGATCGCACTGTTCGTCGGCGGCGTTGTGTTTGGTTCGGCAGGCTTCAAGATCCTGTCCAGCAGCGATGCCAAGAAGGTCTACACCCAGACCACCGCAGCCGTTCTGCGCATGAAGGACTCCACCATGGAGACCGTCAACAAGGTCCAGGAGCAGGCCGGTGACATCCTGGCCGACGCAAAGGCCATCAACGAGGCCCGCGCCGCCAAGGCAGAGGCCGCCGTCATCGAGGACGAAGCCGCAGAGGCTGCTGCCGCCGAGGACGCTGAATAATTTTTTGAGCGCTTGAGCCGCCTGCGGGCGGCTCTTTCTATTGAGGAAGGTATAACGTAACCATGAAATGCACCATTTTACATGAGGGCCGGGGCCGGATGCGCGTGCATGTCTGCAACGTGCGGATGACCCTGCACCGCGCCGATGTGCTGGAAGCCTATCTCAACCACCACGATGCCATCGAGAAGGCCACCGTCTACGAGCGGACCGGCGATGTGGTCCTGTATTACCGCGGCAAACGCGCCGATGCAGTCCAGGCGCTGAGCCGCTACAAATTCGACCAGCCGGAGCTGGACGCCCTTGTCACCACTGCCGACAGCCGGAAGCTCAATCAGGAGTATCAGGAGAAGATGTGCGACCTCGTGGCGGGCCACTTCTTCCGCAAGCTGTTCCTGCCCGCACCCATCCGCGCCGCCTACACAGTCTGGCGCTCCATCGCTTTTGTCTGGAAAGGGGTCCGGTGCCTGCTCCACCGCAGGCTGGAAGTCGAGGTGCTGGACGCTCTGAGCATCGGCGTCTCCGTCCTGCGCGGCGACTTCAGCACCGCCGGTTCCGTCATGTTCCTGCTGAACCTTGGTTCTCTGTTGGAAGAGTGGACCCGCAAGAAAAGTCTGGACGACCTGGCCCGCAGCATGGCCCTGAATGTGGACAAAGTCTGGGTGCGCAGTCAGGGCACCGAGGTGCTCCTGCCCCTGACCAAAGTTCAGCCCGGCGATGAGATCGTGGTCCGCTCCGGCAACATGGTGCCGCTGGACGGCACCGTCATCGAGGGCGAGGCCATGGTCAACCAGGCCGCTCTGACCGGCGAATCCATGCCGGTGCGCAAGGCAAAAGGTGCCACCGTTTACGCAGGCACCGTCGTGGAGGAGGGCGAATGCGTCTTCCTCGCCAAGGCCGCAGGCGGCGCCAACCGCTACGACAAGATCGTGGCCATGATCGAGGAATCCGAAAAGCTCAAATCCAGCACCGAGAACCGCGCACTGGAGCTGGCCGACAAGCTGGTGCCCTGGTGTCTGGCCGGCACGGTCGTCACCTATGCGCTCACCCGCAACGTCACCCGCGCCATCTCCATCCTGATGGTGGACTTTTCCTGTGCGCTCAAGCTCTCGATGCCGCTGGCGGTCCTCTCCGCCATGCGGGAGTGCGGCACGGCCCACATCACGGTCAAGGGCGGCAAATATCTGGAAGCGCTGGCCAAGGCCGACACCATCGTCTTTGATAAGACCGGCACCCTGACCCGCGCCACCCCGCAGGTGGTGGACATCATCCCCTTCAGCAACAGCGAGAAGGACGATGTGCTCCGTCTGGCCGCCTGTCTGGAAGAGCATTTCCCCCACTCCATGGCCAACGCGGTGGTCCGCGCCGCCAGAGAGCAGGGTCTGTCCCACGAAGAGATGCACTCCGAAGTGGAATACATCGTGGCCCACGGCATTGCCAGCCGGGTCGGCGGCGAGCGGGTGGTCATCGGCAGCTACCACTTCGTCTTTGAGGACGAGCACTGCATCGTTCCCGCCGACGAGCAGGAAAAATTCGACCAGATGCCCGCCGAGTATTCGCACCTGTACATGGCTGCTTCCGGCCAGCTGGTAGGCGTCATCTGCATCGCAGACCCCCTCCGCCCCGAAGCCGCTTCCGTGCTGCGCCAGCTGCACAAGCTGGGCATCCGGAACACCGTGATGATGACCGGCGACAGCTACCGCACCGCCGAGGCCATTGCCCGGCAGGTGGGCGTGGACCAGTTCTTCGCGGAAGTCCTGCCCGAAGACAAGGCCAACTTCGTCCAGAAGGCCAAAGCCGAGGGCCGCACCGTCGTCATGATCGGCGACGGCATCAACGACTCCCCCGCCCTTTCGGCTGCGGACATCGGCATCGCCATCCACTCCGGCGCTGCCATCGCCCGCGAGATCGCGGATGTCACCATCAAGGCCGACAGCCTGGAAGAGCTGGTCACCCTAAAGACCATCGCCAATGCGCTGCAGCACCGCGTCAGCTCGAACTACCGCTTCGTGCTCAGCTTCAACTCCACCCTCATCGTGCTGGGTGCTCTGGGCATCCTGCAGCCTGCCGCTTCGGCCATGCTGCACAACCTGTCCACCATCGGCATCAGCCTCCGGAGCATGACGAACCTCATCCAGAAGCCTTCTTCTGCACCGCAGCTCGAAGGCTGACCGCCAGCCAACAGCAAAGCCCCCTGCACATACCGCGTGCAGGGGGCTTTGTGTTTTCTATTGAAAGAGGAAGAACTTACAGGATGTCGATGTATTCACCGGCCAGAGCCTTGTTCATGCTGCGGACGGCGCAGAACTTGCCGCACATGGAGCAGGTGTCGCTGTGGTCGTCTTCGGGCAGGCGGGCGTCGCGGATGGCCTTGGCGGTCTCCGGGTCGATGGCACAGGCGAACTGTGCATCCCAGTCCAGCACACGGCGGGCATCGCCCATCTTGTCGTCGATGTCGCGGGCATGGGGGATGCCCTTGGCGATGTCAGCGGCATGGGCGGCGATCTTGGAAGCCACGATGCCCTGCTTCACATCGTCCACATTGGGCAGTGCCAGATGCTCGGCGGGGGTCACATAGCACAGGAAAGCCGCACCGCTGGCCGCTGCCACTGCGCCGCCGATGGCGGCCGTGATGTGGTCATAACCGGGGGCGATGTCGGTGACGAGGGGTCCCAGCACATAGAAGGGTGCACCCATGCAGATGCTCTTCTGGACTTCCATGTTGGCGGCGACCTGATTCAGGGGCACATGGCCGGGGCCTTCGACCATGACCTGCACGTTGTGGGCCCAGGCGCGCTTGGTCAGCTCACCCAGACGGACCAGCTCCTCGATCTGGCAGACGTCGGTGGCATCGGCCAGGCAGCCGGGGCGGCAGGCGTCGCCCAGCGAGACGGTCACATCGTGCTCCTCGCAGATGTCCAGGATCTCATCGAAGTGCTCGTAGAACGGGTTCTCGTTGCCGGTCATGCACATCCAGGCAAAAACCAGCGAGCCGCCGCGGCTGACGATGTTCATCTTCCGCTTGTGGGTGCGGATCTGCTCGATGGTCTTGCGGGTGATGCCGCAGTGCAGGGTGACGAAGTCCACGCCGTCCTCTGCGTGCAGGCGGACCACATCAATGAAGTCCTGCGCCGTCAGGGTGGCGAGGTCGCGCTGGTAGTGGATGACCGAGTCATACACCGGCACGGTGCCGATCATGACCGGGCACTCGTGGGTCAGCTTCTGGCGGAAGGGCTGGGTGTTGCCGTGGCTGGACAGGTCCATAATGGCCTCTGCGCCCATGTTCACGGCGCTCATCACCTTCTGCATCTCGATGTTGTAATCCTTGCAGTCGCGGGAGACGCCCAGATTGACGTTGATCTTGGTGCGCAGCATGCTGCCGATGCCCTCCGGGTTCAGGCAGGTGTGGTGCTTGTTGGCAGGGATAGCGACTTTGCCCTCGGCTACCAGCTGACGGATCTCCTCCGTGGTGCGGTACTCCTTCTGGGCGACGATCTCCATTTCCTTGGTCACGATGCCCTTGCGGGCCGCGTCCATCTGTGTGGTGTAATTCTGCATCTTGTTACCTCCAGTTTGACAAGTCGATACGCTCTTGCTCTTTTTTCTATCGTTACGAAAGAGCCGGACTTCGCCCATCAAACGGGTGGTTTCCGGCGCCTCCGCAGACAAACCCTGCGGTGTTCATGTCAAAACTCCTTTGCATGAAGTCTGTTCCGGCAGAAGGTGGTGCCCCCGGTCTGCCGATAACTCCCCCAGTCACCTTGCGGTGACAGCCCCCTCTGGGAGGGGGCCTCATTGCCTCCCCGACGCGAAAGCCTCCCTCTGGGAGGGAGGTGGCATCGCGCAGCGATGACGGAAGGAGTTATAATTGTTCTACCAATGCTCTCAATTCCCTGCACTCGGCCTCGATATCCTTAGCCGCGAAGATGGCGCTGACCAGCGCCACACCGGCTTCGCCGCAGTGGGCAAGGCTGAGCAGATTCTGCTTGTGGATGCCGCCGATGGCGACCACCGGGATGGGGACCGCCGCGCAGATGGCCCGCAGCGTCTCTTTGGGCAGGGCGGTCACATTCGTCTTGGTGGCGGTCGCAAACATAGCCCCGCAGCCCAGATAGTCCGCACCGGCTTCCACAGCGGCTCTGGCTTCGGCCACATTGTGGGCCGACACGCCGATAATGGCCTCCGGGCCAAGGATGCGCCGGGCTTCGGCGGGGTCCATGTCCTCCTGCCCCAGATGCACACCGTCGGCCCCGCACTGCCTGGCCAGCGCCACGTTGTCGTTCAGAATGAACGGCACACCGTACTGTTTGCAGAGAGCGGAGATCTCCAGCGCCTCTGCCAGAATGGCCGCGTCGCCCAGATCTTTTTCCCGCAGCTGCACACAGGTGGCCCCGCCCTTCAGGGCAGCTTCTACCTGCTGGGGCAGGGTCTGTTCGCCCACCCAGGCGCGGTCGGTCACGGCATAGAGCCGCAGCATCTCAGCAGTACAGTTCATCGTTTGCTCCTTGGTCAAGTTGTTCGCCGGTCAGGTTGGACACGGCATCCATCAGATACATGCGCAGCGTTCCGGTTCCCTCTTCGCCGGTCAGGTGGGCAGCGGCAGTCTCGCCGCAAAGGCCCATCGCACAGACGGCGGCGGCCGCCGCGGCCAGCGGGCGGTCGGGGTTGGCCCCCACGAAAGCCGCTGTCAGGACCGACAGCATACAGCCCGCCCCGGTCACCCGCCGCAGCAGCGGGGTGCCGTTGCGGAGGATGTGGGTCGTCTTCCCGTCCGTCACGATGTCCTCGGCCCCGGTCACCGCCGCGACGCAGTGGTGCTGCGCGGCAAACTGCTCGGCCAGCAGCCGCAGGGCCTCCGGCGGCAGGGTCTTGCCGGCATCCACCCCGCGCGAGACCTGCGCAAGCCCGCTCAGCGCCTGCAGCTCCGAGGCGTTGCACCGCAGCACGGTGACGGGCACTTCCCGCAGCACCTCGGCCGCGATGTCCCGACGGAACTGCGATGCGCCCACGCCCACCGGGTCAAAGACCACCGGCAGGCCCAGCCGGGCGGCGGTGCGGCCCGCTTTGACCATGGCCTCGGCCTTGCGGGGGTTCGGGGTGCCCAGACTCAGGCAGAGGGCCCGGCTCAGCGCCGTGATCTCCTCCACCTCCTCCGGGTCGTCCGCCATGATGGGCGACGCGCCGGCCGCCAGCACGATGTTGGCGCAGTCGTTGGCGCTGACGAGATTCGAGATGCAGTGGACGAGAGGCGAGGTTTCCCGCACCCGGTCGAAAAGAGCTCCAAACGCTGTCACGGTGCCCTCCTCAGCTCAGGCTGGTCTGCATGGAGCGCAGAGCGCCGGAGCGCTGCAGCGCGGCCAGCAGCACACCTGCAATGACCGCACCGCCTGCGGTCGAGACGAGGAAGGGCACGATGTAGGCATAGAATGCGATATCGCCCGCGCTCTTGCCCATCAGCAGGATGGCCACCGGGTAGGCGCACAGCCCGCCCAGGATAGAGGTGCCGAACACCTCACCCACCAGGGTGGGCAGCAGCTTTTCGGTCTTGTGGTAGACGATGCCGCACAGCAGGGCACCGAACATGCTGCCAGGGAAGGCCATCAGGCTGCCCAGACCCAGCAGGTTGCGCAGCAGCGAGGCCACGAAGGCCACGCCGATGCCGTAGTAGGGGCCCAGCAGCACAGCGCACAGGATGTTGACCATGTGCTGCACCGGGGCGCATTTGCTGCCAAAAATGGGGAAGCTGAACACGCTGCCCACAACGGCCAGGGCGCAGAGCATCCCGGCCAGAGCCAGCTTTTTCGTAGAGAGTGCTTTCATGAGGATTCCTCCTATTGCAAAGCGGTCGAGACTTTCTGGTCTCCTCTCACGCCGGAACACGGCTTCCCATCGCGTCGATTCAAGGCCCAGGGCGCTCCCCCTCGGCCCGGAGCCGCCCACAAGGCGGCTGCGGCAGAAAACAAAAACAGGAGCTCCCTCTGCGGAAGCCCCTGTGAAAACGCATCGTGATGACTTCCTACGGCGGCATTATCCGCATCAGGTAAAAGGGTCGAAGTTTGAGCACTTCCTCTCAGCCCGCATGACGAGCTCCCCTGTATTTTGTTGTCGGGAGTATTCTACACCCATCGTGCCAAAATTGCAAGAGGCAGTTTCCTTTTGCAGTGCTTCTGTGCTATACTAGGAACAGTTCCGCAACCAAAACCACTTCAAAGGAGATTTGGAATATGGGTCTTGTAAAAGCTGCAATGAACGCGGCCTCCGGCGTAATGGCCGACCAGTGGAAAGAGTTTTTCTATTGCGATGCCCTCCCAGCCGAAGTGCTGGCCGTCAAGGGGCAGAAGCGCACCGACCGCCGCTCTGCCAACAAGCACGGCAATGAGAACATCATCTCCGACGGCTCCGTCGTGGCCGTGGCAGAGGGCCAGTGCGCCCTGATCGTGGAGCAGGGCAAGGTGGTAGAGCTGTGCGCCGAGCCGGGCGAGTACACCTACAGCACCGGCACCCAGCCCTCCCTGCTCAGCGGCGGGCTGAAGGACATCGACGGCGTCTTTGCCGAGATGGGCAAGCGGTTCGGCTTTGGCGGGCAGGCCGCCGCCGACCAGCGCATCTACTACATCAACACCAAGGAGCTGGTGGGCAACAAATACGGCACCCCCAACCCGGTGCCCTTCCGGGTGGTGGACCAGCGCGCCGGCATCGACCTCGACATCGCCATCCGCTGCTTTGGCGAGTACAGCTACCGCATCGTCAACCCCATCCTGTTTTACACCAACGTCTGCGGAAATGTGGAAAACGCCTACACCCGCGACGCGCTGGACGGCCAGCTCAAGACCGAGCTGATGACCGCCCTGCAGCCCGCTTTTGCCCGCATCAGCGAGCAGGGCATCCGCTACTCCTCCCTGCCCGCCCACACCACCGAGCTGGCGGACGCCCTCAACCAGGCCCTCAGCGCCAAGTGGAGCAAGCTGCGCGGCATCGAGATCGTCTCGCTGGGCGTATCCGGCGTCAAGGCCAGCGAAGAAGACGAACAGATGATCAAGGACCTGCAGCGCAGTGCCGCCTTCATGGACCCCACCCGCGCCGCCGCCCATCTGGTGGGCGCACAGGCCGCTGCCATGCAGGCAGCTGCTTCCAACACCGCCGCCGGCCCGGCCATGGCCTTCATGGGGGTCAATCAGGCGGCAGCAGCGGGCGGCGTCAACGCCCAGACCCTATACCAGATGGGGCAGATGGGGGCCCAGCAGCCCGCAGCGCCTGCCGCCCCGGCTTCCGGCTGGGCCTGCGCCTGCGGCCAGACCGGCAACACCGGCAAGTTCTGCACCGCCTGCGGCAAGCCCCGGCCCGAAGCGCCCACCGTCTGGGTGTGCAGCTGCGGCGCAAAGAACAGCGGCAAATTCTGTTCCGAGTGCGGTAACCCTCGCAGAGATAGCTTTTGCCGGGATTGCCGTAGACGTCCTTTATGAAGCGGGTTCTGGGGCATTCGCCGTGGCAGGCAAACTCCCATTCACACTCCTTGCATTCCTTTGGCAGCGACTGGCTCTTGAGACGGCTGAACTGCTGTTGCTGTTCGCCGTAGAGCATTTCCGTGATGGTCTTCTCGCGGATGTTGCCGAGGCGGTATTCGGGGAAGACGAAGTGGTCGCAGGAATAGACGTCGCCGTTGAATTCCATAATGCCGGCATGGCCGCATTCCTTGGCATAGACGCAGATGCCCGGCGTGACGCCCACCCAGTTGGCAAGGATGCAGTCGAAGAGCTCGACGTAGGTTTGGCCTACATCATGGCGCACCCACTCATCGAAGATGGCGCAGAGGAAACGTCCCCATTGCTCCGGCGTAACAGAGAAATCGGTAACGGGAGCTGTGGCGTCGTCAGTAAGGGTGGCAAGGTGTCTGCCGTCGGCATGATTGACCATGCGCTCCACAACGGGCGTAATCTGAATGAATCGGCATCCCATTTCCTTGAAGAAATGATAGAAGTCGAGAGGGTAGTCGGCATTGAAGTCGTTGACCACCGCCATGGCGTTCCATTCCACGTGGTGCTTGTTGAGCAGCTGTATGCCACGCATCACCTTTGTCCACGAAGG
>OIYQ01000843.1_pt1 | contig 12247 bp, 9 predicted proteins | sample 1588311 | NCBI WGS metagenome assembly OIYQ01 (sample SAMN03283244) | human gut metagenome | biome: human-associated habitat; material: feces | host: Homo sapiens | place: Peru | collected 2012
CCCTCTGACGACGGCGCGAAGCGCTATCAAAACTCCGCGGCGCATTTCGTCATCCTGAACGGAGAAAAACATCGCATATTAGGGAAACGCTGATTCAATCGCAGAATCAGATTTAATCAGTGTTTCCTTAAAAATGGCTTATCTGAAATTATGAGAACTGAGTCGAAGGATCTAAGCGCCGCAGAGTTTTTAAGGAAACACCATTGCCCAAAATGGGAAACCCGTTGAACCTTTTGAACCCTCAGAACCTTCCGAACCCATTTCTCTATCTCCCTTTGTTCGGGTGCGGTTTGGCGGGATCCGCACTGCCATAGACCGCACGAACAGGCAGGCTCATCTTGAGCTTCTGTTCCGCGATCTGCTGAATGCGTACCGGTGCCTCCAGACGGGACACCTCGAGCTTATCCACCGCATTCTCCTTCGCCATCGTCATGACCTCGCTGCGGATACGCTGCATTCTGTATTCCTCCTGAATATTGATCCCACTCAGGAAGACCAGCAGCATCACGGGAAAAAGTATCATCAGCGTCCCCAGAATGATGTCATGGAAAAAATAGGAAGAGTCAGACCTCTCGCGCTCGATCCGGCGAGGCGCGGCGACACTTTCCGGCATCGACGGTATGTAATCCATGACTTGCACTTCCTGTACCATACGATATCTCTCCCATCTTTTTCAGACTCTATATCTCAGGCTGAAGGAAACAGGGCCAGATCCCCGGTCGCTCCCTACACTCTTTCTACAACACGCAGGACCGCACTCCTCGCACGCGGATTCTCCTCGATCTCTTTCGCACTCGGCTTTTGCGCCTTGCCGATGGACTTCACCAGACGATGGTGGTGGCACACACAGACAGGCAGCTCCGGCGGGCAGATGCAGTCCCTTTCCATTTCCTTGAAAGCCTTCTTGATGATGCGGTCTTCCAGTGACTGGAACGTGATGACGCCGACGCGTCCCCCCACTTTCAGGTGGGAAACGCAGGCTTTCATCGTGTCCTTCAGGATCCCCAGCTCGTTATTTACCTCGATGCGGATCGCCTGAAACGTGCGCTTCGCCGGATGCGGGCCATTTCTTCTGGCATGCGCCGGAATGGCCGCCTTGATGACCGAGACCAGATCATCCGTCGTCTCGATGGGCTTCTTCTCGCGGAATTCACAGATAAACTGCGCGATCCGCTTCGCCCATCGCTCTTCCCCATACTCCCAGATGATGCGCGCAAGTTCTTCCTCTTCATACGTATTCACGATCTCATACGCCGTGCGCGGATTTCTCTGATCCATGCGCATATCGAGCTTCCCGTTATTCATATAAGAGAAGCCACGGCTGCCGTCATCGAGCTGATGGGATGACACCCCCAGATCGAAAATGAAGCCATCGACCTTGTCGATCTCAAGCGAGGTCAGGATATCATGGATGTGAGAAAAATTATCCCGCACAAAGAGATGCCGGCAGGCACAGCCGGAAAGACGGTGAGAAGCCGCCTCGATCGCTTCTTCATCCTGATCGACGCCGATCAGAAGCGCATCCGGAGCGAGCTTCTCCGCCATGGCGAAAGAATGTCCGCCGCCCCCTAAGGTGCAGTCGACATAAATGCCATGTGGATCCATCAGGATCCGGTCGATCATTTCGTGCAGAAGCACGGTGGTGTGTTGAAATTCCATAAATTAGTCCTCGAAAAAAGGTGAAAGGTTCAGGGTTCAGAGTCGTGGTGGCGGCTTCGCCGAAATCCTTCGACTCAGGCCTCAACTTTCTGAATGCGACTTTTCCAACAAACGACATTTCACTCCGCTCAGGATGACGAAATGGGCGATGCCCTAAAGTAGCATTCAAGTCACCAGTCAGTCCCAAACCTCACAGATCAAAATTCAGCGGAAGGTCGAGAGCATCCGCGATCTCTGCGATATCCTCGCCCTCTTCGTCCTGACGCAGGAGCTCCGGATCCCAGATTTCGATGATGGGTCCCGTCCCCACGATGCAGGCTTCCTTCTTCAGCTTTGCAAATTCACGAAGGTGGGCAGGGATCAGGATACGCCCCTGGCGGTCGCACTCCATCTCCGTCCCGCGGCCGATCAGATGACGCATGATCTTGCGGACATTACGGTTCGTGAAGGGCAGCTTCTGCAGCCGGGCGATCAAGGCATCCCAGCGCTCTTTTGGATAAATATTGAGGCAGGTATCCAGACTTGGAGCCAGCACAAAACGACTTCCCAGCTCTTCCCTGAATTTCGCTGGAAGGATCATGCGCCCCTTGGCGTCTATGGTATGAGAATATTCATTCATAAACATATCCTTCCACCTCCTCCACATTTACCCACATTCTACCACAATCCCCCACCCTGTGACAACGAAAATTTTCCAAACCCATCATTTTCCCATCTGCTGCCCATGCATCGATTTTATCGATGTTTTCAGTACCTTCTGACTGAAATCAAACCACTCCCCGCTATGATTTCTTCCGTTTTTCGAAAAACAGGCAAAATAAAAAATCCCCACTCGGGGATTTTCCTTTCCTGCATGGAAGTTCAGCGGAAGAAACCAAAGGGATCTCCACACATCATGACCTCCTTTGCCCTCAAAGAAAGCACACTCTCAGGATGCTCGGCACTCTTTTTTAAACAACGAAGCAAGATCATTCTCAAACAAAGCGATCCATCCGCATACAGGCCGCCACCGATTCTCCGTACTATCAGTGTTTACTGAGGTCGCCGTGGTCTGACATACGCCTGACGACTATATCTGCTATGTCATATATGCCATATTTCATTGCATTTACGCACACATTTCCTTGCACATTTTGTGTGCATTTCTTTCACAATTCGTGATTTCAACAAATCATTGTAGTTATTTGTAGTTTTTCCCTCTTGCATTTTTTAAAATGACGTTGTACTATATAGACATGAAGCTCGGACATGCCTGAACATGTTCCCTGACCGGACGGACCTTCCGATTTCCAGAATTCTCCAAGCGCTACGAGATCACAAGGAAGGATCGTTCCAAGGCAGGGCGGATCTGCAGGATGCCCCGGCGTCATCGGATGGGTCAGCCGGAAGCGTACAGCCTGCTGCCGATGCCCATTTTAGGCTGAAAACTGTGAAAACCAAATATCCGGAAACCGATCAGGTTCTTCCGCTTCCCTGCCCCATGCGAGGCCGGGTCCCGACGATAGCACAGGTTCTCCCGCACTTCGGTGCCTATGGACGACCGTCACCGATTCTGGGTTCCGCCTGCCTCGGGTACAGGCGGAGAGCCTTCTCCGGGTGTTTTTTTATGCCATCTCTTCCTATATATGGTGCGTGAACAACTTATTCACATCATATCTTGATTTTCCAATTTCTCATGGGCCGTAAGCCCGCATTTCCATAAGGAGATACCCTATGAATACGAATAACAAAGTGTTGGAACTGACATTTACTGTAGAAGGCAGCCGCAGCATGACGCTCTCGATCCCCTGCCCGAAGGATGACCTGACGCTCGAGACAGTGAAGGAGAAGGCAGCGCTCATCCTTCCGGTGCTGGAATCCTCTTCCGGCCATGCGGTCACGGCTTTCAAGCAGGCGAAGATCGTCGAAACCAGTGCGACCGTACTGGAATAACGAGGAACGGGACTGTCCGATGTCTGACTTCTGACGTCCCATCTTTCAGTCCTTCTATTTACTACCTATGATTACCATAAAGGAGAACACTATGGCTACCACGTCTAAAACCATCGATATGAAACTTCAGGTCCGTGTAGAGGATGCGTCCTCGGGGACTTCCAAGGTGAAGAATCTGAATTTCAACAAGATCAAAGTATCAGCCACGGCTGATGAATTGTATGCCGCAGGAAATGCGATCGCATCGCTCCAGTCCCGCCCGCTTTCGGGCCTTCGCACGGTAGCGACCAGCGACCTCGCTGACGCAGGCTAGTCGGATAAGCAAAAAGGCGAACCATTTCGGTTCGCCTTTTTTTATTGTCGTATTTTGGATAAAACAGTCTTTCTTCCGTCATCCACACTTATTTATGCGATGATAGAGTAACAATGCTTTGGCACTGCGGTTTCCAGAGAAACTGTTTTTCCGCTGTGCAAGGAAGATCCCTCGGGTTCGCTCGGGATGACGATATGGGGCGGCGCTCGTCCAACATGAGTTTTCATCCAGATTTGGAAGCCAACCTCCGCCCCTTCGGGGCACCTCCTTCCATAGGAAGGAGGTAGAATGTCGCATTACCCCGTATCATCAGCCTTCCTTTTCCACGTCCATCCCCTGCAGGACAAGCTGTTTCTCGTCTTTTCTCATATGGAAGAACCGATAGACATTGTGCGCGGCACGCTTATTCATGCCCGCTACCTTGGCGAGCTCCTCTTCGCTCGCTTTTTTCATTTCATCGAGCGAGCGGAAGGCATGCCAGAGAGCGTTCCTGCGGTTTGGGCCGATGCCTTCGATGTGGTCAAGGACGGACTCCGTATTTCTTTTGTTCGTCCATTTCCGGTGATAGGTGATGACGAAGCGGTGGGCTTCGTCGCGTATGAACTGGAGAAGCTGGAGAGCGGGCTCATGGTGATCGAGGACGATCGGGATGTCGCTGCCTTCTACGTAGATCTCTTCGATACGCTTGGCGAGCCCGATGACGGGTGCGTTGCAGCCGGCCTCGCGTATCACGGGAATGGCCGCATGCATCTGCCCAAGACCGCCATCAAGGACGATGAGGTCGGGCTCGGGCCAGTCCTTTTCCTTCCCATAGCGGCGGCTCATGACTTCTGCCATGGACTTGAAGTCGTCCGCATGCCCCTGCGTGGTCTGCAGTTTGAATTTCCGATATTCGCTCTTCGCCGGACGGCCATGCTCGAAGACGGCCATGGAGCCGGTGGTCTCTGCGCCCTGGTTATGAGAAATATCGAAGCATTCCATGCGCTCGGGAAGGCGCGGCAGAGAGAGCAGCTCTTTCAGCTTCTGCACGGCGCCCTGCTCGCGGGCGTCCTGATACTCCCACTGCAGCTTCTTGTCGGAGAGGTACTTTGCTGCATTTGCCATCGCCATGTCTTTCAGGCGGCGCTTGAAGCCGCGCTCGGGGCGGATGAGTTTCACTTCGCTTCCGCGAAGCTTCGTCAGCCACGCCGAGAGGAGACCGGACTCCTCCGGCAGGAGCGGCAGGATGATTTCTTTCGGGACGGATGTCGGATTTCCTCCGTAGAAATCGCGAAGGAAGGTAGTGATGATCTCCTCATCCGTCTCGGATGCGCTTTCAGGGATACTGAAATTCTCCTTCCCCACCATACGACCATAGCGGATATAGAAGATCTCCAGTCCGGTGTGACTGCCGTCGCGTGCCATGCCGAGTACGTCGAAGTCCCCTTCCGCAGATACGATGTGCTGGCGCTGCTGCACGCTCTGGATGGCGCGGATATGGTCGCGCAGCTTGGCGGCTTTTTCGAAATCCATCGCTTCCGACGCCTCCATCATCTGCTGCGTGAGCTCCTTTTCCAGCGAGGTGCTCTTCCCCTCGAGCAGGTCGCAGATGGTCTTCACATCACGGTCATAGTCGATGTGATCGACGTGGCCGCCGCAGGGCGCACTGCAGAGGTGCATGTGGTACTGCAGACAGGGACGGGATACCTTCATGGAACGGCAGGTGCGGATGGGATAGTAGTGGCGAAGAAGGGACAGCGTCTGACGAAGGCTTCCCACGTCGGTGAAGGGGCCGAAATACTTCGCCCCATCATCACGGCGGATGTTCCTCGTGACGAAGATGCGCGGCCACTCATCATTCACCGTGATCTTCACATAGGGGTAGGACTTGTCATCACGCAGGGAGATATTGTACTTCGGGTGCAGTTCTTTGATGAGATTGCACTCCAGGATCAGCGCCTCCATCTCCGTCCCGGTCATCGTGATGTCGAGATCGTCCGCGTGACGGATCATCGCAGCGACTTTCGGGGAACGGTTCTTATCCTCTCGTACATAGGAGCGGACACGGTTCTTCAGGTTCTTCGCCTTGCCGACGTAGATGATCCGCCCGTCTTTGTCTTTCCATCGGTACACCCCGGGCGAATCAGGAAGGGCTTCTACCTTGGCTTTGATTTTTTCATTGACATCGATCATAAAAGACTCCTGAGAAAAAGAATAAGGCGAACGAAAAAGATCCGTAGGCTTCGCTCGGGATGACGATACGCGAGGAGCGATTGGCTTACATTTCTTTTCATCCCGCTACGTAGAAGGCTGCCCCTGCGGGGCACTCTATCCTCCGCCTTCGGCGCGCCCCTTCTTCAAGGGGCTGCTCAGCTGGCATGGAAAACGAATCCCTAATCCCCAGCCACTAGCCCCTAGTCACTTTAGCCCCATAAACTTTTTCGTCCGTTCGATGACCGGGCCAAGGTACTGCCCGGTGTAGGACGCTTCCACTTTCGCGACTTCTTCCGGCGTGCCGGTGGCCACGATCTCACCGCCCTTGTCGCCGCCTTCAGGGCCGAGGTCGATGATGTAGTCGGCGGTCTTGACGACATCAAGATTGTGCTCGATGACCACGACAGTATTTCCCTGATCCACCAGCTTCTCAAGGACGATCAAAAGCTTTCGGATGTCTTCGCTGTGAAGGCCGGTGGTCGGTTCATCAAGGATGTAGAGGGTATCTCCGGTGCCGCGGCGCATGAGCTCGGTCGCCAGTTTCACTCGCTGGGCTTCGCCGCCGGACATGGTGGTGGCCGGCTGTCCCAGATGGATGTAACCGAGGCCGACCTCCTGCAGGGTCTTCAATTTCCGCAGGATCTTGTCGTGGTTTTCAAAGAAAGGCACGGCTTCATCGATGGTCATATTCAGCACATCGGAGATGTTCTTGCCCTTGTAGCGGACTTCGAGCGTCTCTCGGTTGTACCTCGCGCCGTGGCAGACTTCACAGGGGACGTAAACGTCTGAGAGGAACTGCATCTCGATCTTGATGATTCCGTCACCGTGGCAGGCTTCACAGCGTCCGCCTTTCATATTGAAGCTGAAACGCCCCGGTTTGTAGCCGCGCATCTTGGCTTCGGAGGTCTGGCTGAAAAGCTCGCGGATATCATTGAAAACGCCGGTATAGGTGGCCGGATTCGAGCGCGGCGTGCGCCCGATCGGCTGCTGGTCGATGTCGATGATCTTATCCACATACTCTGCGCCGTCCATGGAGTCAAAAGCCCCTGCCCGGTAGGATGTATGGTTCTTGATATTCGACAGTCCCTGATAGAGGATCTCATTCACGAGCGTACTCTTGCCCGAGCCGGACTCCCCGGTGACAACGGTGAAGGCACCGAGCGGGATGGTCACGTCGATGTGCTTCAGATTGTGTTCGTGAGCGCCATGGATGGTGAGCGAGAGTCCATTTCCTTTTCTCCTCTTTTCCGGCAGCGGGATGTATTTCTCACCGCGCAGGTACTGTCCCGTGATGGAGTCCTTCACCTTCATCACGCCCTCAGGCGTACCCTCCGCGACGACGAAGCCGCCATTTTCCCCTGCGCCGGGGCCGATATCCACGACCCAGTCTGCGGTGCGGATGGTATCCTCATCATGCTCAACGACGATGAGCGTATTTCCCAGATCCCGCATGCCCTTCAGTGTCGCAAGGAGCTTGTCATTGTCACGCTGATGTAGACCGATGGACGGTTCATCCAGGATGTAGAGGACACCGACGAGGCCGGAGCCGATCTGCGTCGCCAAACGGATGCGCTGGGCTTCGCCGCCGGAGAGCGTCGAGGCGCCGCGGGAGAGTGTCAGGTAGTCGAGCCCGACATTCACGAGGAAGGAGAGACGGCTCTTCACCTCGCGCAGGATCTGGTCTGCGATGATCTTTTCCTTTTCGGAAAGCGTGACATGGTTCATGAAGTCCAGAAGGTCGATGACGGCCATAGAGGAGATCTCTGCGATATTCTTTCCGCCCACGCGGAAAGCGAGGCTCTCCGGCTTCAGGCGCGCCCCATGGCAGACGGGGCAAGGCTTTTCGATGAGGTAGTTCGACAGCGTTTCCTTCATCTTCTCTGTCCACGCCTCTTCATAGCGCCGCTTCGTCATCGGGACGATGCCTTCGAAGGGACGCTCATAGGTCTTCGTGATGCCTTCGGGGCTGGTGTACTGGAAGGAGAGAAGCGCTGTGCCGCCGTTTTCAAACTCTGCCTTCGCCTGATCCGGCAGGTCATCATAGCATGCATCCATAGTGAGTCCATAGGATTTCAGGAAGGCATCGAGCAGCTTGTAGAGCCATGTTTCCTTATTATAAGGAAATGGCTGGATCGCGCCCAGACGGAAGGGCATCGTGTGATCCGGCAGGATGCGATGGAAATCCGCCTCCAGTGAAGCGCCGAGGCCCATGCAGGCGGGGCAGGCGCCGAAGGGATTATTGAAGGAGAAAATGCGCGGCTCCGGCTTTGGCAGGGAAATCCCGCAGTCCGGGCAGGAGAAATGGGTGGAAAAGACCATGTCCTTTCCGCCGATGATGCTTCCCACCATCATGCCATCCCCTAGCTTCAGCGCGGCCTCCACAGAGTCTGTCAGGCGGCGCACGATGCCCTCCTTCACGATGATGCGGTCCACCACCACCTCGATGGTATGCTTCTTATTTTTCGTGAGCTCGATGTCATCGGATAGGGAGAGAACGTCCCCATCCACGCGCACACGGACATAACCCTCCTTGCGGAGTTCTTCCAAGAGCTTTTTATGCGTCCCCTTCTTCGCGACAGCGACCGGCCCAAGGAGCATGAGCTTCGTCCGTTCCGGAAGGGCAAGGAGCGCATCGACGATCTGGTCCACCGTCTGCCGCCGGATCGGCTTGCCGCAGTGCGGACAGAAGGCACGGCTCGCATGTGCATAGAGCATACGGAGGTAGTCATGGATCTCCGTCACTGTGCCGACCGTCGATCGCGGGTTATGGCTGGTGGATTTCTGATCGATGGAGATCGCCGGCGAGAGCCCTGCGATCTTATCCACGTCCGGCTTATTCATCTGCCCTAAGAACTGCCGCGCATAGGCAGACAGGGACTCGACATATTTTCGCTGCCCTTCCGCATAGATGGTATCAAAAGCCAGCGACGATTTCCCCGAGCCGGACAGCCCGGTGAAAACGATGAGTTTATTTCGCGGCAGCGTCAGATCGATATTCTTCAGATTGTTCTGACGCGCGCCTTTTATGATGATTCCTTTTTCCATGGATGTCCTTTCGAAATTGGTTGATAGGGAAATGTAAAATGACGATGCAGGGTATCGTGTACACTCTCCATCCGCCCCTTCCAAGGGAAGGAGGGAGAATGCCGCCTCACAGACTACCCATGAAGAAGGCTTTCGATACGAGAATACCGCTTCCACACATTCGTCATTTCGAGCGAAAGCGAGAAATCTTTTTCGTTCGCGGGAAGGCAAAGGCTGTGAGAGGAGCGGGCAATGGGAAACACCCTGCTCCCGGAAAATCTGGATCACGGTGTTTCATGCAAACCGTTCCACGCAGGAAAAGGAACACGGCAAACGAAAAAGATCCCTCGGCTGCGCTCGGGATGACAATACGAGAATACCGCTCTCCCGCACGACTTTCATCCCTCTGCGATGCCAACCTCCGCCCCTTCGGGGCACCTCCTTCCATGGGAAGGAGGGAGAATGCCGCTCCCCCGCATTCGTCGCTCATACCCGTTTCTTGATCGGCTTATAAATCCGTTTCTTCGCCGCAGCCTGACGCTTCAGGGCTTCTTCCGCCCGGGAGCCGTAGCGATCGGTCCAGAGCTGGCGGAGCTTGGCGAGCTGGTCTCGGTAGCGGGCAGCGGCTTCGAATTCCAAGTCTTTGGCCGCCTGTTTCATGAGTTTCTCGCAGTCCTTCATGCGGGCGTAGATTTCCTCATCAGAAAGCTCGCCCTCTTTTTTCTTGCCGCCATAGGCAGCTGGCTTTTCTTCGATCTTTGTGAGGTCGATGAGGTCTTTGACACGCTTTTGGACGGTGTGCGGGACGATGTGGTGCTCTTCATTATAGGCCTGCTGGATGGTGCGGCGGCGATTCGTCTCATCGATGGCATACTTCATCGACTTCGTGATGCGGTCCGCATACATGATGACATGCCCGTGCTCATTTCTGGCTGCACGGCCGATGACCTGGATCATCGAAGTTTCCGAACGCAGGAAGCCCTCCTTATCCGCATCGAGGATGGCCACGAGCGATACCTCCGGCATATCGAGGCCCTCACGCAAAAGATTGATGCCGACCAGCACATCAAAAACGCCCGCACGCAGGTCACGGATGATCTCCGCGCGCTCGATGGTCGCGACGTCAGAGTGCAGATAGCGTACCTTCACGCCCGCTTCCGTCAGGAAATCGGTGAGATCCTCCGCCATTTTCTTCGTGAGTGTCGTGATGAGGACGCGCTCGTGAGCCTCCTCACGCTTATGAATCTCCCCGAGCAGATCATCCATCTGTCCTTCGATGGGACGCACTTCGATGGAAGGATCCAAGAGCCCCGTCGGGCGGATGATCTGCTCAGCCAGATTCGTCTGGACGCCCATTTCATACGGTCCCGGCGTCGCAGACACATAGATGATTTGATTGATCCGTTCGGTGAATTCATCAAAAGTCAGCGGACGGTTATCCAGCGCGGATGGCAGGCGAAAGCCATAGTCGACGAGCGTACTTTTTCTCGACTGGTCGCCATTGTACATCGCACGCAGCTGCGGTACCGTCACATGCGACTCATCGATCATGATGAGGAAATCTTCAGGGAAGTAGTCCAAGAGCGTAAATGGCGGCTCGCCGGGCTTCCTGTCCGACATGTGGCGGGAATAATTCTCGATGCCGGAGCAGTATCCGACCTCCTGCATCATTTCCAGATCATAATTCGTCCGCTGCTCCAGACGCTGCGCCTCCAAGAGCTTATCCTGATCCCGGAGCTCTTTGAGCCGCCCTTCCAGCTCCTTCTCGATAGACGTGACGGCACGGCGGAGCTTATCCGAACTGGTGACATAGTGCGATGCAGGGAAGATACCGATGTGATTTCTCTCAGCGACCGTCTCCCCCGTCAGGACATCGAACTCCGTCAGTGAGTCGATCTCATCGCCGAACATTTCGATCCTGACGGCGACATTGTTTTCCGATGCAGGAAATACATCGATCGTATCTCCCCGCACACGGAAAGTATCTCTCGTGAAATTCATGTCATTGCGCATATACTGCATGCTGACGAGCTTCTCCAGGATCTTGTCACGCTCGATTTCCTCGCCCGGCCGGAGCGAGAGCCCCATGGAGCTGTAGTCTTCCGGATCGCCCAAACCGTAAATGCAGGACACCGATGCCACGATAATGACATCCCGCCGCTCGAAAAGCGCCATCGTCGCAGAGTGGCGCAGGCGGTCGATCTCCTCATTGCGTGACGAGTCCTTCTCGATATAGGTATCCGTCTGCGGCACATAGGACTCCGGCTGATAGTAGTCGTAGTAGGAAACGAAGTAGTACACCGCATTGTCAGGGAAGAAATCCTTGAATTCACTCGCCGTCTGCGCAGCCAGCGTCTTATTCGGAGAAATGATAAGCGTCGGGCGCTGCACCTCTTCGATGACCTTCGCCATCGTGAAGGTCTTCCCCGTCCCCGTCGCACCGAGCAGCACCTGCGCCCAGTCGCCATTCCTGAGTCCGCCCACCAGAGACTTCACCGCCTTCGGCTGATCCCCCATCGGGTGGAACGGCGCTTTCAGCGTGAAAGGCACTGCCGGCTCTGTATATTCTCTTTTGATCCGCGAATGATCCATACCCTCGCCTCCATTTTCTTTTATCGATATTTGTCTATGTATTATAGCATAGATGGGAAGGGGTGACTAGGGAGAACGCTCCTCTCCCATGACTTTCATACCGCTCAGATGCCAACCTCCGCCCCTTCGGACCACCTCCTTCCATGGGAAGGAGGGAGAATGCCGCCTCACAGACTCCCCATACAGATGGCTTACAATACGAGAATACCGTTCCCCCGCATTCGTCATTTCGAGCGAAAGCGAGAAATCTTTTTCGTTCGCGGCAAGGCAAAGGATGTGAGGATAGCGGCAAGCGGGAAACACCGTACTCCCTGCGCCCCCCAAAAACGGTATTTCATGCAGACCGTTCCACACAGGAAAAGGAACACGGCAAACGAAAAAGATCTCTCGGCTGCGCTCGGGATAACGATACGAGAATACTATCTTCTAAAAAAAGGCGGCGAAGCCGCCATCTCAACCCTGAACCTTGAACCCTGAACCCTGAACCAAATGAAAGCAAAGTAAAAAGGGGCTGTGAAGAAATGAGGATTCATT